>Ga0129310_1000425_pt1 | contig 52198 bp, 60 predicted proteins | sample Go1ome_2_FD_94433 | JGI IMG/M metagenome (GOLD analysis project Ga0129310, IMG submission 94433) | Western lowland gorrila individual fecal microbial communities from Wisconsin, USA - Go1022A metagenome | ecosystem: Host-associated > Mammals > Digestive system > Large intestine > Fecal | place...
GACTTCAGGTCCGTAACTGGGACGATAACGAAGGTAGAAAGCGTACAACAACAGAGGTTGTTGTTGAAGAACAGTACTTTGCCGAAAGTAAAGCTTCTTCACAGGCACAGCGTCAGGCTGCTCCGCAGGCGGCAGGTGCTCCCGCAAAGGCAGACAACGGCGTAGGCGACGGTTTCTATCCCATTGATGAAAGTATAGAAGACGATGATTTACCCTTTTAATCAACAATTTTAAAAGGAGGTTGTATTATGATTCAGAGAAAACGTGGTCGTAGAAAAAAACGTGTATGTGCTTCATGTGCAGATAAAGTAACTGTTATCGATTACAAAGATATCAGCAAACTCAGAAGATATGTTTCTGAAAGAGGCAAAATTCTTCCCAGAAGAATTACAGGAAACTGTGCAAAGCATCAGAGAGCTTTAACAACAGCTATCAAGAGAGCAAGACACGTTGCACTTATGCCTTATACACAGGACTAATATAAAGTTCGTATTTAAAAAGACTGCAAAGATGATTAACCGTTTTTGCAGTCTTTTTGCGTTTTCTATAAGTTATCCAATATATCTCCGTAATAAGCTTGGACTTCATCTTTGAGCTTAATAAATTCCGGTATATAGTTGTCCAAAATTAAGTTTACAAGATTTCTGGCGGCATTGCCGTCGTAAATATGCGACATATCGTTTCTTGCCTTAAGCATTGAAAGCCATGTATCCTCATCTATAAATGAATATATGGAATATGCGGCTTTTATTATCTCTCTCGGAGAACCGTAGTTTGCAATGCTTTTGCCTTCGTATTTTATCAATTCCTTTAGGACTTTCCAACCGAGTTCGAACTGAACAAAGAATTTATCTATTATACCGCCGACAATAAATTCGTTATTTAAGTCTTCATTTTTGGCTTTGGCAAGAACTTTTAAATTTAAGCAATAGTTTTCAAATTTTTTCATAAATAACGATGCCCTCCTTTTCTATGGAAGCTCTTAATTTTTTCTGTATATTCTTATCAAGGTCAATAATATTAAATTCGAGTAATGTTGAAACATTTTCGTTTACATCAAAAGAAAAAGAGGTTTTATCACCGCCGGAAATGGCAATGTCTATATCGCTTTTTTCGTAAAAAGTGCCTCTTGCCCGAGAACCGAAAAGGATTAATTTTTGTATATTATATTTTTTGCAAGGTCAATAAGCTCGTTTATAACGATACTTTTTAAACCTGTGTTTACCGCTAAGTCAGTCAAAATATCACTCCTCTTTAATATGATTTTATCATTAGTCAGTTTCAAAATCAATTCGATAGTTATTACATATTTATACTTATACATACTGTTTAAGCTGAATAATTACATCTTTTTTGATTAATACTAAAATAAAATTATCGAAGGGAGCTTTCATATGATTACATTATCCAAAGAAACAAGCGGCATACAAAGCCTTAAGGGAACACAGACAGAGGAGAACCTTATGCGTGCCTTTGCCGGAGAAAGCCAGGCGAGAAACCGATATACCTTTGCGGCGAAGTCTGCCCACAAAAACAAGCTGCACTGCATTGAGGCGGTTTTTCAGTTTACGGCATCACAGGAGCTTGCCCATGCAAAGGTGTTTTATGACTTTCTGAAGGAGAGCAACGGTTCGACAATGTATATTGACGGCGGCTATCCTGTTGAAATATATGACGATGCTTACAGCCTTCTCAATGCGGCGGCACATAATGAATATCAGGAATATGACGATGTGTATAAGAGCTTTGCGGATATTGCGGAGCAGGAAGACTTTATCGGTGTGGCACAGACCTTCAAAAACATTGCGGCGATAGAGAAAACACATGGCGACAGATTTCAATATTTTGCCGACCTTGTTAAAGAAAACAGGCTGTTTGTTTCCGATATAAGTACCGGCTTTGTGTGCCTTAATTGTGGGTATGTATATACAGGCACGGAGGTGCCTGAGATTTGTCCCGTATGCAAGCACGACAGAGGATATTTTATAAGAGCGGAGCTGTTGCCGTATAGTGAATTAAAATAAATATTGTTCTGCAATAAAGAATATGATATTATGAAAGAAAACAATAAGGGGGATAAATTATGAAGCTTATTACATTTGAGTATAACGGAGTTCAGCAGATCGGCGTGCTGAGCAAGGACGAAACAAAGGTATATCCTATAAAAGGATATTTCTCCATGAATGAGCTTATTGACAGCTATGACGAAGGCTTATTCAATAAGCTTGCGGAAGGCATAAACGAGAGTGAGGCAATCTGCTTTGCAGATGTAATCAAAAAAGCACCTATACCAAATCCAAGACAGGACGTTATCTGCCTCGGAATAAATTATACGGAGCACGCAAAGGAGTCGGCAAGATTCCACAATGAGGCTTTCGGCGGAGAAAGACCTTATCCCATATATTTTTCTAAACGAGTAAACGAAGCTCCGGCAGATGACGATGTGATAAGCGGACATTTTAATATAGTAGACAGCCTTGATTATGAATCCGAGCTGGGAGTTATACTTGCAAAGGACGCGAAGGACGTAGCGCCGGAGGATGTACATAAATATATATTCGGATATACGGTTATAAACGATGTAAGTGCGAGAAATGTACAAACTGCACATAAGCAGTGGTATTTCGGAAAGAGTCTTGACGGATTTACTCCAATGGGACCTTGCATTTTGACCGCCGATGAGGTGGAATATCCGCCTGCACTCAAAATTACATCAAAGGTAAACGGAGAATTAAGACAGAATAGCAATACCGATATGATGATAACGGACATTGACCACATAGTAAGCGAATTGAGTGCCGGAATAACATTAAAAGCCGGAACGATAATAGCGACAGGAACACCTGCCGGAGTAGGAATGGGAATGACACCGCCTACATTCCTCAAAAAGGGTGACGTTGTGGAGTGTGAAATAGAGAAAATAGGAAAATTGACAAACACAATAGGCGATTAATAGCTTAACGGCTTATCCGGTTTTTCGGACAGGCCGTTTGTTTTTGAGCAAAAAAAATAACAGGTATCATTACCTGTAAGCATTGACAAACAAAGGTTTTTATGATATTATTATTAAACTTGCCAATAAAGTATGTTTGCCTTTACGAACATAATCATTATAGCACAACTGATTATCCATTTCAAGATAATTAATTAGTAAAAGTAATGAAAATAAGATTGACAAAAAATATTTTTGCGGTATCAAACAAAATTTTTGATATATTATCAAGAATTTATGTCAATTATATATAAAAACATAGACCTAAAATCTGTGTTTTGTAATTTTTGGGATAGAATTTCCTGAATTTTGTGAACTTTTTACCTCCGGCTGATCAAAGGTTGGGAGGTAATTGTGTTGACTTTGTTCGGGCAGTTCTTACTTTTTTTATATGAGATTTTTACTTGTTAGCGTCTATCATTTTTAAGGGGTGGCTTTATGGAAAAAAACAGAATTCACTCGGCTCAAATGGGCGAGATGAAAAGAAAAAGCTATTCAAGAATTAAAGAAGTTCTTGAAATGCCGAATCTTCTTGAAGTCCAGAAGAACAGCTACAAATGGTTCCTTGACGAAGGTCTTCAGGAAGTGTTTGAGGATGTTTCTCCTATTACAGACTTCAACGGAAACCTTATGCTTGAGTTCACTGACTTTACACTTGATTCAACACCCAAGTATTCACTTGAAGAGTGTAAGGAAAGAGATGCAACATATGCTGCTGCACTCAAGGTAAGAGCAAGACTTATTAATAAAGAAACAGAGGAAATCAAGGATCAGGAAATATTCATGGGCGATTTCCCTCTTATGACAGATACCGGCACATTCATAATCAACGGTGCTGAGCGAGTTATCGTAAGCCAGCTCGTAAGATCACCCGGTATTTATTACGCATCGGAATTTGATAAGCTTGGTAAAAAGCTTCTTTCATCAACGGTTATCCCCAACAGAGGCGCATGGCTTGAATATGAAACAGATTCAAACGATGTATTCAGCGTTCGTGTGGACAGAACAAGAAAGGTTCCCGTTACTGTTCTCATAAGAGCACTCGGAGTAAGCTCCGATGCGGAAATCATAGAGCTTTTCGGTGAAGAACCCAAAATCCTTGCCACAATCGAAAAGGACGTAAGCAAGAGCTATGAAGAAGGTCTTGTTGAGCTTTATAAAAAGCTTCGTCCCGGCGAGCCTCCCACAGTAGAAAGCTCAGAGAGCCTTCTCAGAGGTATGTTCTTCGATCCCAAGAGATATGACCTTGCAAAGGTTGGTAGATACAAATTCAATAAAAAGCTTGCTCTCAAGACAAGAGTAAGCGGTGCTGTGCTTGCAGAGGCTGTTGTTGATCCTATGACAGGCGAAATCGTTGCAGAGGAAGGCACAGTGCTTTCACAGGCTATTCTTGAAACAATTCAGGATACAGGTGTTGCCGGAATCGTTATCAGAAACGAAGAAGGCAGAGAAATCAAAATCCTTTCAAACAGAGCGGTTTCCATCGAGCCTTTCGTTGCTGAATACGGTCTTACGGCTCAGGAGCTCGGCGTTAAGGAAAAGGTTTACTATCCTGTTCTTTGCGAAATACTTGAAAGCTGCGAAAACGCAGACGAAATCAAGGCTGCCGTTAAGGCTAAACACCATGAGCTTATTCCTATCCATATCACAGTTGAGGACATTATGGCTTCTATCAACTATGTAATGCACCTTGACTATGGCTATGGCAATGTGGACGATATTGACCACCTCGGAAACAGACGTATCCGTTCGGTAGGCGAGCTTCTCCAGAACCAGTTCAGAATAGGTCTTTCAAGAATGGAAAGAGTTGTTCGTGAGCGTATGACAATCCAGGATATGGAGAACGCAACACCTCAGGCACTTATCAACGTAAGACCTGTAACTGCCGCAATTAAGGAGTTCTTCGGAAGCTCACAGCTTTCACAGTTCATGGACCAGAACAATCCGCTTTCCGAGCTTACACATAAGCGTCGTCTTTCGGCACTCGGCCCGGGCGGTCTTTCAAGAGAAAGAGCCGGATTCGAGGTTCGTGACGTACATTCATCACATTACGGAAGAATGTGCCCCATTGAGACACCAGAAGGCCCGAACATCGGTCTTATCAACTCACTTGCAACATTCGCAAGAATCAATGAATACGGCTTTATCGAAGCTCCTTACAGAGTAATCGTTAAGGACGAAAACGGTGAGCCCGTTGTTACAGACGAAGTAAGATATGTTACAGCCGACGAAGAGGAAAACTACAACGTAGTTCAGGCCAACGAGCCTCTTCTTCCCGACGGACATTTTGCACATAAGAAGGTTACAGGACGTCATCGTGACGATATTATCGAAGTAGACAGATCGGAAGTTCAGCTTATGGACGTTTCGCCCAAGCAGATGGTTTCCGTTGCTACTGCGCTTATTCCTTTCCTTGAAAACGACGATGCTAACCGTGCGCTCATGGGATCTAACATGCAGCGTCAGGCAGTGCCTCTTCTTACAACGGATTCTCCTATCGTAGGAACAGGTATGGAATACAAGGCAGCAAAGGACTCAGGTATCGCCATTGTTGCTAAAAAAGGCGGCGTTGTTGAAAAGCTCAGCGCAAACGAAATCATTATCAAAAACGACGAAGGACAGAGAGATGTATATCATCTTATAAAGTTCCAGAGAAGTAACCAGGGAACATGTCTTAACCAGAGACCTATCGTTAATAAGGGCGAAAGAGTTGAAGCAGGACGTATTATTGCGGACGGTGCATCAACAAGCAACGGAGAGCTTGCTCTCGGTAAAAATCCTCTTATCGGTTTCATGACATGGGAAGGTTATAACTACGAGGACGCCGTTCTTCTCAGCGAAAAGCTCGTTCAGGAGGACGTTTACACATCTGTTCATATTGAAGAATTTGAAGCAGAAGCAAGAGATACAAAGCTCGGACCCGAAGAAATTACAAGAGATATTCCTAACGTAGGCGAGGACGCACTCCGTGACCTTGACGAAAGAGGTATTATCCGTGTAGGTGCAGAGGTTCGTTCAAACGATATACTTGTCGGTAAGGTTACACCTAAGGGTGAAACAGAGCTTACAGCAGAGGAAAGACTTCTCCGTGCAATCTTCGGTGAGAAGGCAAGAGAGGTCAGAGATACATCACTCAGAGTTCCTCACGGTGAATCCGGTATCATTGTTGACGTTAAGATATTTACAAGAGAAAACGGCGACGACATCGGCCCCGGCGTAAATCAGCTTGTCCGTGTATATATTGCACAGAAACGTAAGATTTCCGTTGGTGACAAGATGGCCGGACGTCATGGTAACAAGGGTGTTGTTTCGAGAGTTCTTCCCGTTGAGGATATGCCTTTCCTTGAAAACGGCCGTCCTCTCGATATAGTTCTTAATCCCCTTGGTATTCCTTCTCGTATGAATATCGGTCAGGTCCTTGAAACACATCTTTCACTTGCGGCTAAGGCTCTTGGCTGGAAGATTTCTACACCTGTATTCGACGGTGCCGACGAGGTTGACATCATGGATACACTTGAAATGGCAAACGATTACGTTAATACCGAATGGGAGGAATTCTCCGAAAAATGGAAGCCTCTCCTTCAGGGTGATATATATGATGAGCTCTATGAAAACAGAGATCACAGAGCAGAGTGGAAGGGAGTTAAGCTCAGTCGTGACGGTAAGGTTCAGCTTCGTGACGGACGTACGGGCGAGCCCTTCGACAACAGAGTTACAATCGGCTTCATGCACTACTTGAAGCTCCATCATCTTGTTGATGATAAAATCCATGCACGTTCAACAGGTCCTTACTCACTTGTTACACAGCAGCCTCTCGGCGGTAAAGCACAGTTCGGCGGCCAGCGTTTCGGTGAGATGGAGGTTTGGGCACTCGAGGCTTACGGTGCAGCATACACACTTCAGGAAATCCTTACGGTTAAATCGGACGACGTTGTAGGACGTGTTAAGACATACGAATCAATAGTTAAGGGTGAAAATATTCCTGAACCCGGAGTTCCCGAATCATTCAAGGTTCTCCTTAAGGAGCTTCAGTCACTTGCCCTTGATATTAAAGTTCTCAGAGCAGACTCAACAGAGGTTGAAATTAAGGAATCCATTGATGATGACGAAATAGGCGAAAACCTTGATATGCAGGTTGTAAACGATATTAACAAAAATTCCGACGGTTATACAGAGGAAGAAGGCAACCTTAATGACGCCATTGATATGATTTTCGGAAACAGTTCCGACCATGAAGAAGATTTCGACTTTGAAGATGATTTAGAAGGAGATTTCGACGGACTTGATGACGAGAACTAAGAAGGGAGAATGTTAAATGCAGCAGAATACAGAGCATGACATAGTATTTGATTCAATTAAAATCGGCTTGGCTTCTCCGGAAAAGATTCGTGAATGGAGTCATGGTGAAGTAAAGAAACCCGAAACAATAAATTACAGAACTCTTAAGCCCGAAAGAGACGGTCTTTTCTGCGAAAGAATATTTGGACCTACAAAGGACTGGGAGTGCCACTGCGGTAAATATAAAAGAATAAGATACAAAGGTGTTGTTTGTGACCGATGCGGCGTTGAGGTTACAAAATCAAAGGTAAGACGTGAACGTATGGGACACATTGAGCTTGCCGCACCTGTATCACATATATGGTATTTCAAAGGTATTCCCAGCCGTATGGGACTTATCCTTTCAATGTCACCAAAGGCTCTTGAAAAGGTACTCTATTTCGGAAGCTATGTTGTTCTTGATCCGGGCGACACAGGCCTTCACGAAAAGGACCTTCTTTCAGAGAGAGAATATAAAGATATGCTTGAAAAGTACGGCGACACATTCCGTGTAGGAATGGGTGCCGAGGCTATCAAGGAGCTTCTCTGCGCTATCGACCTTGAAAAAGACTCGGAAGAGCTTAAGAAGCAGCTTGCCAACACAACAGGCCAGAAAAAAATCAGAATAATCAAAAGACTTGAGGTTGTTGAGTCATTCAGACTTTCAGGCAACAAGCCCGAATGGATGATTCTTGATGCAGTACCGGTTATTCCTCCCGACATCAGACCTATGGTTCAGCTCGACGGCGGACGTTTTGCAACAAGCGACCTTAACGACCTTTACAGAAGAGTCATAAACAGAAACAACCGTCTTAAAAGACTTCTCGAGCTCGGTGCTCCCGATATTATCGTAAGAAACGAAAAGAGAATGCTTCAGGAGGCAGTTGATGCACTTATAGACAACGGCCGTAGAGGCAGACCTGTAACAGGCCCCGGAAACAGACCCCTTAAGTCACTTTCCGATATGCTTAAGGGTAAACAGGGACGTTTCCGTCAGAACCTTCTCGGTAAACGTGTTGACTATTCGGGACGTTCAGTTATCGTTGTAGGCCCTGAGCTTAAGATTTTCCAGTGCGGTCTTCCTAAGGAAATGGCTATCGAGCTTTTCAAGCCCTTCGTTATGAAGCAGCTTGTTGAAAAGGGACTTGCACACAATGTTAAGTCTGCAAAGAGAATGATTGAAAGACTCCAGACAGAGGTCTGGGACGTCCTTGAAGACGTTATCAAGGAGCATCCGGTTATGCTTAACCGTGCACCGACACTTCATAGACTTGGTATCCAGGCATTCGAGCCTGTACTTGTTGAAGGTCGTGCAATTAAGCTTCATCCGCTCGTATGTACAGCATACAACGCTGACTTCGACGGTGACCAGATGGCTGTCCATGTTCCTCTTTCTGTTGAGGCACAGGCAGAATGCCGTTTCCTTCTTCTTTCACCTAACAACCTTCTCAAGCCTTCGGACGGTGCTCCCGTAACAGTACCTACACAGGATATGATCCTCGGTATGTACTATCTTACACTCTGCAAGGAGGAGCTTGTTAAAGAGGTTATCGAAACAGATGCAGACGGCAACCCTATACTTGACGGTGACGGCAATCCCGTTAAATACCTTCAGTATAAGCTTTACAGAGATGAAAGAGAGGCTATTCTTGCATACGAAAACCATGAGGTTTCTCTCCATGAGCCTGTTAAGGTAAGAAGAACACTTACATTTGACGGTGTTGAAGAAACAAGAGTAGTTGTAACGACAGTCGGAAGAATTATATTCAACGAAGCTATTCCCCAGTGCCTTGGCTATGTAGACAGAACAAAGGACGAGGATAAGTTCAGATATGAAATAGATTTCCTTGTTGATAAGAAGGGTATCGGAAAGATTATCAACAAATGTATCAATAAGCGTGGTGCTACCGAAACAGCCGATATGCTTGACAAGATTAAATCACTCGGTTACAAGTATTCAACAAAGGCAGCACTTACAGTTTCAATTTCCGATATGGAAATTCCTAAGCAGAAGAAGGAATACCTTGCCGAAGCCGAGGAAATGGTTGAAAAGATTACAAAGAAATATAAACGTGGTTTCATGACAGACGATGAACGTCATAACAAGGTTATCGAAACATGGAACATTGCCAACGACAAGATTACAGATGCACTTCTTGCAGGTCTTGGTAAGTACAACAATATCTTCATGATGGCTAACTCAGGTGCCCGTGGTTCTAACAGCCAGATTAAACAGCTTGCAGGTATGCGAGGACTTATGGCTAACCCTTCGGGTGGTATCATCGAGCTCCCTATCAAGTCTAACTTCCGTGAAGGTCTTTCGGTTCTTGAGTACTTCATTTCCGCTCATGGTGCTCGTAAGGGTCTTACAGATACAGCTCTCCGTACAGCCGACTCAGGTTATCTTACAAGACGTCTTGTTGACGTTTCACAGGATATTATTATCCGTGAATGGGATTGTACACCGGAAGGCAAGGAAGCACCCGGTCTTTGGGTAAGTGCTTTTGTTGACGGAAACGAAGTTATCGAAAGTCTTCAGGACAGATTAAGAGGCCGTTGGTCAGTCAAAGATATTGTAGATCCCGAAACAGGCGAGATTATTGTTCCTGCCGACACAATGATTACTCCCGATATGGCAGAAAAGGTTGAGAAGGCCGGAATTAAGAGCGTTCTTATAAGAACAGTTCTTACATGCCGTTCAAACATCGGTATTTGTGCTAAGTGCTACGGCGCAAACATGGCAAGCGGCCGTTCTGTAAGAATCGGTGAGTCGGTTGGTATCATTGCCGCTCAGTCAATCGGTGAGCCCGGTACACAGCTTACAATGCGTACATTCCATACCGGTGGTATTGCCGGAGACGACATCACACAGGGTCTTCCTCGAGTTGAGGAGCTTTTCGAGGCAAGAAAGCCTAAGGGACTTGCCATCATCTCAGAATTCGGCGGTACTGTATCAGTTACAGATAATAAGAAAAAACGTGAGGTTACAATCACAAACAACGAAACAGGCGAGGTTAAGGATTACCTTATACCTTACGGCTCAAGAATCAAGGTATATGACGGCGACGTAATCGAAGCCGGTGACGAGATTACAGAAGGTTCTGTAAATCCTCACGACATACTTAAGATTAAGGGACTCAGAGGCGTTCAGGATTACATGATCCAGGAGGTTCAGCGAGTTTACAGATTACAGGGTGTTGAAATCAACGATAAGCATATCGAGGTTATCGTTCGTCAGATGCTTAAGAGAGTTAAGATTGAAGAAATCGGTGATACAGATTTCCTTCCCGGAAGCCTTGTAGACTGGCTTACATTTGAAAACACAAATGAAGCACTTGAGGCAGAAGGCAAAGAGCCAGCAAAAGGCACAAGAGTTCTTCTCGGTATCACAAAGGCATCACTTGCTACAGATTCATTCCTCTCAGCTGCATCATTCCAGGAAACAACAAGAGTTCTTACAGAAGCTGCTATCAAGGGCAAGGTCGATCCTCTTAACGGTCTTAAAGAAAACGTTATCATCGGTCAGCCTATTCCTGCCGGTACAGGTATGGCAAGATACAGAAATGTTGAGATTGATTCCGGTGAGGAAGACGACATTTATGCCGAGGACGACATTGACGTTGAAGAAAATGCCGAACCTAATGAAGAACCTGTTACAACAACAGAAGAATAAGTTTAAAACGAGCTGTCTGCTATGCAGACAGCTTATTTTTATGTCTGTTTGCGTTTAGAAAGGTAATATGCTATGATTGAAAAAAGACTATATTACGGGAGATGATTATATGAAAAGACGTACATTGACAATATCGGCGGTTATTATAATAATGGCAGGAGTGTACATTATCACACCGGGATATTTTAAAAACGGGAATGCGGATATTACCGATTATTCGGTTTCGGCTGACGGAACGGAAATGACGATCAAGGTTGAGGCATCTTCCGGACATATAAGAAAAGTGGCTGAATCTCAGCAGCATGGCGGACGTCTTTATCTGGATAGCTATTATGCCTTCGGAGGCTTTAACGGTACTATAGGGGCTAAGGACGAGTACACAATTCAGCTTGATGAGGACACGGAAATGATAGCGGTATACCGAAACACCAACTGCTATGAGCCGGTGCTGGAGAAGAACGCAGACGGCAAATGGGAGAGAGCATAAGTATAAAGGAACAAACCCTATGAACCTTTGAAAAGGTTCAATCCAAACTTTGATTAACTACATTCTTTGAATGTAGTTTTGGAAAAATAAATAATCAGTGCCCGAAAATCATTTGTTAAAATGATTTTCAATAAAATTTAGGTCAAGCAATGAACCGCAAAGTATGCACCCCGAAGAAAAACGGGGCGGTCAAAAACAGTGAAGACCGCTGACACTAATGAACCGCAAAGTATGCACCCCGAAGAAAACGGGGCGGTCGCAGACCGTTTTGCGTAGCAAAATGCTTTGACCATGATGCGGCGGTCGCAGACCGCTTTGCGAAGCAAAGTTCTGAATATGATTCGGCTGCCACAGGCAGCTTTGCATAGCAAAGTTCTGACAATTTTAAAGGCTTGTGGGTTTAAGGGCAAAGCCATTAGGTGTTTTGCAAAAAAGGAGAAAGGCAATCCGATTTTTCGGATTGCCTTTTTAAGAGATTATTGTTGTATTAATTAGTTAGCCTGTTTTTCTTTTTTGCTTGTGATTGCATCCATGAATACTGCAATAGCACCGTCGCCTGTTACGTTACAAGCTGTTCCGAAGCTGTCCTGTGCGATGTAAAGAGCAATCATAAGTGTAAGCATAGGCTCGTTGAAGCCAAGCATTGATTCAAGAATACCGAGAGCTGCCATAACAGCACCACCGGGAACACCGGGAGCTGCAACCATTGTTATACCAAGCATAAGGATGAAAGGAAGCATCTGCATGAAGCTTACTTCCCAGCCGTTAAGCATCATGATAGCGATTGCACAGCTTGTAAGTGTGATTGTTGAACCTGAAAGATGAATTGTTGCGCAAAGAGGGCAAACGAATTCAGCAATTTTAGCACTAACACCGTTTTTCTTTGTCTGCTCAACTGTTACGGGGATTGTTGCAGCTGATGACTGTGTACCGATAGCTGTTACATAAGCAGGAATCATGTTCTTTACAAGTTTTAAAGGATTCTTCTTTGAAACTGTACCGGCGATGAAGTACTGGAATAAGATAATGATAATATGCATTACAATGATAAGTGCAAATACCTTGATGAATACTGACATAATTTCTACTACTGTACCTGTGTATGTCATGTTAGCGAAGATACCGTAAACATGGATAGGTAAGAGAGGAATAATGATGCTGCCTACGAGCTTTTCAACGATGTTAGCGAACTCGTGGAATACTGTCTTAAGGTTGTTGCTCTGTGTTATTGAAATACCAAGACCTAAAATGAAAGCCATAAGAAGAGCTGTCATAACGCCCATGACAGGAGGCATTTCGATTGTGAAAAGTCCTGAAAGCATTGTTTCTTCTGCGTTAGCAGCATTGTCAAGAACGATTGAACCAACCTTAAGGAATGAAGGAAATACAGCCTTGTCAACGCAGAATGCAAATGAACCTGCAATGATTGTTGAAACATAAGCTACAAGAGCTGTGATAGCAAGAGTTTTTCCGGCGCCTTCTCCGAGGTCTGCGATACCGGGAACAACAAAGCCGATAATGATAAGCGGAATACAGAAGCTTATGAAGTTACCGAAGATACTGTTGTATGTTGCACCAAGTTCAATGATAATAGGTAAGTTTGCTGCTTTAGCAATGTTACCGACTACGATACCTAATACGATAGCAATAATTAGTTTAGGCAGTAAGCCAAGTTTTTTCTTCTTTTCGTTTCCCATATTTATATGGCTGTAACTGTATACCAATTACAGCCTTTCCTCCTTAATAATATAATGTATGTTTTTAGTTAATGTTTTTATTCAATGATTTCATATCCACCGGCTACGAGAGCTTTTCTGATTTCTTCAACGTGCTCGGGATTTCTTGTTTCAAGAGCCATTGTTACTACGCAGTGTGTAACGTCTGAAAGCTTAGCTTCTCTTGAATGGTTAACTCTGATGATGTTAGCACCTGTCTTTGATACAATGTCAAGAAGGTTGATGAGCTGACCGGGTTTATCAAGAACCTTAGTTGTGATTTCGCACATTCTACCTGATTTTGAAAGACCCTTTGTGATAATTCTTGAAAGTGTTGTTACGTCTACGTTACCGCCTGATACAACACAAACTGTTTTCTTGCCTTCTGTCTTAACCTTTCCGAACATAACAGCAGCAACGGGAACAGCACCTGCGCCTTCTGCAACAGTCTTCTGAGCTTCCATAAGCTTAAGGATAGCAGAAGCGATTTCGTCCTCTGAAACTGTTACGATTTCATCAACATATTTGCTGCAAAGCTCATATGTAAGATCGCCGGGTTTCTTAACAGCGATACCGTCAGCGATAGTTGATACTGATTCAAGCTCTGTAGGCTCGCCGTTCTGACGAGAAACATACATACTGGGAGCACCTGCTGCCTGAACACCGATGATCTTGCAGCTGGGCTTGATTGACTTAACTGCGAATGAAATACCGCTGATAAGTCCGCCGCCGCCGATGGGAACAACGATCTGGTCAACATCGGGAAGCTGTTCAAGAATTTCAAGACCGATAGTACCCTGTCCTGCGATTACTCTTTCGTCATTGAAGGGATGAGCGAATGTATAGCCATGCTCGTTTGTGAGTTCAACAGCCTTTGCATATGCGTCATCATATACGCCGGGAACAAGAACAACCTCTGCGCCGTAGTTCTTTGTAGCCTCTACCTTAGCAAGGGGAGCGCCTGCTGGCATACAGATGATTGATTTGATACCGCTCATTGTTGCTGAAAGAGCAACGCCCTGAGCATGGTTTCCTGCTGAGCATGCAATAACACCTTTAGCTTTTTCTTCTTCAGTAAGAGAGTGGATTTTGTAAGAAGCACCTCTTAATTTGAAAGAACCTGTAAGCTGAAGATTTTCTGATTTAATGTAGATACCGTCACCGATTCCGGGTGCGGGTGAGAGTGGTGTGAGTCTTACGATGTCTTTTAAAACATTTTTGGCATCGTAAAGCATTTCAAGTGAAATCATTATTAATACCTCCGTTTACTAAATTATCGTTTTATTTGTCTATATTATACTTAATTAAATTTTTTTAGTAAATAAACTAAATTACCGAAAGTTTTTCACTCACGCACTAAAAACAGGGTAAAAAGCTATATTGTCTTTATATCATGGACAATGTTTCTTAATATAAACAATCGGTATAAAAATTAATCAGTGGTACTGCAAAAAATACAACCTATTTTTATGCTTTATTACCAAATGAGTATTGGATATGGGGGAAAATGTAAAATAATGCTTGATTATCATAAAAAAGTATACAAATTAACACAATACATTGCAATTTGTAGGGCCATTTATGTGGTTAATTTGTATATTTTCTGTCTTAAAACAATATTGTGTCCTCCGTAGCAAAACAGTGTGCATATTATGTTTTTGAGCGAAAGAAGGTCAATTTCCGTTGTGATTTTGACTTAACTTGAATTTTTACGTATAATATGCCCAAAAGTTCGAAATTACAAAATCTATCAAACAAATAGGTTATATATAAAAATGCAGTATGAATAAATTTGATTTCAACTGACAATAATAACCGTTTGTAAACGGGTGACGGAAAGAACCGGTATATATAATGTAAAAAAAGAAAAAAGAAGTCCGGAAACACTAATTTATTTAAGAAATAAAGAGGTTTTCAAAAAAAGTCGAAATTGTATTGACATTTAATTACTTAAATGATAGACTAATACGGTGTCTGAAAACAGGTGAAGTGCGTGCTTTCGGATATTAAATGCAAAAAGATTTGCAATGGCAGAAAAGTATTAATTTTATAAGGAGGTGCACTATAATGCCAACATTTAATCAGTTAGTTAGAAAAGGCAGACAGACAGTAGAGAAGAAATCAACTGCTCCTGCTCTCCAGAAAGGTCTTAACTCTCTTCAGAAGAAGGCAACAGACATTTCTTGCCCCCAGCGTCGTGGTGTTTGTACAGCTGTTAAAACATCTACACCTAAAAAGCCTAACTCAGCTTTAAGAAAGATTGCCAGAGTTCGTCTTACAAACGGTATCGAAGTTACAGCTTATATCCCCGGTGAAGGTCACAACCTTCAGGAACATAGCGTTGTTCTTATCAGAGGCGGTAGAGTAAAAGACTTACCCGGTGTTCGTTACCATATCGTTAGAGGTACACTTGATACAGCAGGTGTTGCTAACAGAATGCAGTCTCGTTCAAAATACGGCGCTAAGCGTCCCAAGGCTGGTAAGAAGTAATTAATTTGATTTATTAAGTAATGCCTTATACGACAATACATTCTGCGTATTGCATTTATATATTGAGTATTAGGCATGGACGTACACCTTCGGGGTGTGCGAGTACCGATGAGAGAATATATTTATTAAGGAGGGAAGAATCGTGCCAAGAAAAGGACATGTAGCAAAAAGAGAAGTTTTACCTGATCCTATGTACAAAAGCACACTTGTAACAAAGCTTATCAACAGCATCATGCTTGACGGTAAGAAGGGTGTAGCTGAAAAGATAGTTTATGGTGCGTTTGACAGAGTAGCAGAAAAGACAGGAAAAGAGCCCCTTGAGGCTTTTGAAGAGGCACTTAACAACATTATGCCTGTTCTCGAAGTAAAGGCTCGCCGTGTTGGTGGTGCAACATATCAGGTACCTATGGAAATCAGACCTGAAAGAAGACGTACATTAGGTCTTAGATGGCTCACACTTTACAGCAGAAAACGTGGCGAAAAGACTATGGAAGAACGTCTTGCAGGCGAAATCCTCGACGCTATCAACAACGCCGGCGGAGCTTGCAAAAAGAAAGAAGAAACACACAAGATGGCAGAAGCAAACAAAGCTTTCTCACATTTCAAGTGGTAATTTGACATTAAGTATATTATGTAGCTGTGTGCAGAACATGCACATGGCTGCATGACAAAATAAAGGAGGAATAAACGTGGCAGAGAGAGAGTATCCACTTGCCAGAACCAGAAATATTGGTATTATGGCACATATCGATGCTGGTAAAACTACTCTGACAGAACGTATCTTGTTCTACACAGGCCGTAACTACAAAATTGGTGATACCCATGAAGGTACAGCAACAATGGACTGGATGGATCAGGAGAAAGAAAGAGGTATCACAATTACTTCAGCTGCAACAACATGCCACTGGAAAGATCACAGAATCAACATCATCGACACACCGGGACACGTTGACTTCACTGTAGAGGTTGAGCGTTCACTTCGTGTTCTCGACGGTTCAGTATGTGTTCTTGATGCTAAGGGCGGTGTTGAGCCCCAGACAGAAACTGTTTGGAGACAGGCTGATAACTACAACGTACCTCGTATGATCTTCGTTAACAAGATGGACATTATGGGTGCTAACTTCTTCGGTTCAATGAAGTCAATCGTTGACAGACTTGGTTGCAATCCCGTAGCTGTTACACTTCCTATCGGTGCTGAAAATGATTTCGTAGGTATCATCGACCTTATGAAGATGAAAGCTTACATCTACGAAAACCAGACAGGTACAGATATTGACGAGGAAGAAATTCCCGATGAATATAAAGACGTATCAGAAGAATACAGAGAAAAGATGATTGAAGCTATCTCTGAAACAGATGAAGAGCTTCTTGAAAAATATCTCGGCGGTGAAGAAATTACAGAAGAAGAGCTTAAGGCTGCACTTCGTAAGGCTTGTATCGCTTGTGAGCTTGTTCCCGTATTCTGCGGTTCAGCTTACAGAAACAAGGGTGTTCAGAAGATGCTCGACGGTGTTGTTGAATACATGCCGGCACCTACTGACATTCCTTCAATCAAGGGTGTTGACCCCGTAACAGGCGAAGAAACTGAAAGACATTCATCAGATACAGAGCCTTTCTCAGCACTTGCATTCAAGATCATGAATGACCCCTTCGTAGGAAAGCTTGCTTTCTTCAGAGTTTATTCAGGTACTCTTGATTCAGGTTCTTATGTATATAACTCAGTTAAGGCTAAGAAAGAGCGTATCGGACGTATCCTTCAGATGCACGCTAACCACAGAGAGGAAATCGAAAGAGTTTACTCAGGAGATATCGCTGCTGCTGTTGGTTTAAAATTCACTACAACAGGTGATACTCTTTGTGATGAAGATCACGAAGTTATCCTTGAATCTATGGTATTCCCCGAACCCGTTATCTCAGTTGCTATCGAGCCTAAAACAAAGGCTGGCAGAGATAAGATGGGTATTGCGCTTGCTAAGCTTGCAGAGGAAGACCCTACATTCAAGACATATACAAACCCTGAAACAGGCGATACAATCATTTCAGGTATGGGCGAGCTCCATCTTGAAATTATCGTTGACCGTCTTCTCCGTGAATTCAAGGTAGAAGCTAACGTAGGTAAACCTCAGGTTGCTTACAGAGAAACTTTCCTTAAGGACGTAGACGTTGAAGGTAAGTTTGTTCGTCAGTCAGGCGGTCGTGGACAGTACGGTCATTGTAAGGTTAGATTCTATCCTATCGGTACTGATCCCGAACATTGCTATGAATTCGTAAACAGCGTAGTCGGCGGTGCTATTCCCAAGGAATACATCCCTGCTATTGATAAAGGTATCCAGGACGCTATGCAGAGCGGTATCCTCGGCGGTTACCCCGTAGTTGGCGTTAAGGCTGAAGTATATGATGGTTCATACCATGATGTCGACTCATCAGAAATGGCTTACCAGATTGCCGGTTCACTTGCATTCAAGGAAGCTATGAAGAAGGGTGACGCTGTACTTCTCGAGCCCGTTATGAAGGTTACTGTAACAGTTCCCGAAGAATACATGGGAGATGTTATCGGCGATATCAACTCAAGACGTGGACGTATTGAAGGTATGGAAGCAAGAAACGGCGTTCAGATCATTCATTCATTCGTTCCTCTTGCAGAGATGTTCGGATATTCAACAGACCTTCGTTCTAAGACACAGGGTCGTGGTAACTACGTAATGGAAGTTGACCATTATGAACAGTGCCCTAAGAGCGTTCAGGAAAAAGTTCTTGAAGGCAGAAAAGCAAACTAATTGTAAGCAGATTACAAATTGTTATTGCAAATATAAGAGTTTTTTAATATAATATTTTTTAGATTGGCAATATTGCTAATAACTCTTCGACAAACAAATATAAGGAGGAAATTTTTAAATGGCAAAGCAGAAATTTGAAAGAACCAAACCCCATATGAATATTGGTACTATTGGTCACGTTGACCATGGTAAGACAACTTTAACAGCTGCTATCACAAGCGTACTTCATGCTAGATATGGCTTAGGTGAGGACGTTGCATTCGATAACATCGACAAGGCTCCCGAGGAAAGAGAAAGAGGTATCACAATTTCAACAGCTCACGTTGAGTATGAAACACCCAACAGACATTACGCTCACGTTGACTGCCCTGGCCATGCTGACTATGTAAAGAACATGATCACAGGTGCTGCTCAGATGGACGGTGCTATCCTCGTTGTTGCTGCAACAGATGGTCCTATGGCTCAGACAAGAGAGCATATCCTTCTTGCTCGTCAGGTTGGTGTTCCTTACATCGTTGTATACATGAACAAATGTGATATGGTTGACGACGAAGAACTTCTTGACCTTGTTGAAATGGAAATCAGAGAACTTCTTAACGAGTATGAATTCCCCGGAGATGATATTCCCATCATCAGAGGTTCAGCTTACCAGGCTCTTCAGGATCCTAACGGCAAATGGGGAGATACAATCGTAGACCTCTTCAACGCTATTGAAGAATATATCCCTGTACCTGAACGTGACGTTGATAAACCTTTCCTTATGCCTGTTGAGGACGTATTCTCAATCACAGGCCGTGGTACAGTTGCTACAGGTAGAGTTGAAAGCGGCGTTGTTAAAGTATCTGACGAAGTTGAAATCGTTGGTCTTTCAGACGAAATCCGTAAGGTTGTTGTAACAGGTGTTGAAATGTTCAGAAAGCTTCTTGATCAGGCTCAGGCTGGTGACAACATCGGTTGCCTTCTTCGTGGTATCCAGAGAAACGAAATCGAAAGAGGACAGGTTCTCGCTAAACCCGGTTCAATCACACCTCATACAAAATTCACAGCTCAGGTTTACGTATTAAGCAAAGATGAAGGTGGCCGTCATACACCTTTCTTCAACAACTACAGACCTCAGTTCTACTTCAGAACAACAGACGTTACAGGTGTTATCACACTTCCTGAAGGAACAGAAATGTGCATGCCTGGTGACAACGTTGAAATGACAGTTGAACTTATCACACATGTAGCTATGTCAAAGGGTCTTCGTTTCGCTATCCGTGAAGGCGGACGTACAGTAGGCGCTGGTTCAGTTGTTGAAATTCTTGAGTAATTTTAACTTTTGAATATAATATAGTTTATTTTAAGGCAGTCCTTGCGGACTGCCTTTTTTGTGCTATAATTATATAAAAATAAGGATTTTAACCGGAGGTAGACGTTATGTATAAACCGAAACTCGATAAGGATATAAGATGTCCGCTGGAATATGCAATGAATGTTTTTGGCGGAAAGTGGAAAACAAGAATTATCTGCGTTGTAGGCAGAAACAAAAATATACGTTATGGTGAAATTAAAAAACAGATGACCAATATAACCGATACTGTTCTTGCGGCAACACTTAAGGAACTTGTGAACGATGGCATTGTTGAAAGAATCCAGTACAATGAAATACCGCCGAGAGTTGAATATAATCTGACAAAGAACGGCAGAAGTATATTACCGATATTGTTCAAAATATGTGAATGGTCGGATTATGTATACCATGATGAGCTGGATTATGATTCTGTATGCTGCAAGTGCGATTACAAAAGGGACAGGGATATGGCGTTAGCGCAGAAAGAATTAGATGCTAAAGCATTATAATAAAAGCTAACAAGCAAAATGCACTAACAAAATTATTAGTACCTAATAGATTTCTTAATATATTGAAAATATTTATTAGATTTATTATTATTAGTTACGTAAGGAAGCAATAGATAAAAATGATAAAACAATAATATTAAGGAGGAACTAATTATGAAAGAACTTGATGCAAAGGTAGTAGAACTTTTAAACAATGAGCCTTTATGGTGGATCGGCACAACAGGAGCAGACGTAAACGTTGTTCCCGTAGGCTTCAAAGCTGTTACAGAAAATGGCGAGCTTGCAGTCGGTGCGGTATTCCTTAACCATACACTTGAGAATGTAGCAACTAACGGAAAGGTTACTATTACAGCAGGTGGCTCAAAGGGAATGACAGCTTACCAGATTAAAGGAACAGGTAAATACATAACAGAAGGCCCTATCGTTGACAAATTCAAAAAGATGGCTGAGGCAATGTTCAAGGGACAGGCAACAGCTAAGGGAGCACTTATCGTTACACCCGAAAAGGTTCTTGTTGCAACACCCGGCCCTAAGAATAACGCAGAACTCTAATTAAATAGTTAATAATTAAGCCACTATGATATTATTTCATAGTGGCTTTTAAATTGCACGGAAATTGAATTTTTACAAGCGGATGGGTTTGGAAAACGAAAGTAATACTTAATTTTACTCGTTCCATATTATAAGTCTTACTATAAACCAATTATCCTCAACCGAATATGTAAAGTCAGCATTGTTGGCATTGGCGAAAGCAAGTATAGACCTTATGCCCAAGCCATGCTCGCCATATTCATTGTTGCTTGAAATCGGCAAACCATCGGCATCTGTTTCTACTTTACCTTCAAATGTATTTTTGATTATGAGAGTTACACATGAGTCATTATAGCCGGATAATAATTCAATAATATTTTCTTTGCCGGTTTTGCCTGCACGTATGGCATTGTCAAAGGCGTTTGCTATTGCAACCGCAAGCTGTGTTGCATCGACCGGAAGCTCGTCCGGCAATGACATATTGATGTTCACATCAAAGCCTTCTTCTTTTGCACGCTCTGCGTATGCCGAAATGGCTGCATTGAGAATGGGATTGACGCAATAGGATTTTATAACGGTTTCGTCAAGCTCGTAGTTTAATTCAATGAGCATATTTTTTATCTCATCATATTTCTCATTTACAAGCAGAGTGTTTATCATCTGTATTCTGTGGCGCATATCGTGCTTTAAAATACGGAATTTGTTTTGGCTGTCCTGTATATTTGCGATGTTTTTGTTCAAAGACATAACCTGAATGTTAAGAAGATATGCATTATATTGAAGATCGGCCTGTTTTTTGTAGTCACGAATTCTGTTGGTCAATGCTTTGAAGGCAAGAACAGAAGCTATCATACATAGTATTCTGCCGACAATAAGCGCCGATGTATTCCAGTCAGAAAAAAGTGTATATACAAATGACGAGGCGTATATAAAAAAAGGAAGAAGCCACGCATGCGACCAGTCGTAATCCTTTGAGGATTTAAGCATTGCTCTGACCATTGTATAACAATATTTATATAATGGATATGCCGTCAGCAAAAATACCGCAACAAGAGATATTCCGAATACAAGACATTGCATCGGCATCTCGGCGGTTCCGAAGAAACGATCGACAATAATTCCCGGAGGAGTGAACATACACTGTATAATGCTTGCGACGATCCAGCCTATGAAAAGCTGTTGGCCTTTATTAGGAATAAAAAGTACGTTTAATAAAAACAAGGACATATTTCCTATCAGAAGTATGAGCTTGAATTCGGTGAGCGTCAGCTTCAAATAGGGATATATAGCGTAACAAATCAGTATTTCCCCAAATAAATATAAGGCATAATAGCTGAAAAGCTTTATTAGCTGTTGGCGGTTGAGCTGGCTATAAAAAGGGACAAGTCTTATAACCAGTCCCGGAACATGCACAAGCAAAATAGCTATGACATAAATGGTTAAATTCATTTAGCCGATGCCCCTTTCATAATACAGTAATCGGTGAAGCTGTTAAGTGCGGATGTTTTTCTTCTGCGGGCAACAGGAAGTACTTCTCCGTTTTTTAGTATTACTGTATCATCCTTGAATTTCTTAACATAATCAAGATTTATATAGAGATTACGATATATTTCTATAAAGCGGTTATCGTCTTTTATTGCATCGATATATTCTGTGAATTTTCCCGGTGCGGGCAAAGGAGCGTTGTTGTTTATATGTATAAGCGTTTTTCCAAGCTCGCTTTCAATATACATTATGTGCTTGAACAATATATTGGAAGAAAAATTCTTGTTTTTAATCTCAAGGGCTTTGTCATCCAAAGAAAGACGTGACATACAAAAATCAAGTGCCTGATTAAATATATCCTTTCTTTCGGCAATGGGCTTAAGTATGTAATATACAGCCTGAACCGAAAAGCTTTCTGCATAGTATTCGTCACTTGTTGTCAGAAATACTATACAAACGGATCTGTCCGCTTTGAAAATTTCCTTCGCAGTTTCTATTCCCGTCATTCCGTCCATATAAATATCGATGAATACTATTTCATATTTATTAGGCTTAAAGTTATTCAGAAATTCCTCGCCGGAGCTGAAAATGTCAATATTCGGCTTGATTGAAAGAGGGTTATTGATAAAATATTCGGTTATATAGTTTTCTGTCAACTTAATGTCTTTTGCTGAATCATCTATAATTGCAATATTCAAACAGATCCCTCCTTGATTCAAAATGGTTATTATTTATATTATATAATGGTTTTACCGCTTTTTTCAAGAAAAAAGCAAGTAGATGACCACTTACGTCAAAAAATGACCGCTTACATTGAAATTATTGAAGATAAATTTTGCTTATTGTAAAATGTAGGGTACATTAATATATAATTTGCACATTTTGGGGAATGATTTTGGGGAGAGGTGAAGCACATTGTACAATATAATAATCTGTGACAAGGACAAGGAAATGTCTGCCAGATTATGTGCACTTATTAAAGCCTTTGTTAAGAGCAAAAAAAGGCAATGTGTTATTGATATTGCCGACTCATATAAGAGCTTGTACAGAAAGCTGGCTGTTAAAAAGTATGGCTTAATATTCATTAAGACAGAAATTGACGAACAAAGCGGAATAGCCTTTATAAAAAGACTGCGGCTGGACGGATATGAAGGTGACATTGTTTTTCTTGCCGACAGCTCCGAAAACTGGCAGTCGGGATATGAATGCTCGGCACTTTCGTATATTGTAAAGCCATACAGTAAAGGCGAAATAGAACGCACATTATCTGTATTTATATCTAAGAACGATGATATGAAGCATGGAATTGTGATAAAAAACAATGAGGGTAAAAGGTATAACATATCGTATTCGGATATAAAGTATATAGATATTATAAACAAGGATATGACATTACATCTTTCCGACAACAATGTGTTTAATTGCCGTGGAAATTTGTCTAAGCTCGAAAAACAGCTTGATTCAAGATTTTTGAAATGCCACAGCAGCTATATCGTAAACATGGACTGCATAGTAAGCTTTAAAAGATATGAATTTGAGCTTGACAACGGCATAAAGGTCAGAATCAGTAAAAATAATTACAGACCTTATACAGATAAGTACATAGAATACATAACTGATAAGGACACTACAAATGCTTAGAAACAACAGGTGCTTTGATGATGACAGGAGAAGGCTGCTTGTAGTTCCTACTTACGCCGATTAACTTCCGATTAGGCAGAATACATTTATTTTACTGATATAAAATGATAATATTATAATGCATATTTGGCAAATCATAAAGCATATGAATTTAGACTTTTGTTTAAATATAAGACGCTTTGGGGTAAGCTGATTTACAGATAGTTAGCAAACAGAAATAAGGTAAAGGTGGGATGATACTAAAAAATAACTGTAATTTAGAAAATATATTGTGAAAGGGGAATAAAAATGAGTAGAAAAAGAGTTCTCAGTATCATAATGTCAGTGATTATGGTTCTGGCAATGGTACCGAGCGTTGCTTTTGCGGCTGATGCTAATTACAAAATCCGTGCATATAGTACAACTGCTACAGGTATATCGGATTACAAAGAGCTTAACGTTACATTTCCTGACGGAAAAACAAAGCCGGACGAAGAAGCAATTTATAATGAATTAAAGGATGAGGGTCTTATTGACTCAGATGTTGCAGAGGATGAGCTTGTGCTCAAGTATTATAACGGTGACGACGGCAACGTTAAAAAGATGCTTAAAGGAAGAGGAACAGAGTATAAGTTCACTAAAGCTAAACTCAGACTTGGCTACATTGCTATGACGTATGAGGTAGTTGAGGATGAAGAGGTAACAGCTACATTCGACCTTAACGGCGGTACAGTTACCGATCTTGAAACAGGTATTACATATGATGAATGGATTCCCACAACCGTAACTAAGGGCGAAAGAGTTTGGCTTCCTACAGCTGAACAGATGAAGCGTACCGACGGAATGGTTTTTGACTATTGGGAAACAGACAAAGGTGTTGTGGTTGATACCGGTTGGTACAATAATTTAGAAGAAGATACTACATTCACAGCAATATGGAAAGTCGGCGGCCCTATACAGTAACATTCGATCTTAACGGTGGTTCTATTTGGACTAAGGATAAACCAGAAGATACAACTTTAACTGAGTATACTACATGGCCCGACAAAACGGCTACACCCGGAGAAGTTGCTATTTGGGTTCCTGAAGATAGCTATATGCAGTATGTGGACCATACTTTCTTAGGCTGGTATATCGACGGAACAGACACAAAGGTTGACGGTGGAAAACAGGCATTTACAGAGGACACAAACCTTGTTGCAAGATGGGAAAAGGATTCCTATAAAGTAACAATTAAGCCCGGCGTATATAATCCTACAGATGCTACATTCGCAACTATAGGTGCAGACTTTGAAGAGTATGTAGAAAAAGGCGGTTCAGTACCCACAGCTCCCGAAATCGAAGGCTATGAATTTGATAAATGGTACGAAGATTATTCTGCAGGCGGTTTAACTGAAATCGCTGACATCAATAGTATCGTTGTTAACAGCGAGCTTGAGCTTTATGCAGGCTACATAAAGACTAATTATGTGGCAACATTCGACTTTGACGGTGGAAAATGGGGCAACAAAGACAGTAAAGATCCTGTAGATATTGTAGCAAGTTATAAAATTGATATTCCTTCCGGTAGCAATATGAAAAAAGAAGGCTATAAATTTGACGGTTGGGATATTTACACTTCAGGCGGCGACCTTTTTGCCACACTTCCGGCAATAGCTTCAGGCTTACTTATTAACGCCCAGGGTAAAGCAGTTATAGATGATGACACAAGAATAGAAATAACAAGCAATCTTAAGTTCGTTGCAAAATGGGCTGAATTACACACAGTTACATTTGATGCAAATGGCGGCCATCTGGTAACGCCCAAAAAAGAAGTTAAAGATGGCGAAACAGTAGGAAAACCGATCGATCCGGATAAGGGACATCGTAATTTCATAGGTTGGTATATTGTAGATGAACAGGGCAATGTTGCAGATGAAGCATTTGATTTTGGTACACCCATAACAGAGGATATCACTCTCAAGGCATGCTACACTATTGCTGTTGAATACAATATCTACGTTGATACATTTGAAGGCAGCGAAATAACAGCTAAGGATGTAGTAGAAATTCCTGAGGGAGAAGATATTGAGGCTTACCTTAATACTATATTCGACGGAACTGTTACTGCAACAGAATTCGACAAGGTTTACAAATGGTATTCAAGACCCGTTTGGGTTGCAAACTATACAGCAGACTTTGATACAAGAATAGCTGCTTTTGAAAACGGAGCACCTACAGTTGATTTCAACGATATCGATTCTGTTGAATATTCAAACGGCACATATAGATTATTTGCTATGAAGGTAACAGATGCAAATGCGGTAACTCTTACGTTTGAAAACGTGCTTTACGGCGATAAGCTTGAGCCTATGAAAATCACTAAGGACACACCTTTCGGTGATGTTGCAGTTGAAAACGTAGCAGACGGATATCAGCTTGAAGGCTGGTACGACGGAACAACAAAGGTATCTGCTGATACTACATTTGATAAGGACACTACTCTTAAAGCAAAATGGAATGTTCTTGTAACATTAAATCTCTTTAAGAACGGCGACTTTACAACACCGGAAGTTATTGATGAGTGGGTAACTCTTAAGATTTCTACCGGCGAAGGCAAGTTAGCAACAAAAGCACCTACATACGGTTGGTATACACTGGCTGATTGGGAACAGGTTGCAGCCGGCGAAGATATGACATTCGACGACATTGCAGGTAAAGAAGTTAGTGATGTGGTAACAGCACCTGCAACATACTATGGTATGCAGACAGAAATGCTTAAAGCTAAATTCTCAGCCGGCGTTGGCGTTAAGGCTGAAAATATGCCTGCCGATACAGTATATGCATCAGGCAGCAAGCTTGGCGAATTAAGCGTTCCTACAAGAGATAAATATCAGTTCGTTTGCTGGACAGTAAATGGTGAGGATATCGATCTCGATACATTCACTATTACTGAGGACACAACATTTGTTGCTAAATGGGTAGCAAGAGACATAGTAATCAACTATGAACTTGTAAACGCAAATGACCTCAGCAAAGAAGTGATTGCAGAAATCGAAAGCCAGATAATTAAATATGGCGAAACTACAGTTGCACCTACAGTAACAATCAACGGCGAGGAATACAGAGTTGACGGTTGGTACAATGATGAAGCGTGCACAGATAAGGTTGATTTTGCAAAACAGACATTCACAGCTGATGAAACAACACTTTACGGCAAGGTTCTTGCAAAAGTAACATTAAACGTATACACAGATTTAGCAATCAAACCTATGGTATCCGAAGTATTCGTACCTATCGAGCAGGAGCTTGATCTTCAGGCAATTAAGGCTACATATGAAAACGGCGGTAAAGCATTCTATGGCTGGTATAATGCAGAAACATGGGCAAACATCCAGAAGGTTGTAGATTATACATTTGATAATACTAATCCGGATGATATAATCGTCGCATATTATGTAACAGAACCGGTAGAATTCTATGGTAAGCTTTCTGAAGGCTTTACAGTAACATTCTTTGCCGGCGAAGGCGTTAAGGCTGAAAATATGCCCGAACCTTCAACAGTAATCGTAAATTACGGCAAGAAGGTAGCAGAGCCTGCTGAAATCCCTACAAGAACAGGATATACATTTGACGGATGGGCATATGACTTTGAGTCACCTGTATATCACGATACAATCATCACAGCTAAATGGACATTAAATACTTACATAATCAACTACGACCCTAACGGCGGAGTATTTGTTGACGGTGCAAAGGAAACAAGAAGTATTGCTTACGGCGCTGAATACGGCGAGCTTCTTACAAATTCACAGGTTTCAAGAGACGGTGCTAAGTTAATCGGCTGGACAACAGAAAAAGATAACCCCGATACACTTGTTAAACCTCGTGACAAGTATTTAATGGAATCAGACTCTACACTTTATGCTCTTTGGGAGATAACAGGTGTAACAGTAACTTACGTTACAAACGGCGGTAAGGTAGCAGATCTCAGTGATACTTTAGTTGTTGATTCAAAGGGTAACGAAATAACACACGAAAAACTTCCTTACGGCACAGCAGTTAATGATGTAAGAAAAGCAGTTAAAGACGGTCTTAAGTTCAGAGGCTGGTACCTTGACGAAGACCTTACAGTACCATATGACAATTCACCTATCAAAGAAAGCGTAACACTCTATGCTAAGTATTATGCAGAAATTACATTCCAGATCTACGAGAATGATAACTATGCTGCAACAATCGGAGCAAAGACTATCGAAGTAGACGAATATGATAAGGTTGAATTACCTACAGCAGAAGATCTTGGCGTAGTGCTCAGAGATACTGATGAGTTCTTTGGCTGGTACACAGTAGAAGAATTCGGTAAGGTTCAGGCAGGTCAGGAAGCTGTAACAATCGAGGACGTAATAGCAACAGGAGAAGTAACATACTGCGCTAAGGTTCTCAGACACTATATCGTAACATTCAATACAAACGGCGGTTCAGAAATCGCTGCTCAGGACGTTGTATACAAAGGACTTGCAACAAGACCTGAGGAAGATCCTACAAGAGTAGGTTATGTATTCGTAGATTGGTTTGCTGACGAAGCACTTACAACACCTTTCGACTTCAATACACCTATAACAGCAGATACAACAGTATATGCTAAGTGGGACAGAGCAATCGTAACAATTACATTCAATCTTGTTAAGGATTGGATGGTTGGTGGCGGAACAAACGAAACAGTTCCCATCAATATTTACTACGGCGATTTAATCCCTGCAGATGCAGTACCCGGTGCAGCATATACAGAAGTTGTTGGTTACACATTCGATGGTTGGTATCTTAACGGAGAATTATTCGATGTAGCAACAACACCTGTAACGGAAAACATCACTCTTGACGCTGCATGGCACCTTAACCAGTTTGAGGCAGCTATCACAGGAGAATATGTATACAACGGTCAGGGAATTGAACCCGAAATTACAATAACAGACAATGCAACAAAAGAAGCTCTTGATTTAGAAGCTAACCCTGTTGATATAACATACACAGCAGTGAGCGAAAATGCTAAGCTTGACGATGCAGGCTTACCTTTAAATGCCGGAACATACAAAGTAACAGTTTCACAGAAATATGCTTATGAAGCATATACCGGCTACAAATATTGTAAGGCAAAACCCGTTGAGCTTGAATTCGAAATCAAGGCAGCTGACATTTCCGATACTGACAGATTTATAGTAGTATTAGAGGATGCAAACGGTAACCAGACAGATTATAATCCTGAAAAGCTTGTAGAAATTGATTGCACAGGTTCACCGGTTCTTCTTGACGGTTCCGAAAAAGAAGGCTACAAAGTTATCGTATACGATAAAGTAACAAAGAAAATCCTTGATTACTCAATTCCTGAGTTCGTAATCGAATATGCTGATAACTTAAAACCCGGAACAGCAACAGCAACAGTAAACGGTGCCGGCAACTACACAGGCAGTGTTCAGGTTAAGTACACACTCTTAAACAAATACTACTATGTAACAGGTGTTGTAAGATTCAATAGCGGTCGTGTTATCAAGTATGCTAAGGTAACTCTTACAGGAACAGACTATTTAGGAAACGAAGTTGTAAGAACAACAAAGACAGATAAGCACGGTAAATATACAATCAAAAACCTTAAGAAAGGAAATTACATTGTAACATACCGAAATGAATCTAAGGTAGCTCTTCTCAACGAACAGAACTAAGGAAGGTGGATAAGAAATGAAAAAGAATGCAAAAAGAGTTTTTTCAGCTGTGATTGCAGCATCTTTAACACTTTCTATGGGCGTTGCGGCATTTGCTGCTGAGCAGCACACAAATATCACTGTTAAAGGCGGCGTAGGTGGATCAGGTTCATCTGTATATGTAAAGCCTGATGAAGAACCCTTTATAGATGTTGACGAGAACGACTGGTTCTATGACGATGTTGTAAAGGTTTATAAGGCTAAGCTTATGGAAGGAACATCGGATACTGAATTTTCTCCGTATGCAAGATTGACAAGAGGTATGGTTGCTACTATTCTTTATCGCCATGCCGGTTCACCTGAGGTAACATATAGAAATGTATATGATGATCTTGAAGATGGTCTTTGGTATACAGATGCGGTTATCTGGGCAACAGATAATGAAGTATTATATGGTTACGGAAACGGCTTGTGCGGTCCTGAAGACTATGTAACAATCGAACAGCTTGCAGCAATTGTATACCGCTATGTAGGTTCTCCCGAAGTAAGCGGAAACAAGATTGCTGAATATGATGATGTTAACAGCATTACACCTTACGCTGTTGATGCTATGGAATGGGCTTGCGAAAACGATATGCTCGTCGGAACAATGCTTCATCCTACTTCAGTTGCACTTCGTGCAGAAGCAGCTAAAATGTTTGCTAAGATTTTAGACATCAAAGCAGCTGAATAATAATTTTTCGGGCGGCCAAAAGCGTCAAGCTTTTGGCCGTTTTGACATAAAGGAGGCGTTTATATGAAAAAAGGATTTTTATGTATTTTGGCAGCGTCGATTATGGCAGTATCATCAGTGCCGGCGTTTGCGTCAGATACAGACTTTGTTGTAAGCGATGGCACAAATCTTGACAACGGGGAAGAGGCCGGAGATAACTACGAAGATAATAAACCGTCAAGACCATCCGAAGGTTCGTCAAGCAGTTCGTCAAGTACAACAACGAAACCGTCAGACGAAAGTACGTTACCGGATACAGTAGTTACGGTAAATCCCTTCAAAGATATAACCGCAAATATGTGGTGCTATGATTATGTATTGGATGTATATAATAAGAAGCTTATTCTTGGAACATCTGAGGACACATTCTCTCCCGATACTCCGCTTACGAGAGCAATGGTAGCTTCAATAATATACAGAATGGCAGGAAGTCCGGATGTAAGCTATTCGGCTATATTCACAGATGTACCCGATGGACAGTGGTATACAAAGGGCATAATCTGGGCATATAATAATAAAGTAATTTCCGGATACAGAAACGGCTTATGCGGCCCTAATGATTATGTAACGGTTGAACAGCTCGCAAGCATACTTTACAGATATGCCGGTTCACCGGAGGTAACTGCCGAGATAACAGGATACAGCGATGTGGCTGCGATTTCCGAATATGCAAAAACAGGCATGGCATGGGCAGTAAGTAAGAAGATGAACAACGGTGAAACATTACACCCTGCATCACCGGCAACAAGAGCAGAGGCAGCGAAGATGTTTTCATTGTTTTAAATCGAAATCGGTAAAATCTATTTTAAATCCGTCTTTACAGGCGGATTTATTTTGCAAATTTTTCAGATGTCTATATACGGTTTAAAAAACTACAAAAAATCAAATGGCATATTGTTTAATATGTATTAAAACTTTATTGCGTTAAACTGCATATAAAAGCTTAAAATGTATATTTATAGTGAAAATATATAATTATATAGGTAAAACACTTTAAATATTCGTTAAAATTCAAAGAAAAAATACAAAAAAAAGCTTGCAAAAAGGTGCCCGATAGTATATAATCTAATCGTTGTGACATAGAGTGTTGATACGGAAGGTTGCCACCACATAAGCGGGCGGGTTTTTCCGAGGAGCGATGTCCAGTTCATGAAACCGGGCGACAAGGTCACTGTACTATTAATAAGGGAGAAGCTATGCTTCAAATTGGTGTCTCGTATTGCGAGATACACCCGGATAAGTGTGCAGTCACCACTTGTCGTGCTGAAACTAAAAGTACGAAAAGGAGGGGACTTTTTTTATGGCAAACCAGAAAATCAGAATCAGTCTTAAAGCTTACGATCATAAGTTAATCGATCAGAGTGCAGCTCAGATTATTGAAACTGCAAAGAAAACAGGTGCTCAGATCAGCGGACCTATTCCGCTTCCTACTAAGAAGGAAGTAGTTACAATCCTTAGAGCTGTTCATAAGTACAAAGATTCCAGAGAGCAGTTCGAAATGAGAACACATAAGAGACTGATTGATATTCTCAGCCCTTCAGCTAAGACAGTTGATGCTTTATCACGTCTTGACTTACCGGCTGGTGTTGATATCACATTAAAAATCATGTAATGACCCGAATGGTTTTATATAAGTAACAAGCAGTAACTTATATTAAACTAGAATGATTACCCGTAAATCTTTACGATGAGAAGGGCAATCCGCTGTAGATTTCAGGAGGTGCAAGAAATGAAAAAGGCTATTATAGCTAAGAAAATCGGTATGACACAGGTTTTCGCTGAAGACGGCCGCCTTGTTCCTGTAACAGTTCTTGAAGCAGGTCCTTGTGCAGTAATTCAGAAGAAAACAGTCGAAAATGATGGCTACGAAGCAGTTCAGGTCGGCTTTGCTGATCAGAGAGAAAAACTTGCTAACAAGCCTAAAAAAGGACACTTTGCAAAAGCAGGTGTATCATTAAAGAAATTTGTTAAAGAATTCAGATTTGAGAATTCAGCAGAATACGAAATCGGTGCAGAAATCAAGGCTGACATCTTCGCAGCAGGCGATAAAGTAGATGTAAGCGGTGTATCAAAAGGTAAAGGATACGCAAGTACAATCAAGAGATACAATGCACAGAGAGGACCTATGGGCCACGGTTCAAAATCACACAGAGTAACAGGTTCTATGGGTTCATCAGCTACTCCCAGCAATGTTAAGAAGGGTAAGAGAATGCCCGGACATATGGGTGCTGTAAATGTAACATTACAGAATGTTGAAATCGTTCGTGCAGATGCAGATAAGAATCTTATTCTCATCAAAGGCGCTGTACCCGGAGCTAAGGGTGCAATACTCGTAATAAAGGAAAGCGTAAAGGCTTGATAAACTTTACGAAAGGAGGAAATAGACATGGCAAATGTTAAAGTATACAACATGAGTGGTGCTGAAGTTGGAGAAATCGAACTCAACGATGCAGTATTCGGTGTTGAAATAAATGAACATGTTATGCATCTTGCTGTTAAACAGTATCTTGCTAACCAGAGACAGGGCACACAGAGCGCAAAAACACGTTCTGAAGTAAGCGGCGGCGGAAGAAAGCCTTTCAGACAGAAAGGAACAGGCCGTGCAAGACAGGGTTCAATCCGTGCTCCCCAGTGGAAAGGCGGCGGCGTTGTATTTGCTCCCAAGCCCAGAGATTACTCATTCAAGCTTAACAAAAAGGTTAAGAAACTTGCTTTACAGTCAGCTCTTACATCTAAGGTTGCTGAAAACAAGATTATCGTTCTCGAAAACCTTGATCTTGCAGAAGTAAAGACAAAAGAAATGGCTAAGGTTTTAGGAAACATCAATGCCGGAAAAGCTCTTATCGTTATGGAAGGCAGCAACAAAAACGCCATTCTTTCAGCAAGAAATATCCCGGAGGTAAAGACAGCTTCCGTTAATACAATCAACACATACGACGTTCTTAAGTACAACACACTTGTTGTTACAAAAGAGGCTGTTGCAAAGATTGAGGAGGTGTACGCATAATGGCAGATTTAAAGTATTATGACGTTATACTCAAACCCGTTATTACAGAAAACAGTATGGCTATCATGGATGACAAGAAATACACATTCCTTGTTCACCCTGAAGCAAACAAAATTCAGATCAAACAGGCTGTTGAAAAAATGTTCGAAGGAACAAAGGTTGAATCAGTTCACACAATGAACTACAACGGCAAAAATAAAAGAAGAGGCATGATCTACGGAAAAACAGCTAAGAGAAAGAAAGCAATCGTTAAGCTCACAGCTGACAGCAAAGATATTGAAATTTTCCAGGGCATGTAATTGGCAACCATAAAGAAGATACACACGGAAACGTGTAAGATTTTGAACGGATTGAAAGGAGTGTAAAAAATGGGCATTAAGAGATATAAGCCTTATACACCATCCAGAAGACACATGACAGTGTCAACTTTTGATGAGATTACAAAAACAACACCCGAAAAATCCTTAGTTGTTCATCTTAAGAAAAACTCAGGAAGAAACGCTCAGGGTAAAATAACAGTTCGTCACAAAGGCGGCGGCGCTAAAATCAAATACAGATTAGTTGATTTCAAACGTAACAAAGATGGCATCCCTGCAAAGGTAACAGCTATCGAATACGATCCTAACAGAACAGCTAATATCGCACTCATCGTTTATGCTGATGGTGTTAAATCATATATCATTGCTCCTGTTGGCCTTAAAGTAGGCGATACAGTAATGAGCGGTGAAAACGCAGAAGTTCGTGTTGGTAATGCACTTCCTATGAGATTTATCCCCGTAGGTGCTAACATCCACAACATCGAAATGAAACCCGGTAAGGGAGCACAGCTTGTTCGTGCAGCAGGTAACGTAGCTCAGCTTATGGCTAAGGAAGGCAAATATGCAACAGTTAAACTTCCTTCAGGCGAAATGAGACTTCTTCCTATCGATTGCAAAGCTACAATCGGTCAGGTAGGTAACCTTGATAACGAACTTGTAACAATCGGTAAAGCAGGTAGAAAACGCCACATGGGTATCAGACCTACAGTTCGTGGTTCTGTTATGAACCCTAATGACCATCCTCATGGTGGTGGTGAAGGTAGAGCACCTGTTGGTCGTCCCAGTCCTATGACACCTTGGGGTAAACCTGCAATGGGCTACAAGACAAGAAAGAAACATAAAGCTTCTAACAAGCTTATCATTCGTAGAAGAAATGCTTAATTTCCGCATAAGACTGTGGAAACATTCATCGGCGGCAGCATAACAACTGTCGCAAACGTTTAAGAAGGAGGACAAACACATGGCCAGATCACTTAAAAAAGGTCCATTCGCTGATGAGCATCTCTTAAAGAAAGTTGATGCATTAAACGCAGCAGGCGAAAAAACAGTTATTAAAACTTGGTCTCGTCGTTCTACTATATTCCCTGAAATGATCGGACATACAATCGCAGTTCATGACGGAAGAAAACATGTTCCTGTATACATCACAGAAGACATGGTTGGTCACAAACTCGGTGAGTTCGCTTTAACAAGAACATACAGAGGTCACGGTAAGGACGCTGAAAAGAAATCTAAAGTACGTTAATCGGTTTTTGGAAGGAGGGTTTCGTTCATGGCAAAAGGACACAGAAGCCAGATAAAAAAAGAAAGAAACATTGCAACTCAGGAAAAAAGACCTCATGCGTCGGTTAAATATACAGGCATTCCCGCTTCTAAGGCTAAAATTGTTTTAGACCAGATTAAAGGCAAAGATGTTAGAACAGCAGCAGCTATCCTTGAGTATTCACCCAGATACGCTTCAGCTGTAATCGCTAAAGTATTAAAATCGGCAGTTGCAAATGCAGAAAATAACTTGGGTATGGATGTCAGCAAATTATATGTTGAAGATGCTATTGCGGGTCAGGCTCCCGTAATGAAGAGAATTCGTCCTCGTGCACAGGGCAGAGCATATAGAATTTTAAAAAGATCAAGTCATATATCCATAATCCTTAATGAGAGATAAGGAGGTAAAAGAGAGTGGGACAGAAAGTTAATCCACACGGCTTAAGAGTTGGTGTAATTAAAGATTGGGATACAAAATGGTATGCTGAGAAAGAGTTTGCTAACTATTTAGTTGAAGACGTTAAAATCAGAAAATTCATCAAAAATAAACTCTACAGTTCAGGCGTTTCAAAAATCGCTATCGAAAGAACAAACGACAGAGTTAAAATAATCATCAGTACTGCTAAACCCGGCGTTGTTATCGGTAAGAACGGCCAGGCTATCGAAGAACTTAAGAACGAAGTTCAGAAGATGTCAAAGCAGAACGTAAGCATCAACATTGTAGAAATCAAAAGACCTGAACTCGATGCACAGCTTGTTGCTGAAAACATCGCACTTCAGCTTGAAAACCGTGTTACATTCCGTCGTGCCATGAAACAGGCAATGGGCAGAACAATGAAATTCGGTGCTAAAGGTATCAAAACAACAGTAAGCGGCCGTCTTGGCGGAGCTGAAATGGCAAGAAGCGAAAGCTACCATGATGGTACAATTCCTCTTCAGACTTTAAGAGCTAACATCGACTATGGTTTTGCTGAAGCTAATACAACTTATGGCAAACTTGGTGTTAAAGTTTGGATTTATAAGGGAGAGGTTCTTCCTGTTAAGGCAGTGAAAAAGGAAGGAGGCGCTGAGTAATGTTAATGCCCAAAAGAGTCAAAAGACGTAAACAGATGAGAGGCAGACTTAAAGGTCGTGCACTCAGAGGCAATAAAATTACTTATGGTGATTACGGTATTGTAGCTATGGAACCCAGCTGGATTACATCAAACCAGATCGAGGCAGCCCGTATCGCTATGACAAGATATATCAAACGTGGTGGTCAGGTATGGATTAAGATTTTCCCTGACAAACCTATTACAGCTAAACCTGCTGAAACTCGAATGGGTTCCGGTAAAGGTTCACCCGAATATTGGGTAGCTGTTGTTAAACCCGGCAGAGTAATGTTCGAGCTTGGTGGAGTACCGGAAGAAACAGCAAGAGAAGCTTTACGTCTTGCAACACACAAGTTACCTATCAAATGCAAGATCGTTTCTCGTGCAGAGCAGGAAATGGAAGGTGATAAGCAGTGAAAACTAAAGGCTACGTTATAGATTTAAAAAACAAATCAGCAGCTGAGTTAAACAACGAGCTTGTTGCTGCAAAGAAAGAATTATTTAACCTCAGATTTCAGAACGCAACTAATCAGTTAGACAATACTGCAAGAATCAAAGAGGTTCGTAAAAATATTGCAAGAATTCAGACAATAATTACACAGAAACAAAGAGCTGCTAACTAATTAGCGAAAGGAGGCACATCTCGTGGAAGAAAGAAATCTTCGTAAAACAAGAGTGGGCAAAGTAATCAGCGACAAGATGGACAAAACAATCGTTGTTGCTGTTCAGGATAATGTAAAACATCCTTTATACGGAAAAATCGTTAAGAAGACTTACAAGCTCAAAGCTCATGATGAGAACAATGAGTGTAAAGTAGGCGACCGTGTAAAAGTTATGGAGACAAGACCTTTATCAAAGGATAAGAGATGGAGACTTGTTTCAATCGTAGAAAAAGCAAAATAATCCTGTTATGAGAGGAGGCATATAATATGGTTCAGCAAGAAACCAGATTAAAAGTAGCAGATAATTCAGGCGCAAAAGAGCTTCTTTGCATCAGAGTTCTCGGTGGTTCAACCAGAAGATATGCAGGAGTTGGCGATATTATAGTTGCTGCCGTTAAAGATGCAACACCCGGCGGAGTTGTTAAGAAGGGTGATGTAGTTAAGGCAGTTGTAGTTAGAACAGTATCAAGAGTAGGCAGACCTGACGGTTCATACATCAGATTTGATGAAAACGCAGCAGTTATCATCAAGGACGATAAAAACCCCAGAGGTACACGTATTTTTGGACCAGTTGCAAGAGAATTAAGAGAAAAACAGTTCATGAAGATTCTCTCACTTGCACCGGAAGTACTTTAAGGAGGTGCAGGAACAGTGGCTAATATGAAATTAAAGAAAGGCGACAACGTAATCGTTATTGCCGGTAAGGATAAAGGCAAGGCTGGTAAAATCCTTGTTGTAGACAGAAAGAAAAACAGAGTAATCGTTGAGGGCGTTAACATGGTATCTAAGCATACTAAGCCCAGTCCCGCTAACCAGCAGGGCGGTATCATCAAGAAAGAAAACTACATTCACGCTTCAAACGTAATGTACGCTATTGATGGAAAACCCACAAAGATCGGTTACAAATTCACAACAGTAACAAAAGACGGTAAAGAAGTTACTGTAAAACAGAGAATTGCTAAGAAAACTGGCGCAGTTATCGACTAATCTGCGAAAGGAGGTTAAATAACTAATGAACAGACTTAAAGAGTTCTATGAAGCTGAAATAGTTGATGCAATGACTAAGAAGTTTTCATATAAAAATAAAATGGCTGTACCTAAGCTTGAGAAGATCGTTATCAACATGGGCGTAGGTGAAGCTAAGGACAACGCAAAGGTACTTGACGGTGCTGTTAAAGACCTTACAATTATCGCTGGTCAGAAGCCCGTAATCACAAGAGCAAAGAAATCAGTTGCTGCTTTCAAGCTCCGTGAAGGAATGCCCATCGGATGCAAGGTTACTCTTCGTGGTGACAGAATGTACGAATTTGCTGACAGATTAATCAACATCGCTCTTCCCCGTGTACGTGACTTCCGTGGTGTAAAGGCTAACTCTTTCGACGGACGCGGTAACTACACAATGGGTATCAAAGAACAGCTTATCTTCCCCGAAATCGAATACGATAAGGTTGATAAAATCAGAGGTATGGACATTGTATTCGTTACAAGTGCACACACTGATGAAGAAGCAAGAGAGTTATTAAGATTATTCGGAATGCCATACAGCAAATAAGGGAGGGACACTAATGGCTAAGAAGTCAATGATTATAAAGCAGCAGAGAGCTCCCAAGTTCTCAACGAGAGCATACACACGTTGCAGAATTTGCGGCAGACCTCATTCTGTTCTCAGAAAGTACGGAATTTGCCGTGTTTGCTTCCGTGAATTAGCTTACAAAGGCCAGATCCCGGGAGTTAAAAAAGCCAGCTGGTAATTAGGGAAAGGAGGATATACAACATGTCAATGAGTGATCCTATCGCAGATATGCTCACAAGAATCAGAAACGGTAACACAGCAAAACATGATACAGTTGATGTTCCGTCATCAAACATGAAAAAAGCTATCGCTGATATATTAACAAATGAAGGCTATATCAAAGGTTATGAGCTTATCGAAGACGGAGTTAAAGCTACTCTTCGTATCAGCCTTAAATATGGTGCAGATAAAAACGAAAAGGTTATTACAGGTATTAAAAGAATTTCTAAGCCCGGTCTTCGTGTTTACGCAGGCAAAGAGGAACTTCCCAAGGTTCTCGGCGGACTTGGTACAGCAATCATCTCTACAAGCAGAGGCCTTATGACAGATAAAGAAGCAAGAAAAGAAGGTATCGGCGGAGAGGTTATCGCATTTATTTGGTAATCATTATTTAACATATAATAATACAGGAGGTGCAGAACATGTCACGAATTGGTAAGCATCCCGTTGCTATTCCTGCAGGCGTTGAAGTTAAGCTTGAGGCTGGTAATGTGATCACTGTAAAGGGACCTAAGGGAACTCTTACAAGAAAATTAGCAGATGACATGAACATCGCAGTTGAGGACGGTCAGGTAGTTGTTACAAGACCTAACGATTTAAAAAGAAGCAAAGCATTACATGGTTTAACAAGAACTTTAATCAACAACATGGTAATCGGTGTAACAAACGGTTACGAAAAGGTTCTTGAAATCAACGGTGTTGGTTACAGAGCAGCTAAATCGGGCAAGAAACTTACTCTTTCTTTAGGATATTCACATCCTGTTGAAATGACAGATCCCGAAGGCATTGAAACAGTTGTTGATGGAACAACAAAAATCATCGTTAAGGGTATCGATAAAGAAAAGGTTGGACAGTTTGCAGCTGAAATCAGAACAAAACGTCCTCCTGAACCTTACAAAGGTAAGGGTATTAAATATGCCGATGAGCATATCAGACGTAAAGTTGGTAAAACAGGTAAGAAATAATAAAGGAGTGAGATCCGTATGATAAGTAAGCCATCACGTGCAGCTGCCCGTATTAAACGTCATTACAGAATTCGTAATAAAGTAAACGGAACAGCACAGCAGCCGAGACTGGCTGTGTTTAGATCAAACAAACACATTTATGCACAGATAATCGATGACGTAGCAGGCAATACATTAGTTGCCGCTTCTACACTTGAGGCAGACATTGCAAGCAAAGTAGAACATACTTCAACTGTTGAAGCTGCTAAGGCTGTAGGCGAAGCTATCGCTAAAAAGGCTATGGACAAAGGCATCACAGAGGTTGTTTTTGACCGTGGCGGATATATCTATCATGGAAAAATCCAGGCATTAGCTGATGCAGCAAGAGAAGCCGGATTACAGTTCTAAGACAAGGAGGAAAACAAGTTGAAGAAAATCGATCCCAGTACACTTGATCTTAAAGATAAAGTAGTAACAATCAACCGTGTAACTAAGGTTGTTAAGGGTGGTCGTACTTTCAGATTCGCAGCACTCGTTGTAGTAGGCGATGAAAACGGCCATGTTGGTTGCGGACTTGGTAAAGCAGCAGAAATTCCTGATGCTATCCGCAAAGGTAAAGAGGATGCTATGAAGAATATCGTTTATGTTGAAAGAAACGATGTAGACAGCCTCTATCACGGAATTACAGGTAAGTTCGGAAGCGCAAGCGTAATGCTTATGCCTGCTCCCGAAGGTACAGGACTTATCGCAGGTGGCCCTGCCCGTGCCGTACTTGAGCTTGCCGGCATCCGTAACATCAGAACAAAGTCACAGGGTTCAAATAATAAGAGAAATGTAGTCAGCGCTACAATTCAGGGGTTAAGCCAGGCTACTTCACCTGAAAAAGTTGCCAAATTACGTGGCAAGTCAGTTGAAGAACTCTTAGGTTAAGGAGGAAAAACAATGGCAGAACTTAAAATCACATTAGTGAAATCAACAATCGGTGCAATTCCGAAGCACAAGAAAACTGTACAGGCTTTAGGCTTAAAGAAGCTTAACAGCTCTGTTGTTAGACCTAACAATGCAGCTACACTTGGTATGGTTAACCAGGTTAAGCATCTTGTAAAGGTAGAAGAGATATAATTCAGAGGAGGTGCCAAAATGAAGTTAGGTGAATTAAAACCTGCATACGGCTCAACTCAGAAGAGCTGGAGAAGAGGAAGAGGTCATGCTTCAGGCAACGGTAAGACAGCCGGAAGAGGACACAAAGGTCAGGGCGCTCGTTCAGGATCAGGCGGAAAGGCCGGATTCGAAGGCGGACAGATGCCACTTTACAGAAGACTTCCTAAAAGAGGCTTCAAATGCATTAATTCTAAGGAAATCGTTGCTATCAACGTTGACTTATTAAATGTATTCGATAATGATACAGTAGTAGATATTGAGGCTTTAAAATCAGTAGGCCTTGTAAGTAATCCTAGAGACGGAGTGAAAATTTTAGGTGTTGGTGAACTTGAAAAGAAGCTTACAGTAAAAGTTAACCAGTACAGCAAATCCGCAGCAGAAAAGATTGAAGCTGCCGGCGGAAAAGCAGAGGTGATCTGATTTGTTTAAGATACTCGTCAACTCATGGAAGGTAAAAGAAATAAGAGATAAGATGCTCTACACACTTCTTATTCTTGCTATCGTAAGATTGGGAGCGCACATTTATCTTCCTGGAATAAGTGCTGCGACGATAAAAGCTTATACAGATCTTAACTCAACAGGCACTCTGTACAATATAATTGCCGGTGGTGCCGGTTCGAATTACTCAATATTTGCATTAGGTATCGGACCTTACATTACATCGTCAATTATCATGCAGCTTTTGTGCGTAGCTATTCCGACTTTGGAACAGCTGTCCAAAGAAGGAGAAGATGGACGTCAGAAAATCAACAAATATACCCGTTATATAACTGTTGTGCTTGCTGCACTTCAGGGTACCGGTATAGCATTGAATTACAAAACTATGATGACTAATCCTTCTACTTTAAAGGTTGTGATTGCAATAATAACACTTATTGCAGGATCAATGTTTATTATGTGGCTTGCTGAGCAGATAACACAGAAGGGTATTTCAAATGGTTCATCAATGATAATCTTCGTAAATATCATTTCGAGCCTTCCCAATGCAATTACTGCACTTGTAGGATATTGCAAAGAAGGTAAAACAGGAATACTTAAGACTGTTGGAATATTAGTACTTCTTTTCATCGTAATTGTTCTTATTGTTAGGGTAAATGATGGTGAAAGAAGACTTCCTGTACAGTATGCAAATAAGATGACAGGAAGAAGAATGGGCAGTGGCGGAAACAGCAGTGTTTTCCCTATTAAGGTTAATACAGCCGGAGTTATTTCAATAATCTTTGCGATTTCACTTATTCAGTTCCCGGAAACAATCAGCGGATTTATGTCCAGTGTTCCCGGTTGGCTTGAAAAAGTGATTGGAATACTTTCTATGACACACCCGGTTGGTGCTATAATATATGTAATTTTAATATTTGCATTTTCATTCTTTTATACATCAATCGTTATCAATCCAAACGAAATTGCCGAGAACATGAAAAAGAACGGCGGTTTCATTCCCGGTATCAGACCGGGTATGCCCACAGCTAACTATATCACAAGAGTAGTAAACAGAATCACATGGGTTGGTGCTGTTTGCTTCGCAGGACTTGCGCTTGTGCCTATCGTTATGCAGTGGATATTCAAAATGAATGTAGGATTCGGAGGTACAACACTTATCATCGTTGTTGGTGTTTGCCTCGATATTGTAAAAGCACTTGAGTCTCAGCTTCTTATGAGACATTACAAAGGTTTCTTAGATTAATTCATGCTGTTCGGGGAATGCAAAAGCATTCTCCGGAGGTGTGAAGGCGATGAGCCAGGAAAGAGGGATAAATTTATGAAATTAGTACTCATTGGTGCTCCGGCAGCCGGTAAAGGTACACAGGCAGCAAGATTAGTTGAGCACTATTCGATTGCACATATTTCAACAGGAGATATGCTCCGTGAAGAAGTTGCAAAGGAAACAGAGCTTGGCAAGGAAGCAAAGGCTATCATGGCTTCGGGCGGACTTGTTTCTGACGAAATCATAATTGCAATGGTTAAGGAACGTATTAAAAAAGATGATTGTGCAAAAGGATTTATTCTCGATGGATTTCCCCGTACAGTAGTTCAGGCAGAAAAGCTTGACGAAATGGTTAAGCTTGACAAGGTTGTATATATCAATGCACCCGATGATGTTATGCTTGAAAGACTTACTGCGAGAGAAACCTGCCCTAAATGTGGAGCAACTTACAACAAGCTTTTCCTTCCTTCAAAGGTAGCAGGCGTTTGTGACGTATGCGGTGAAAAGCTTACACAGCGTAAGGATGACACATTAGAAGCTGGTAAAGCACGTTTAGAGACATTCCATACTCAGAGCGAACCTCTTGTTGATTATTACACAAAGAAGGGTATCCTCTTTGAGGTTGACGGAACGGCTGCGATAGATGATATCACAAAAGCTATTATTGAAGGCTTAGGTGAGGAATAATGGCAATTACAATAAAGACTCAGGATCAGATTCAGAGAATGAGAGTTGCCGGTGCAATACTTGCTGATCTTGATGAAATATTAAGAGATATGGTTAAGCCCGGTGTAACCACAAATGAATTGGATAGGGTTGCTGAGGATTTTATAAGAAGCAGAGGTGCGGAGCCATCATTTCTTGGATATGGCGGTTATCCTAAATCAATATGTACATCGGTAAACGATGAAATCGTTCATGGCATTCCGAGCAACAGAAAGCTTAAGAACGGCGACATAATAAGCATAGACATGGGCTCATATATAGGCGGCTATCATGGCGACTGCGCAAGAACATATGGCGTCGGAACAATAAGCGAAGCTGACCAGAAGCTTATCGATGTTACGAAGCAAAGCTTCTTTGAAGGAATTAAATTTGCAAAAGCAGGCAATCATTTATATGAGATTTCAGCGGCAGTTCAGGATTACGCAGAGCAGTTCGGCTTTGGCGTTGTAAGGGACTACGTTGGACACGGTATCGGCAGAAATATGCACGAAGATCCTTCAATACCGAATTACAGACAGGTAGGAAGAGGACCCAGACTTCAGAGAGGTATGGTAATTGCGGTTGAGCCGATGATAACAGCCGGAACATATAAATGCAGGGTACTGAAAGATGGATGGACAGCAGTAACCAGAGATGGTTCAAATGCAGCACATTATGAGAATACTGTTCTTATAACGGATGGCGAACCTGAGCTGCTTACCTTTAAATAATTGATTTGGGGTGAACAGAATGGAATATACCGTAGGACAGGTGGTTTATTCTAAAAGCGGGCATGATAAAGGAAAGGCTTTTATTGTGACCGAAATCGAAGGCGAATATCTTTACCTTGTAGATGGAAAGTGCCGCACTATTGATAAACCTAAAAAGAAAAAAAATAAACATGTCCAGATAACTAACTATATTGAAGGCGAAATAAAGAACAAAATCGAAAAAGGCGAAATGCTTCTCGATGCTGACTTTTCAAAAGCGCTTAAAAATATAGTTAACAAACAGAGCAAAGTGAGTTAAGGAGGTTCTTAAATTGTCAAAAGACGATGTTATTGAAGTAGAAGGAACCGTATTGGAAAAATTACCAAATGCTATGTTTCAGGTTGAGCTTGAGAACGGACATAAGATATTAGCACATATTTCCGGAAAGCTTCGTATGAATTTTATCAGAATTCTTCCGGGAGACAAAGTATTGGTTGAAATGTCGCCGTATGACCTTGCAAAAGGCAGAATAATCTGGCGAGCTAAATAAGGAAGGAGCGATCACAATGAAAGTAAGACCATCTGTAAAACCGATGTGTGAAAAATGCAAAGTAATTAAGAGAAAAGGTCATGTTATGGTCATTTGTGAAAATCCCAAACATAAACAGAGACAGGGCTGAGTTCTTTATAAAGTTATGGGTTGTGAAGGGGCATGAATCCTTCAGACCAGAATGTATTTTTGTTTAAGTTTTAGCCGTCGGGCGGCTGGCAGTAAAGAATTTAAACTTTTACTGCACCGATGAGTTAAATTCTATCATTTTTTTGATTAATATATAAAATATGCTTTGAAAATTACGAAAACTTTGATATAATAATATGATGTGGTTTGCGTATAAAGATAAGCATAAAATCGCAGGAACATTATTGTTGTAAACGATATTTTAGGAGGTGCAAATAATACATGGCACGTATTGCTGGTGTAGACTTACCAAGAGAAAAACGCGTTGAAATTGGCCTTACTTATGTATATGGAATCGGCCATGCCAGTGCATTAAGAATCTTAGCTGAAGCAGGCGTTAGCCCTGATGTCAGATGCAGAGATTTAACGGATGAAGAAGTTGCAAGAATCCGTGACGTAATAGATGAATCACAGACAGTTGAAGGTGATTTAAGAAGAGAAGTTGCTCTTAACATCAAACGCCTTATGGAAATCGGATGCTACAGAGGTATCCGTCACAGAAGAGGCCTTCCTGTTAGAGGACAGAAGACAAAGACAAACGCTCGTACAAGAAAAGGTCCGAGAAAGACTGTAGCTAACAAGAAGAAATAATTGAAAGGGAGGGTAACGACTAATGGCAAAGAAAGCTGTTAAAAAATCGACTACACGTAGACGTCGTGACAGAAAACATGTTGAACGTGGTCAGGCACATATCCAGTCAACATTTAACAATACTATTGTAACTATTACTGACACAGTTGGTAATACACTTTCATGGGCAAGTGCAGGAGAACTTGGATTCAGAGGTTCAAGAAAATCTACTCCTTACGCAGCTCAGATGGCTGCTGAAACAGCAGCAAAAGCAGCTTCAGATTATGGCTTAAAGACGGTTGAAGTATTTGTAAAGGGTCCCGGTTCAGGACGTGAAGCAGCTATCCGTGCACTTCAGGCAGCAGGACTTGATGTAACAATGATCAAGGACGTTACACCTGTACCCCATAACGGATGCAGACCGCCCAAACGCAGAAGAGTATAATAGGAGGTGCTAAGTTAAATGGCAAGAGATAGAGTTCCGGTTCTTAAAAGATGTAGATCACTTGGTCTTGATCCTATCTATTTAGGAATTGAAAAGAAATCAAAGAAAGAAAACGCTAAAGCCGGAAAGAAAATGAGCGAGTACGGACTTCAGTTAAGAGAAAAACAGAAAGCTAAATTTATCTATGGCGTTCTTGAAAAACAGTTCAGAGGCTATTTTGCAAGAGCTGAAAAGATGAGAGACGGTATCCCCGGTGAAAACCTCCTTATCTTACTTGAGCTCAGACTTGACAATGTTATGTTCAGACTTGGATATGGCAGAACAAGAAAAGAAGCAAGACAGATCGTACGTCACAAACACGTACTTGTTAACGGCAAGGCTGTTGACATCCCTTCATACCAGCTTAAGGTTGGCGATGTTATCTCAATTAAAGACAAATATGCTGACATGCAGAGATATAAAGACATTCTTGATGTGACAGACACAAGAGTTGTTCCCGAATGGTTAAGTGCAGATCACGAAAACCTTAAGGGTACAGTAGTTTGCAAGCCTACAAGAGCAATGATCGATGTTCCCGTTGAAGAAACACTTATCGTCGAGTTGTATTCTAAGTAATTTGAATGTTATTACAGAACGATTTTTTTATATCTGCAGGGGAGGTTTAAGTGAGTGTTTGAATTTGAGAAACCTCGTATAGAAATAGCTGAAATGGCACAGGACGGCACATATGGTCGTTTTGTGGTTGAACCCCTTGAAAGAGGATATGGTACAACACTCGGTAACTCTTTAAGAAGAATTTTACTTTCTTCATTACCCGGATCAGCAGTAAGCAATGTTAAAATTGATGGCGTTCTGCATGAATTCAGTGTAATTCCCGGTGTAAAAGAGGATGTTACTGAAATTATATTAAACTTAAAGTGTCTTGCAATTAAAAATACAAGCGAAGGAAACGAACCTAAGGTGGCTTACATAGACGTCGAAGGTGAAGGCGAAGTAACAGCCAGAGATATAAAGGCTGACAGTGATATTGAAATCCTTAATCCGGATCTTCATATTGCAACTTTAAGCGGCGGCTCTAACAGTAAGCTTTATATGGAAATAACAATCAGCAACGGCAGAGGTTATGTCGGAGCAGATAAGAATAAGAAGGATGACCAGCCCATCGGAATGCTTCCGGTGGACAGCATCTTCACTCCTGTTACAAGAGTTAACTTCCTTGTTGAAAATACTCGTGTCGGACAGATTACCGATTACGATAAGCTTACACTTGAAGTATGGACAAATGGAACTATTACACCTGACGACGCAGTAAGTTATGGTGCAAAGCTTCTTAATGAGCATCTCGCTCTTTTCATTGACCTTTCGGACAATGCAAAGAACACAGAGATCCTTGTAGAGAAGGAAGAAGGCAAGAAGGAAAAGGTACTTGAAATGAGCATCGAAGAACTCGACCTTTCAGTACGTTCTTATAACTGCCTCAAACGTGCCGGAATCAACACAGTTGAAGATTTGGCCTGCAAGACCGAAGAAGAAATGATGAAGGTACGTAACCTCGGTAAGAAGTCACTTGAGGAAGTTTTAAACAAACTTCAGGAACTTGGACTTGCTTTAAAACCGAGTGATGATTAATTTTTTCACTTATCATTGACGCAGAACTGCAAAGGGCTGTAAGACCGATGAGCAAGCCCTTTGGGTTAAGTTTTGCGGTATTTACAAGGAGGATTCGTAATGACAGGATCAGGCAACAGAAAACTTGGACGCACAAGCAGCCAGAGAAAGGCTCTTTTAAGAAACCAGGTAACAAACCTTTTATATCATGGAAAAATCAAAACAACTGAAACAAGAGCTAAGGAAGTAAGAAGAATTGCTGAATCTCTTATCACTCTTGCAGTTAAAGAAAAAGACAACTATGAAGAGGTTGAAGTAACAGCTAAGGTTCCTAAAAAGGACGCTGACGGCAAGAGAGTTAAAGAAGTAGTAGACGGCAAGAAGGTTACTGTTTATGAAGAAGTTAAGAAGACAATCAAAAAAGATAAGCCTTCAAGACTTAACGCAAGAAGAAAAATTTTAAGCGTTCTCTATCCTGTAACTGAAGTTCCCAAAGACGGCAAGAAAGTCAGAAAGAACACAGTTAAAGTTGATATGTGTGCTAAAATGTTTGATGAAATTGCTCCCAAATATTCAGATCGTAAGGGTGGTTATACTCGTATAATCAAACTTGGCAACCGTAAAGGTGACGGTGCTCCTGAAGTTATTATTGAGCTTGTTTAAGAATCAAAGGGGATTAAGTGGTTACTTAATCCCCAATTTTTATATTGTAAGGCTTGTGAGCATTATCCGGTTGTGTATAATACTTTTAGGCGTTATAATATACGAAAAAAGATGGTGATACAGATGAAAATTGTCCGTGCGGAGAATGTAAGCTACGAATACACAAAGGTCGTTGAGATACAGGGCGAAAATGTAGAACGTAAGCTTATGGCGCTCGATAATATAAATATAGATATAGAAGAAGGCTCGTTTATTGCGGTGCTCGGCCATAACGGTTCGGGAAAATCGACCTTTGCAAAGCACATAAATGCACTTATTACGCCGTCATCGGGTACAGTATGGGTTGACGGATATGACACAAAGGACGATGAACAGGTCTGGAATATACGCCAGAGTGCCGGAATGGTATTCCAAAATCCGGATAACCAGCTTGTTGCGACTATTGTTGAAGAGGATATTGCATTTGGCCCGGAAAACCTTGGCGTTGAGCCGGCTGAAATAAGAAAAAGGGTTGATTCTGCTCTCCATATGGTCGGCATGGACGGTTACCAGAAAAATGAACCGTCAAAGCTTTCCGGCGGACAGAAGCAGAGAATTGCAATAGCCGGTATACTTGCTATGCAGCCGAAATGTATAGTTTTTGATGAGCCTACCGCAATGCTTGATCCTGCCGGACGTAAGGACGTAATGGAAACGGCACACAGACTGAATAAAGAAAACGGTATCACTATTATTTTGATTACTCATTACATGGACGAAGCGGCAACGGCTGATAAGGTCTATGTAATTGATGACGGAAAAATTGTTTTAAGCGGAGTTCCTAAAGAGGTATTTTCACAGGTGGACAAAATGAAGGGCTTCGGCCTTGATGTTCCGCAGGTTACGGAAACCGCTTATAATTTGAGAAAGCTCGGAATTGATATTCCGAAGGATATACTGACTGTTGATGAAATGGTAGGTGCGATATGTCGATTGAAATCAAACATTTAACACACATATATAATCCGGGAACACCGTTTGAACATAAAGCACTTGACGATATTAATTTAAAGATAGAGGATAACGAATTTATCTGCATTATAGGCCATACAGGCTCCGGTAAATCTACGCTTATACAGCATCTTAATGCACTGCTTGTTCCGGAATCCGGTGAGGTTCTGCTCAATGGCGAAAATATATATGCGGACAGATCAAAGCTGAAATCGGTAAGACAGAGAGTAGGCCTTGTTTTTCAGTATCCTGAGCATCAGCTTTTTGAAATGACTGTTTATAAGGACGTTGCATACGGCCCGGGAAATCTCGGACTTCCGCAGGAGGAGATAGACAGCAGAGTTAAGAATGCACTGGAAACGGTCGGACTGGATGAGTCGGTATATGATAAATCTCCCTTTGAGCTTTCGGGCGGTCAGAGAAGACGAGCCGCAATAGCCGGAGTATTGGCGATGGAGCCGGAGGTGCTTATACTTGATGAACCGACAGCCGGACTTGACCCAAAGGGCAGAGATGAAATACTCGATTCAATTAAGCTAATGCACGAAAAGAGAAAAATAATCGTTATTCTTGTATCGCACAGCATGGAGGACGTTGCCAAGCTTGCGGACAGAATTATTGTGCTTAATGATGGCAAGGTTGCACTTACGGGAACACCGAGAGAGGTATTCTCAAAGGTAAATGAGCTTGAAAAAATTGGTCTTGCGGCACCTCAGATAACATATGTTTTGTCCGAGCTTGCGGCAAAGGGCTATGATGTCAGAACGGATATATATACCGTTGCAGAAGCTACCGAAGAATTGTATAAGTTTTTGAAGCAGGTGAAATAATTGATAACTGATATAACAATCGGACAGTATTTTCCTTCCGATTCACCTTTACACAGGCTTGATGCTAGAGTCAAGCTGGTAATTACATTATTGTATATAGTATCCCTTTTTCTGATAAAGAGCTTTATCGGATATGCCTTTGTTATTATTGCACTTGCGATAGTTATAAAAGTGTCCAAGGTTCCGTTTAAGTTTATGGTGAAAGGTCTTAAAAGCCTTGTGTTTATCATAATTTTTACGGCACTTATCAATGTTTTTACTGTTAAAGGCGGAGAAACACTGGTCACCTTCTGGAAGCTGTCCATAACTACGGAAGGCGTGTTCTTTGCAATAAAAATGGCATTAAGAATTATACTTCTTATAATAGGCTCGTCTTTGCTTACACTTACGACAACGCCTATAAAGCTTACCGATGGCATAGAGGCTTTGCTTAAGCCATTGAGTAAAATAGGAGTTCCGGCACATGATATTGCAATGATGATGACTATTGCACTCAGATTTATTCCGACACTGCTTGACGAAACCGATAAAATAATAAAGGCACAGCAGGCAAGAGGTGCGGATTTCGACACAGGAAGGCTCAGAGATAAGGCAAGGGCGCTTGTGCCTATACTTGTTCCGCTTTTTATTTCGGCTTTCAGAAGAGCCGATGAACTTGCTATGGCGATGGAGTCACGTTGTTATAACGGAGGAGCCAACAGAACAAGAATGAATGTTATGAAGGTTACTTCGATTGACTATACGGCAATAATATTGTTTGTTGTGTATTGTGCCGTTATTATTGCCATGAGAATTATTTTATAAAGGATTTTTATGAAAAGACGAGTATTATTGACAGTTTCATATGACGGAACAGCATATTCAGGATGGCAGAAGCAGCCGCAGGAAAATGTTAAAACCGTTCAGGGTGAGCTTGACAAGGCTTGTACAGCTTTCTTTAAGAATAAAACCGAAAGCATAGGTGCAAGCAGAACCGATGCCGGAGTTCATGCTCTCGGACAAAGGGCGGTTATAGATATTGAGTCAACTATTCCGACTGAGAGGATACCGCTTGCATTGAACGGAGCTTTGCCGGAGGATATAGTAATAACCGGAGCGGCTGATGTTCCGGACGGCTTTAATCCGAGATTTGAGGCTGTAAAAAAAACTTATGAATATAAAATATATAACAGTAAGTTCAGAAATCCGCTTTACAGAAATTACAGCGAATATGTAAGGGAACCGCTTGATGTGGAAAAAATGCAGACAGCGGCAGAGGCGTTTGTCGGTGAGCATGATTTTAAAGGCTTCTGTTCATCGGGAAATAGCTCCAAAACGACTGTAAGAACGATTTATGATATATCCGTAACGAAAAAAGATGATTTTATTGTGATAAGAGTTACGGGAAACGGCTTTTTGTACAATATGGTCAGAATTCTGGCAGGAACGCTTATTTACTGCGGAAACGGAAAGATAAAACCGGAGGATATGGCAGAAATAATAGAAAGCGGAGATAGGCAAAAAGCCGGAAAAACAGCCGGTCCGTCGGGTTTAACATTGGTAAAAATTATGTATGCCAATTTTTAAGTTTTCCTTGACACCCGTGGGACTGTGTAATATAATAAAAACTGTTGCAATGCCACTTTTAAACTCGTTAGCCCCGAGTTTGACTATATATATTTATTTTTGTTTTTTTGAATTTTAAGGGAGGTTTAACAATGAGAACAACATACATGGCAAAACCCGCCGATATCGAAAAGAAATGGTATGTTGTAGACGCTACCGATAAAACATTGGGACGTCTTGCATCAGAAATAGCATCAGTATTACGTGGTAAGAACAAAGCTATCTATACCCCACATATAGATACAGGTGATTACGTAATCGTAGTTAATGCAGACAAAATCAAAGTAACAGGCAAGAAAATGGATCAGAAAATCTACAGACGTAACTCAGGCTGGATTGGCGGCTTAAAAGAGACAAGTCTTAAGAAAATGCTTGAAACAAAACCTGAAGAAGTACTCAAACACGCTGTTAAGGGCATGCTTCCCAAAAACGCACTTGGCAGAGCTATGATGAGAAAACTTTATGTTTATGCTTCACCCGAGCACCCGCATGCAGCTCAGAAACCTGAAGTATTAGAGTTTAAGTTTTAATTGAGATTTGGAAGGAGGACGCAAAATGGTAGCAGCCAGATATTACGGAACAGGCAGAAGAAAATCTTCAGTTGCCAGAGTATATCTTGTACCCGGTAACGGAAAAATTACTATAAACAAGAGAGACATCGACGAGTATTTCGGACTTGAAACACTTAAGTTAATCGTTCGTCAGCCCCTTGAAGCAACTGAAACATTAGACAAGTTTGATGTACTTGTTAATGTTAGAGGCGGTGGCTTCACAGGTCAGGCAGGTGCAATCAGACACGGTATTTCAAGAGCATTACTTGAAGTTGAAGGCGATTACAGACCTGTACTTAAAAAAGCAGGTTTCCTTACAAGAGACCCTCGTATGAAAGAAAGAAAGAAGTACGGCCTCAAAGCCGCTCGTCGCGCACCTCAGTTCAGCAAGCGATAATCGACAACTTCAAAATGCTAAAAAAGCCCGGAAATACGCCATTTTCCGGGCTTTTTCTATGCC
>Ga0129310_1000428_pt1 | contig 51746 bp, 36 predicted proteins | sample Go1ome_2_FD_94433 | JGI IMG/M metagenome (GOLD analysis project Ga0129310, IMG submission 94433) | Western lowland gorrila individual fecal microbial communities from Wisconsin, USA - Go1022A metagenome | ecosystem: Host-associated > Mammals > Digestive system > Large intestine > Fecal | place...
ATAAAATCAAGCCGGAGATAGAACCTAAACTCAAGGAAATAGCGGCAATTCAGCAATCATTAATTGAAGCAGCTTGATTTATTATGGAGGATGAGCAATTTACACCACATTTAGGACTTGACCCAAATTTCAAGATTTAGAAACCAATTTTCGGCTATATGAGATAAGTTTAGCATGTAGTCACCCCCGATTTTCAAAATGACGGGTGACTCGAGCAAGAATCGAAGTGAAATAGCCGAAATTTCAGAAATCCAGCCTCATATTTGGGTTTCAAAACACTAAAACGGGTGACTCCAAAAGTATAAATGCCGTTCTCAGCCGACACTATCTCCACAAGACTTATATCGCAAAAAGTATATTACAACTCGTCACTAAGGCTGACTCTAAATTGACTCAGTGGCAGTCCCTCTCTGTTATATAAGTTCACCTTTCCGTAGTTGAAGAATCCATAGCTTACGCCGAAGATTTCCTTACTATCTTTCACGACTATAAGGTTGCCGTCAAGTATTACCTCGTCCGGAACCTTCCAAACTAGCTTCTCGCAAAATGAGTCACCTTGCACGTCGGACGTAAATGCTGACTCATTTTCTACCAGGACCTCGAAGCCGAAGACGTGAGCAGAATTATGTAAACCGGTTGTTCCGGTGGTTGTTCCGGTGGTTGTTCCGGTGGTTGTTCCGGTGGTTGTTCCGGTGGTTGTTCCGGTTGCTGTTTCGGTGGTTGTTCCGGTGGTTGTTTCGGTGGTTGTTTCGGTGGTTGTTTCGGTTAGTTCCTGGCGGAGGTCGAGGAGTTCATTTTCTATGGTAATGAGACCGCTGGTTGCATTTTCTACCTCTAGTTTTATGCCCTGAGTGCTCTTAGTTACCGAGACTACTTTTGGATAGTGGGGTGCCTCTTCTCCATAGAGGGATAGCAAAACTCTGCCTACTCTTTCGCCCGGAGTCTTCTTATCTAATGGATGAACATTATCATACTCGCCTAAATCTATTAGCGGGATTAGATAAGTGTTATGTAAACCAGATTCATTTATTGCTGCATTCTGGGCTTCTCTTAGATATGCCCAGTCTCTTAGATCTTCAGTGCCCCATTCCAGGAACTGAGTCAGCTGAATATCGATAAATGGCATATCCTCATTTATAAAGAGTCGTCTTAAATCCTGAATGAAAGCCACAAGAAGATTCTTGTAGAAATCATTTGTCCCCCTCTGCGACTTGAGTATATTGTAGTTGCGGAGGGCATCCTCTTCGCCCTGATAATATACCGCTCCCATTACGGTATAAGGTGCGACTCTCTTCAGCATGGATTCTACCAGGCCGCAAGGTCTGAACTCCGAGGTTCGGCCTAGTGGTGGCGGCCAGGAATATCTGCCCGCTGCTTCGTAGATATCGGCAGGCGTGGCATTTGGATTTACCTTTAGTAGTTCTGCAACTATTCTGTCATGCTCCGCATTTTTCTTGTTGAAGTCATCTATAATTTGAGAATATTCTTCGTCCGTCTGACCAGCAACGACCGCATCGTACTCGTCAAGATAGACCCGGCCTTCCGGGATACGCCCCAGAGTGTTCCGCTCCAGCCAGCAGCTGATGGAGGTGCCGCCCTTGTAGCAATCGATGACTCCCACGGGAACGCCAAGCTTCTTATAGAGCATCACGCTGTAGTAATACCCAATGGCAGATATATCTCCAAATGAATCAGCCGCCTCTTTGTCTGTTGAATATAATCCTCTATCTAGCGACTTCCACTCAGTCCCCTCCTCTAGGCGAGAGAGTGTGTCATCCACCATAGGATAATTTGGTGCGGTATAATATCTGATTTCCGGAAAAGAAGCTTTACTTATTTCTTCTAATCCGCCACGAGCATCTCTTAGACAGAACTCGATATTGGACTGACCAGTATTTAACCACACTTCACCGAAGAGAACTCCAGAGATAACTTTGGTCTCTCCTGTCTTCTCAGAGATGATGGTCATATCATACGGACCCCCTGCCGGATGAGGAGGAAGTTCTATAAGCCAATCATAGATCCTGCCACCATTATCTAGCAGAAAATTATCATCTGATAATGAAGCGTCCGATAAATCATTATCTGATAATGAAGCATCCGATAAATCATTATCTGATGGAGCGACATCCGCTGTCACTTCTACTCCATCAATAGAGATAGTCAGGGTGTCTGCTATCTCGCTCCAACCGAACACCCTGACTTTCTTATCTCTCTGCAATATCATATTGTCTTTAAATATTGCTGCAATTTTCATATGTTTACTGTCCATCCACAGTGAGGACTTCTGTGATTTCCTTGTCATCATAGGAACCAAGTCTCTTAATGGTCTCTATATACATTCTGATATTATGATAAGGACATTTCCATTCACTTACTATCGGCTTGTTAAGTACTGGAATCTCATCCGCATCAGCCTCTTGATACCACTCTGATCCAGGTCTCTTATCAACCAATGTATTCTTGATATAGTCCCATACACTGACCGCAGCATCAAGATACTTAAGGTCGCCGCTCTTACTGAAACCATTCAGGAAGCCTGTAACTGCCTCACACTGCGTCCACCATACTCTGGTTTCATCAACATTTCCATCTTCACATATGTATGGAATACCATGCTCGGTAAACGCATTATTATATGTATTTTCTGTAAGTTCACGACTTATACTGGAGAGATCATAATCTGTTCTCTTAACTTCCAGTATCTTAACGGCTCTATCAAAGAGCCATGCAGCCTGAAGGTCATGTCCATAATTTGTGATATCATATAGTGAATTATAATCCGAATCGAAAAATGACTCTATACGCTTCTTCTCAGGATTATACATCTTAGTCTTAAATATTTCTAAGATAGGTAAGAGCTTTTCTCTAACATATCTTCTCTTATTATAAATATCTATATCATCAACGCGGTATAGTTCAGTATATGCTTCCATCAGATGAAGAAGTGTGTTCATGGTATAAGTAACCTTCTTATCCTTCTCTGATATCTTCTCTTCTGCTGGTGAATCAAAATGTCTTGAGAAAGCTTCCAGATAACCGCCCTCATCATGACAGTTCTTCTCTATAGTTTCAAAGATTGTATATGCCGTAACAAGTGCTTCTCTATCACCAGTCGCATCATAATATGAAGCAAGGCCATAGATTGCAAATGCCATATTATAGGTATGCTTAGACGTTTCTTCAGGATCTCCGTCATGAGATACTGACCAGAAGAGGCCGCCCCATACCTTATCTATGAAATGTTCCATAAGGAAGTCATACGCAGCCTTTGCATAGATGCGATATTCCTGCTTCTTTGAGAAGAGATATAGATTTGAAAATGCCCACAGGATTCTGCTGTTAAGTATGCATCCTTTTTCAGCCCCTCTGTCGAGCTTCAGATCATGGTCAATCTTTCCGTAGTAACCGCCAAAATCCTTATCTCGCATTAATTTCCAGAAAGGGATTACGTGTCGTTCAAACTCGAACTCCATTTCTTCCGCCATCTTCGACAGCTTCTCGCGCATTTCGATATCGATTCCTGACTTCATTATATCCATACTTCTAGTCCCTCCTATACACCGCGTATATCAATATGTTTAACATGAGGTTCAACAAGTTTCTTAAATTCTTCCAACTCTTCTGGGCTGTAGGCTTCAAGTCCAGAAAATGGAACAGTCTCTCTATCAACAAAACTTTGTATAAAATAGTGTTCAGCGCCTTCGATCCACTCAGCTATTCCTTTAAATGAATCTGCATCGTGGAACTGTCTTAGGACCGTAGTCCTGAATTCATATGGGACATTTCCTTCTAGCAGGAAACTTATAGTCTCTTCTATCTTGGAGATATCTAGCATAGGGATTCCCACGGTCTCCCCATATCTTTCTTTATTATTCTTTACATCTACTGCTACGTAATCAAGTAGTCCTTCACTGACAAGCTCCTTAAGTCGATCTGGATGATTGCCATTTGTATCGAGCTTTACAAGAAATCCTCTTGATCTTATACCCTTAATGAAGTCTACCATCCCAGTTCTAAGAAGTGGTTCTCCGCCTGTTATAGCTACTCCATCAAGTAGTCCCTCTCTCTTATCGAGGAACTTATAGAACTCATCCTCCTCCATGATCACTGGAGTGGAAGGATCTAGTATATCCCAGTTATGACAGAAAGGACACCTGAAGTCGCAGCCCCCTAAGAATACGGTGCATGCAACCTTTCCAGGAAAGTCCAGCAGTGTCATCTTTTGCAAGCCATGTATCTGCATAACATTTCCTCTTATTTAATTCGTATTTGATAAGTTGATTAGTATATTAATATTTTTTGACCAAATAATTATTTTGACCAAGTAATTACTTTGATAAGTAATTGCAAGCTTCGATAGCTGCATATGCTCCATCTGAGCATGCTGTAGTTACCTGACGAAGAGTCTTAGCACAGCAGTCACCTGCTACAAAAACCCCAGGAGTCTTAGTACCTACGATTGATTCAGGAACAAAGTATCCTCGCTCGTCCAAATCAGCAAGACTAACGAAGTTACCATTTTCAGGAACAAGTCCAACTGCAAGAAATACGCCGTCGCACTTTGCAACCTTTTCCTGTCCTGCCTCTTCGTAACGAACACCTGTGATCTTTGTACCAAAATCAGCTGGTTCTGTCTCATAAGCTAAGATCTTGGTTCCTACATGTGTCTCTGCCTTTCCAGTCGAAAGGACCTGATCCTGCAGTTTCTGATCTGCTGTGAAGTATGGCATATCCTGAAGGATAGTAAGATGACCAACTATATCTACCAGAAGGCTGGATTCAACAAATGCTGAATTACCTCCGCCGATCATTACTACATCCTTATCTCTATAGAAATCGCCATCGCATACAGCACAGAAGCTTATTCCATTTCCGATAAGATCTTCCTCACCAGGAAGTCCGAGGGTTCTATGTGTTGTACCAGTAGCAAGTATCACTGTACGTCCCTGATGCTCGCCACCTTCTTCAGTCTTAACTACGAAGTAGTCATATCCCTCATCTGAATGCTTCTTATCTACTGCTGTAACATTCTCAAGAGTTACCTCTGCGCCCTGGCCCATGGCCTGCTCCAGAAGCTTATCACCAAAGTCATCTCCACTTATGGAGTCAAAACCTGGTATATTCTCAACCTTTGGAGAGTTAACTATCTGACCTCCAAAGACAGACTTTTCTATAACAAAAACGGACTTTCCATTTCTAAGTCCATATATTGCGGCTGTGAGTCCTGCAGGACCGCCGCCAACTACTATAATATCGTACATTACATCTTCTCCTGATTATATAAAGAAATGCCTTCCTAGCGCCTTTTTTTCTTAAAAAAATGTTGGCATCCTTTATTCATTTCATAAAAGGATGCCAACATAAATAACTACTTAATCATTGCGCATCCCACCACTATATATTGTATCAAATCATTAGGATGTTCGCAATCTGTTCTATATACATTTTGAGTTAAATCATACGATGTTCATAAAACATCAAATGAATCAATCAGCTTATGCATTATGAGCCTTAAGCCACTCGCTTGCAGCATTGTCTCCTACATAACGTGTTCCATCTGGATCGATGATTGTAGGTGTCTGCTGGATACCAAGCTCACGAGCTATGTCCATATTATCTGAACAGTTAACCTCTTCGTAGTCAACCTTAGCAAGCTTAAATCTCTGCTCAGCGCCCTTGCACTTTGGACAATGATCCTTTACGTACATAACTGGCTTATCAGATACTGGAGCTGATGCTACTGGAGCCTCTGCCTCGTTCTTAGAAGATGCAAGAGTTGCATTTTCATCTGTATGAGCAGCCGCTAGTGAAGCATACTTGATTGGCTGAGGACCATTATGTGTAAGATGGCTAACCATGATATCGTACTCGCGACGATCCATGTACTCCTGAGTCTTTCCATCATTCCAGTTCTGGATTGGTCTGTAGTAACCTGTTATACGGCTATACACCTCTGTCTTCTCACCACAGTCTGGACATACATATACTTCGCCAGTAATGTATCCGTGATTCTTACATACTGAGTATGTAGGTGACAATGTGTAGTATGGAAGACGATAATTCTCTGCAATCTTACGAACAAGTGTAGCAGCTGCCTTCCAATCAGGAAGCTTCTCACCAAGAAATGCGTGGAATACTGTACCTGATGTGTAAAGTGTCTGAAGGTTATCCTGAACATCAAGTGCTGAGAAGATATCCTCTGTGTAACCAACTGGAAGGTGTGATGAGTTGGTGTAGTAAGGTGTTCCATTCTCATTTGCAGTGATGATCTCTGGATACTGCTCCTTATCATGCTTTGCGAATCTAAATGTAGTTGACTCAGCTGGAGTTGCCTCAAGGTTGTAAAGGTCACCGTACATTTCCTGATAATCACTAAGCTTCTCTCTCATGTGATTGAGAACTTCAGCAGCGAACTTCTGTGTCTCTTCATGAGTAAGATCCTTGTGTAGCCACTTAGCATTAAGACCTACTTCGTTCATACCGATAAGACCGATAGTTGAGAAGTGGTTGTTAAATGTTCCAAGATATCTTTTGGTGTATGGATAAAGACCTGAATCAAGAAGCTTTGTAATAACTGTTCTCTTAGTCTTAAGAGATCTAGCTGATATATCCATAAGACGATCAAGTCTCTTATAGAAATCCTCTTCATTCTCAGCAAGGTAAGCGATACGTGGAAGGTTGATAGTAACAACACCAACTGATCCTGTTGACTCACCACTACCGAAGAAACCACCTGACTTCTTACGAAGCTCACGAAGGTCAAGTCTAAGACGGCAGCACATTGAACGTACATCTGATGGCTCCATATCAGAGTTGATGTAGTTTGAGAAGTATGGAGTACCATACTTAGCTGTCATCTCAAAGAGAAGCTTATTGTTCTCTGTATCATCCCAGTTAAAGTCTCTTGTGATTGAGTATGTTGGAATAGGATACTGGAATCCACGTCCGTTAGCATCACCTTCGATCATGATCTCGATAAATGCCTTGTTGACCATATCCATTTCCTTCTGGCACTCACCATAAGTGAAGTCAACCTGCTTGCCACCAACCCAGCACTTCTCTTCAATCATGTCTCTAGGAACTGTCCAGTCAAGAGTGATGTTAGTAAATGGTGACTGTGTGCCCCATCTTGAAGGTGTATTTACACCAAAGATAAAGGACTGAATGCACTGCTTAACCTCCTTCTGTGTGAGGTTATCTATCTTTACGAAAGGCGCAAGATATGTATCAAATGATGAGAATGCCTGAGCTCCTGCCCACTCATTCTGCATAATTCCAAGGAAGTTAACCATCTGGTTGCAAAGTGTTGAGAGATGTCCTGCTGGTGCAGATGTGATCTTACCCATAACGCCGCCAAGTCCTTCCTGGATCAGCTGCTTAAGTGACCATCCTGCACAATATCCTGTAAGCATTGAGAGGTCATGAATGTGGATAGCTGCACTTCTGTGTGCGTTAGCAATCTCCTCATCATAAATCTCACTCAGCCAGTAGTTAGCTGTGATAGCGCCTGAGTTAGAAAGAATCAGACCACCTACACTGTATGTAACTGTAGAGTTTTCCTTAACTCTCCAGTCATTGATCTGCAGATAATTATCTACGATATCTTTATAGTTAAGTACAGCGTTCTTTACGTTACGAACCTTCTCACGCTGCTTTCTGTAGAGGATGTAAGCCTTAGCAACCTCTGTGTAACCAGCCTCTGAAAGAATCTTCTCAACAGAGTCCTGGATATCTTCTACGGAAATGACATCATTCTTGATCTTATCTTCGAAGTCACTAGTAACTCTGAGAGCCAGCATATCAATAACACTTGGATGATACTGCTTGTTGCAACCTATAAATGCTTTCTCAATAGCTGAGCTGATCTTGCCCACATTAAACTCTACTGTTTCTCCATCTCTTTTCACCACTCGGTACATGTCTTGATAACCTCCCCATTCTTTGTATATATTGGTGTGATGCATCACTTGGCACCACTGATTTTGTGTTAAAACATGCATAGAACGAACCACTAAATATGGCTCGTATATAAGAAGATACCACTAAACAGCCCGCGTGTCAATATGTAGTAACAAAATATTTTTAAAATACTAGATATAGTGTTTTGAGGGCATATAAAAACCAGCCGTTTAATTGGAAAAGTACCTATTTTAAACGGCTGGCGTAATTCATTTACCACTATATATAGTAAAGACGTCTATATATATTACTACTAAAGAAAGGGTAACTTATGACTCTTTAGCAGCTTTCTCAATCTCCTTCTGAGCTACCTCATGAGGTGCCTGCTCATATCTTGCAAAGTCATAACTAAATGTACCGCTACCCCTTGTCATAGAATAGAGGCTGGTATCATACTCATAGAGTTCGAGATATGGAATATCCGCACAGATATCCTGGAAGCCACCATCAACTGGGTCCATGCCCATGATACGCGCTCTTCTCTTGTTGAGGTCACCCATAACTGCACCTGTGAAGTCATCCGGAACTATTACATGAAGAGTTGCTATAGGCTCAAGAAGTACAGGAGATGCCTCCATGAATCCCTTCTTAAAGGCCTGCTCAGTTGCAACCTTAAATGCAAGCTCTGATGAATCTACTGCGTGGTAACTACCATCATAGAGATTAACCTTAACACCTGTAACCGGATAACCAGCAAGAGGTCCTGCCTTTACAGCCTCTGCGATTCCCTTCTCAACAGCTGGGAAGTAATTCTTAGGAACCGCTCCACCAACTACAGTCTGCTCAAACTGATAAGCAGTCTCCATATCGCCTGATGGCTCCATAATGATCTTAACGTGACCATACTGACCATGTCCACCTGACTGTTTCTTATACTTATATTCTGTATCAGCCTTCTTATTAATAGTCTCTTTAAATGCTATACGAGGCTGCAGAAGTTCTATCTCAACCTTATACTTCTCTGCCAGCACGCTCTGAACTACATCAAGATGAGTAGCTGAGATGCCGTATATAAGTGTCTGAGCATTGTCAGCATCATTTACTACCTTAAGTGTCTGATCCTCAGCCATGAGCTTGTTAAGCGCCTGAGATATCTTATCCTCTTCGCCCTTAACCTTAGCCTTGAACTGTCTATATACATAAGGCTTTGAGATGCCTGTTCTGATATATGTTATAGGATTCTTCTTTGTTGACAGCGTATCGGTTGTCTGGCTGACTGACAGCTTAGCAAGAGCACCGATATCACCTGCATGAAGCTCCTTAACCTCTTCTACCTTATTACCACAGATAGTATAAAGCTTTCCAGCCTTCTCTACTGAATCTCTATGATAATTGAAGAGCTCATCATCTGGCTTAATAACACCAGAGTTAACCTTTATAAGTGAATATTTTCCAATATATGGATCGGCAATTGTCTTGAAGATATACGCTGACTTAGCCTTAGCGAAGTCATAATCTGCGTTAAATACTTCATTATTAGTTGTATTTATACCTGCAACTGTACACTGTTCTGGGCTTGGGAAGTACTTGATGATATCAGCCATCAGTGTGTACATACCACGTCCAAGTGTATTAGATCCCATAAGTACAGGTACTACGGAACCATCAACAACGCCCACATGAAGAGCTGAACGAATCTCGTCCTCTGAGAACTCGTCGCCATCGAAGTAACGTTCCATAAACTCTTCACTTGTCTCAGCAACTGCTTCTACAAGAGCATCTCTACATATCTTGAGATTATCCTGTGAGTAATCAGGAACTTCGAACTTATCTACTGTACCCTTATCGTTCCATCTCTTAGCCTTCTGCTGAATAACATTTACGTATCCAACAAACTGCTCGTTCTCACGAATTGGTAAATGGAATGGCGCGATCTTCTTTCCATAAAGATCCTGAAGGCCCTGAACTACTTCACGATATGAAGCCTTGTCATCATCCATCTCTGTAACGAAGAACATTCTTGGGATATTTCTCTTCTCGCACATGTCCCAAGCTCTCTTAGTACCAACTTCAATGCCGTTCTTTGCTGATACAACGATTATAGCTGCATCTGCTACAGCGACAGCCTCTTCAGCCTCACCTATAAAGTCGTGGAATCCAGGAGTATCAAGAAGATTAATCTTGTAACCGTCCCACTCGATAGGAAATACTGTTGTCTTGATGGAGATCTTTCTCTTAATCTCCTCCTTGTCGTAGTCGCTCAGCGTATTACCTGCATCCACGGAACCCATTCTGGTTGTCATCCCCGCAAGATAAGCAATAGCCTCTACCAGTGATGTCTTACCTGAACCACCATGTCCAAGAAGCACGACATTCCTGATCTTGTCAGTTGTAAATACCTTCATTGTAGCCACCTCCATATTGTATATATATAAACCGTAAATGCTAAGCATTTCCCTGGTTAGCACTTACCCATTAATAAGTTCTACATTATATGTGCCCCATTCTTTAATATACAACCTGATTTCGTCCGTTGCTCTTCCCGTAGTAGAGCTTCTCATCAGCTTCCTTGATAACTTTATCGATATCCTGGTGGAAGCCAAACTCTGTCAGGCCAAATGTCATAGTTACCTTTATCTCTTTATCCCCAACTTTTACCACGCTCTTCTGAATCGTTCGTCTGACTCTCTCCAGAGCGACAAAGGCATTATCACCATTACAGTTCGGAAGTATTATCAGGAACTCTTCTCCGCCCCATCTGGAAATAAATGAGTTTTCCCGAACACAATCCTTCATAGTGGCTGCGACGAACTTCAGTACTTCGTCTCCAGCATCGTGGCCATATGTATCATTTACCTTCTTAAAGAAGTCGATATCTCCCATCGCCACGCTGACTGCCCCCATCTCTTTATCTTCCCCAAGTAACTTAAGATATTCGATGGTACGTCTTCTGTTGAACAGACCCGTCAGCTGATCGGTGCCTGCCTCTTTCTTCAGCTGATCGTTATACTTCATGAGCTTATTCTCTTCTTCATTTTCCTGCTTACTGAACATGTAGGAAATGAAGATAATAGCGATAAACACCGCTGATATATTTGTACTCTGCAGACATTTATCCAGTAAACCGCTGATATCCATCTGCGGCTTTATACCTCCGTATACGCTGATCAGCACAATTCTCAGTACCAGTACGCCTAGTGCAAAGAGGAACTTGATTGTTGATCTCACGTGTGTTGCAAAGAACGTCAGCATCAGTACGATTATAAAGTAATTCTGCATACCTGCGCTCCAGCCGAAGCACGGGATCATGAGAAATGTATACGTAAAGAGGAATACCATGAAGAGATATAGTGAGGGTTTTGTTTTTGAATAGTAAGTAAAAATAAAAAGAAGAATATTCGCCACAAAGAGCGCAAATATTCTGTAAGGATACATTCTTACGACCTCTATTCCAGCAAAACAGATATCTAGAATAAAGGCAATGAAGACAACGATATAGAGAATTCTGAGAGCAATGATTGTTCTGCTATTCTCATTTTCAGCTTTTACATCTTTTGTAATTAAGCCTCGTAACCCCACGATTTAACCCCTACTTTATGCCCCATAATACAATAAGTACCGAACCCCTTCGGTCCGATACTTATTATACCACAGTTGTCAGTTATTTACACTACTTTTTGTGCCCCATGGCATTACTTAGTTGGTCCAGTAGCCGGAGGCATCGAACCAGTACCATACACCGTTGATTTTCTGCCACTGGCTGTATGGGTACCAGCCTGTGGTGTCTTCGAACCACCAGCCGGAGTCGTTACCTTTCCAGGAACCAATTGCTTCGTATTCCCACGCTCCGCTTGAGCTCAGCCAGCATCCGTCTCGCCACTCGCTGGAGCACATGTATCCTGTTGAATCGAAGTAGTACCATTTGCCGTTGATCTTCTGCCACTGGCTATATGGATACCAGCCTGATGTATCTTCGAACCACCAACCGGTTGAATTGCCATGCCAGGATCCTGTTGCCTCGTATCTGAGGGCTCCGTCGCCGCCTAGATAGTAGCCGTCTCGCCACTCATTTGATACCATGTAGCCTGACTCGTCGAAGTAGTACCAGAGATCATCGATCTTCTGCCACTGGCTTACTGGTCTCCAGCCTGTATTATCTGTGATCCACCAATGAGAGCCGTCTGTCTGCCACTGCATGGTGAAGTTTTCATTTTTGTTGCCGTTCGGATCTATCCAGGTTCCACCCTGCCACTCTCCGCCTAAACTTGATGATCCTGTATCCGAACCTGTGCTTGGTGCTGCACTTCCAGATTCATCTGTTGATATACCTGTACTACTTGCGTACTGACTTGCATAGGAATTAGGATTGCAGTGAATCTTTACACGGTATACCTTACTACCATCGCTTATCCAGTAAGAGCCATAGAAGAATGCATCTTCTCCTATCTCTGTAACTGAATCTGGTATATATACATCACTAAGTCCATGGCAATATGCAAAGGCCCCTTTACCTATCTTTGTGACGCTATCTGGAATTACAAGTGTTGTAAAACGTGTATCGCCATCTGAATCATTTCCGATTCCAGAAAATGCATAACTTCCAATCTCAGTTATGCCATTATCGATTACTACTGAACTAATGCTATCTTTGATAGAAGAAAGACCTTCTATAAAGTTATCATTTATCTTGCCAGTTCCGCTGATTCTGAGGGCTCCATTTTCAAAGGACCAGGTTGCATTTGGACCTGCCACATTATAACATTTCTTGCTAAATGCACCGTTAATTGAATCTATTGAATAGAAATCTACTGCACTGTTGGAGGATGAGTAGAATACGACTTTGCCATTTTTTACGCAAGGGTCGCAGTCTGATATAGTGGCGTTCGCTGTATATTCATCTATCTTGTTACCTGCTGCATCCAGAAGTGCATAATGAAGGACGTTGCCACTAAGGGAATCTGCTGGATCTACTGCTACTGGCTCATCTTTTCTCTGCCAAATGAGTACAAGGCGGTTATCATTTACTTTTACAAGCTTTATATCCTTGTAGTAGTACTTAGTATTGTCCTGCGTCATCCATTTAAATGTGGTCGCACCCTTTGTAAAGTTATTTATAGGAGTAACTGACATATAAATATTCATGCTGGCATCATATGTCTCGTCGTCGTATCTTGTCTGATCGATGGATGAGCCTACTGCTATAACATGGGATGATGTAACTGCTATGCCATTTGATGTAGCATTTGTTGCTATAGCCCATGCTGAGGTTCTACTTCCGCCATACTCCAGAGTATAAAATGCATCTGTTCGCCATGGCTTTGACTCAGAGAATCTTGATATAATAGTTCCACGGCTTCCTTCACTCTCTTCTACGCAATAGATATGGTCTTTATCTGATGCTGCAAGGTCCTGTGAAAATGAATGCCACAGGTTATAGTCAACGACCTTGCCCTGCATAGTGGCTTCATCAACCTGAATCATGTAGAAGCCTGTGTGGCCCTGATTATACTGCGGATCTACGTAGCCTTCATGTGCTGTAGCTATGTAGAGCTTGCCATTTACTTCGCACATATCTACGCCGAAGCCATCAAATGGATATCTTACCTGAGCGAACTCATCATCACTTCCACTCTTGATAGAACAAGAACCTAATCTATCCCAGTTCTTGCTATACTTAACGACTCTGACAACTTCAGCATTATCGTCTTCCTCAAGATTATTCTTACCATATACGATGTAGTAAGCATCACTTCCACTATAGAATCCTCCGTAGACCGGAAGCTCACCTGCAAGAGTAAATCGTGATGTGATATTAAAGCTGTCATCATAATTCTCAATTATCAGATTGCCCGTCCAGTTGCCTTCACTCATTTCTTTGGCAACACGAACATAGCCTGATTCTGTAGCCGCCATGGCGGTCGTAATCATGCGAGCAACATCTGTATTAGATATTGGTGATGGAATGATTGTTTCTGCGGCATAGGCTTTGCTATCCGGCAGAATAAATGAATAAGATAAGATTAGACTAAGTACTAGAAAACTAGCTAAGGATTTCTTAGCATACCTTCTTCCTTTCATATAAAACCCCTCCAAAATATTTATAATTCCCCAATTATAAATATCTTAACCCCATGGATATATTATACTTCTTTGGTCATTTTATGGGCAAGTAAAATATTAAAAAAGGTATAGCTTCAAGACTGTCTCAAAGCTATACCTAGGGTTAATTCATTTATATATTCAATAGAATTATGTAAACTATCTAAGTGTTATATTAGTTTACGCTGAAAAGAAGCTGGCCGTAGCTTGGGAATGGCCAATCACGCTGTGATGTCAGCATTTCAGCTTCATCTACATACTTTCTCAGAACATCCATAGATGGAATAAGTGTATCACGTACGAATGCTGAAGACTTGAAGATATCGTCGATTGTCTTGAAGTCTGCAAGATTCTTCTCAAGCGCTATAACTGCATCCATGATCTCATCTGTAAGCTCTGAGAGACGCTCCATAGTTGATACTTCGTACTTGCACTTAACTGATGGACTTACCTGACGCATAAGAACTGTTGTCTGTGAAAGTCTGTAGAGGTATCTCTCGATAGCTGGCAGGTAATTCTTACGTACCATGTCTACCATAGTGAGACCTTCGATGTTGACTGTCTTTACGTAGTTCTCAAGCATTATCTCGCAGCGGCTCTGTATCTCTGTCTTACTGAAGACCTTGTGACGAAGAAGCATTTCTACATTCTTCTCATCAAGAAGGTGTGGCATAGCATCTGCTGTAGTCTTAAGATTTGAAAGACCACGCTTAGCTGCCTCTTCTCTCCACTCGTCGCCGTATCCGTTACCATCGAAGAGGATTCTCTCATGCTCCTTGATGACACGCTTGATAAGCTCATGAAGTGCTGTCTCGAAGTCAGCTGCTCCCTCTAACTCATCTGCATACTGACGAAGGCTCTCTGCAACTGCAGAATTAAGCATGATGTTGCAGCATGCGATACTGTTAGAAGATCCGAGGGATCTAAACTCGAACTTGTTGCCTGTAAATGCAAATGGTGATGTTCTATTTCTATCTGTTGTATCTCTGAAGAATCTTGGTAAGCTGTGAACGCCAAGCTTCATCTTTACTTCTTCTGTTCCCTGATATGGAGTGTCATTCTTGATAGCATCAAGGATTGCTGAAAGCTCCTCGCCAAGGAATACTGATATGATAGCTGGAGGTGCTTCGTCTCCACCAAGTCTAAGGTCATTACTTGCTGTAGCTACTGACAGTCTGAGAAGATCTTGATAATCATCTACAGCCTGGATTACAGCACACAGGAAGAGCAGGAACTGCGCATTCTCATATGGTGTCTTACCAGGTGACAGAAGGTTTACTCCTGTATCTGTTGTAACTGACCAGTTGTTGTGCTTTCCTGATCCATTTACGCCTGCAAATGGCTTCTCATGCAGCAGGCACTTAAGACCGTGACGGTCTGCTACCTTCTTCATGATCTCCATAGTGAGCTGATTTGAATCAGTAGCAACATTTGTAGTTGAATATATAGGAGCCAGCTCGTGCTGTGCAGGAGCTACCTCATTATGCTCTGTCTTTGCAAGGATGCCGAGCTTCCAAAGTTCCTGATTAAGGTCTTCCATAAATTCTGCAACTCTTGGCTTGATCACTCCAAAGTAGTGGTCATCCATTTCCTGACCCTTTGGTGGCATGGCTCCGAAGAGTGTTCTGCCTGTATATTTAAGATCTGGTCTTCTGCTCCATACATCTGCATCAACAAGGAAATACTCCTGCTCAGCACCTACGCTTGTTCTGACACATTTAACATCTTCGTTACCGAAGAGCTTAAGAACACGAAGTGCCTGGCGATTGATTGCCTGCATTGATCTAAGAAGTGGTGTCTTCTTATCAAGGGCATCGCCGGAATATGAGCAAAATGCTGTTGGGATACAGAGTGTATGATCCTTGATAAATGCAAAGGAAGTTGGATCCCAAGCTGTATAGCCTCTGGCCTCAAATGTAGCTCTAAGTCCGCCTGATGGGAAGGATGATGCATCTGGCTCACCCTTTATCAGTTCCTTACCTGAGAACTCCATCATTACTCCACCATCCTCAGATGGAGTGATAAAGCTGTCGTGCTTCTCTGCTGTTACACCAGTAAGTGGTTGGAACCAGTGTGTGAAATGTGTTGCTCCATTCTCTATAGCCCAGTTCTTCATTTCCTCTGCCACAGCATCTGCAACAGTCTCATCTAGTCTTACGTTCTCATCAATAGTCTTCTTAAGTGATGCATAGATTTCATCTGAAAGTCGTTCCTTCAAAACTTTGTCGTTGAAAACTAATGTGCCGAACATCTCAGGTACATTTATCTTGTCCATTCTATTCCTCCTCTAGTTTTACAAAACTTTGTAAAGTATAACACTATCAGAACCGCCATTCAAGAGATAAACCACTTAATAATATAACGAAAATGTGACAAAAAGCCCGAGGCTCTTTGTCACATTTTACCCTACCCTTTTATCATGCGCGACATATAGTCATTCTTCGGCATTGGCTTCGCATAGTAATATCCCTGTATCATATCACAGCCCTGGCTTGCCAGGAACTCAACCTGTTCCTTATCTTCTACACCCTCGGCAACGATACGCATATTGAGACTCTTGCCAAGTCGGATAGCTTCTGATACTACTATCTGTCCACGTTCGCCTGCATCTTCTCCGCGGAAGAAGTCTGCGTCCAGCTTCAGCACATCCAGAGGCATATCCTTAAGAGAATTAAGGGATGAGTATCCAGCGCCAAAGTCGTCCATAGATACTGCAAAGCCGTAGGATTTGAGTTTCTTTATAGTCTCTATCATAGCTTTCTTATCATCAAAGAAAGCACTTTCTGTAAGTTCTATCTCGATAAGATTATGTGGGCAGCCTGCCTCGTCCACCATTCGGAGAATCTGCTCTGCAAGGTCCTTCTCTATGAAATGGGCTCTTGATACATTTACGGATACAGGTACACATTTATATCCCTGATCCAGCCACATCTTCTGGTCCCGTGCCACATGACTTATCATGTAATGATCTATCTCGGTTATGAAGCCATTCTTCTCAAATATTGGAATGAAGCGTCCCGGCGATACGAGTTCATTTTCAGAAAACTGCCAGCGAATAAGCGCCTCTGCTCCACGAAGCGTATTATCCTGAGGATTATACTTCGGCTGGTAATATACCTGGAACTCCTCACGCGATACAGCTGATGACTGCCTCTCCTGTACAGTATCTGTCCAGCGCTGATCATCAAGAAGTGCCTTTCCAAAGAACTGAATGCCTGACTCATCCGTATCACTGATCACCGCTCGCGCTGCACAGGCATTGTTATAAATATCATCTATAAAGAGGTTCTTACGAGATACACCCTCTTCAGTTTCTTCACCCTCCTCAGGAGCTACATATCCATCAGCAGGAAGAAGTGCAACCCCTGCCTGAAAATGAAACTCATGATCTGCATCCAAGTGAGTAAGGGACTCAATAAGCTGACTAAGTCTCTGCTTTAGCTGAATCTCGTCTTCATACTTTAGAAGCAGAGCGAAGTTGGAAGTTGTAGCATGGGCACAGATTTCGCCCTTACTTAATTGCTTCACTATTTCGGCATTTATCTTAGTAAGTGCCTCTTCACCGTCTGGAACAGAGTGGCAGAGGCAGTAATTTCTATAATTCTTAAAGACGAAGTTAACGGCGGCCCAGTTCTGCTTCTTACCGTAGAAACTGTGGATTCTCTTATCACCTGTCACCAGATACCAGTTCCAGTTCTTTCCCTCAGTTACGAAATCCTTATAGAAAAGATTTCTTACTCTTCTATACTTTATTATTCCTGAAATGATACTGCCCAGCATCAGAAGACTTAAGACAACTGCTACTACTATGATGGCTATGACTACTTCGCCAACTAGCACCATGTCCTTCATTTTAAAGGAGAAAAGTGCCTTACCTATAAAATGTTCCCCGTCCCCAACATCAACGGATATCCAAATCGGGATTTTGACCGACTCTATATCATCTACGCCTTCAACTTGATCATCAGAAGTCTTTAAAGTTATGTAAACTCCGTGAACCTCATGAAGTTCTTCAAGTTCGTTATCAAAGACATCCTCAGCATCTGTGGCTGAGCCCTTTGCTTTCTCAAGTTCTTCGCTTAGTTCTTCATTTAACTCTGCTTCTAAATCATCAGAGTCAGATATGTCTATATTCTCAAAAAGGAACTTGGAATAGAGTTCCCAGAATTCACCCCATCTAACCCTAAGCACACCATTCTTCTCAGGATACACAACATCAGATTCCGAGTCCTTATATACTAGAAATGAATCTGTCCCATCCGACAGATATATGGTATTTCCTTCAAACGTACAGGTATTCTTACCTTTACGATATATGACATTTCCTGATTCATCAGTGAGCAGGAAGTCATTTGGCGTTCTCTTAAGTGCCCTTATGATACCGCCGTCATCCTTGCCATCTTCATATATCTGGGCAACTGTATTTATCTTGCTGTATTCTTCGTAGAACTTGGACTCCAGAATATACTGAAGAAAGAATCCAGCAAGCAGTACAAATATCGCCGTAAATAAAACAAGAAGGAATAAATATGCACATACCGTTCCAAAGGAATTGCTATTTCTTACCTTCCTGAATACTTTCATTCTTTTCTTTTTAATCTTTACCCTATCTCTTGTAGCTGCCATACCCCTTCTCCTTAAAGATACTTTACTTTATGACACAGAATTAAGATAGTATCATTTTAGCATCTTTCCCCAGGGATTTCATTAAATAATCATTAAATAATTACTATCTTTCTATTAAGAGTAAAACAAAAAACTGTGACAGTTTGTTTCTGTCACAGTTTTATCTTCTTCATCTTACGGAGGAAGTCGTCATCTGGCATCTTCTCTCCGTAGCGGACTTCTTCGTACATTTCAGTGAGCTTCGCTACATTTTCTGGATCAATCTCTGCCTCATCCTTCGCAGTCTTCTTAGAGAAGTACTTCTTATTAGTCATAGGCCTTAAGATAATAAGATTCTTGATATCATCTGTCGTAGAGTTACGTTCAGGAGTGAAGAACTTCTTATAGGAAAGCACACGATTTTTATACATTCTTCTGGCAATCATATCTGGAGTCGAGCCCCTCAGCTTATCTGACTTCGTATACTTCTCTTTAGTTACCTTTACCTTTCTAGCAACTGCAAGTTCCTCCGTAACCTCATCCCTTCTCTTCTGTCTCGAGAGAAGAAGTCTTATAAGCCATCTAAAGAATAAAACGACTATAAGAACCGTAATGATGATGACCGCAGTTACAAAGATAAGATCAAGTATACTTCCAAGAACATTATCACCAGTTTCCTCGTCCAGCTTCATTTGAGGAGGAGCTACTGATACATTATCTCCAAACATTATGCTGAAGACGAACTTCAGAATAAATATAATAATTGCCACTATAATACGGACTATAACAAGAGAGCTTACGAGTACATCCTTAAGCACCCTATCAAGATGGAGTGCATTTCCGAGAAGGATGGTCACTACAAATACAGTCAGTATGCCTGTAACTATGAGGCTGTTTGTGGAGATGATCATCTTCATCGGAGCACCGCTAACACGGCGGGCACCGTTAAGATACTCCTCCAGACCGTCTACATATAGTGATACCAGATATATAAAGATTATCAGCACCGGCATGATGTATCCCACACGCTGAAGTGTCACATCCCCTATATGGTATCCGAGAGCTATAGTTATTACTCCAAATATCATGCAAGGCCAAGGTGCTTCGAAGATTCTCTTGATAAGATAATGACTTCTGATATACATCATTCCGTCAATAAAAAATCCTACCAGAACACAAAAAGCAAGGAGCCTTACAAAAGGATTATCTATAAGGAAGAAGCATCCAACTCCAAGCGCCACATGGGTAACAAGAAGCAGAACTCCTCGTCTCGAAAAATCTCGGAATATATATGAAAGAATCAGACAACCGAGGAGAATCCCCCAAAGACATAGCCCTGGCATAGGTTGTTTAAAAAGTCCATAAATAATGCATACGAACATTACTACATAAAGATACTGATTTATTAATCTTAGCACCTTTCTGAGAAATCTCAGGAAATCAGGTGTACTGCCATATTCGTTAGACATTTAGCGGCACCTCCCAACTCTCTGCATACTCCCTGTTAGGAATATATGGATATTCATCATAACAAGGTACTAAAAGATGAACGCTGGAATCAGCGCCATGAATCATATCAAGCTTCTCCAGAAGATCCACCTTAGCATAAGGACTGATTACAAGATACAGAACATCTGAACGGATATCATCCAGTTCCTTATCTATTATATCCAAAAAGACATCCTTACCCTCTGAACTTTCTATCTCAGTAAGCATACGGTCAATAGTTACTCCGTGGCGACGTTCAGCCCCCTCTTCTACAGGAAGAAGAAGTTCGCCGTCCTCATTTACACCATTTGTAACTATGGATACCATAACTCCCTTATCAAGCAGACGACGCGCGATACTGCTGGCAAGAGAGATAGCCTCTTCAAGCAGCTGATTTGTTTCGATCATATAGTCATTATCGAGATTCACCAGAATCTTCACACGGCTATCTGTGGTGTAGCCATACATGTTGACCATGAGGTCTCTCGCTTTAGCGCTCTGCTTCCAGTTAATACTTCTATATGAGTCAAAAGGCTGATATTCTCTGATACCACGGAAGGACAGACTATCCTCTACGATACTCTGCCTTGCTTCAATCTCACCAAGGATTCCTCTAAAGATAAGCTCGAATCTGTCTGTGTTAATCTTCTTAGGAAATACATAGATAGCATCGCCTTTTCCTTTTCTAAGCATTGCAGCATAGCTATCAGTCATAAAGTAATCTCTCACGAGAATACTTGCATTTTTTATGGAAAATGCACCTCGAGAACTTCCGACAAATGTAAGACGCCTGGTCACGCGCTGATGTCCAAGCATAGAAAAGAGTTCGTTCTTATGATAAAGGTCAGTTACATTTGAATTAGCAGTATCATCGAACATAAGGCTCTTATCTACTGAAAACTTCAAATGAAAAACAGGCAGAGGCATCAGCTTGTCATTCGTGATGACCTCAATAAGCTCCGCACTCTCCCCGCACTCAATATAGTCCCGACTGAAGCGAACTTCTGAATCGAGACCTCTATACCAATATTTACCAAATAGATACCTTTGCACTGCGTATACTAGAACAAATACTATAGCAGCAACCAGTAGTTTCATATAAACTCCCCAATATATATAAGAAATAATCCTATATAGTCTTACTTCCAGTCCTCTGTAGGAACTGCCACACCTGCTGCAACCTCTGTAATAATATCTCGAACATCCTGAAGATGAACTGCACCAGACATTACTCTGTGTGAATATACATATGGTGCCAGGAATCTGACATCATCTGGTGTTACGTAGTCTCTACCAGAGATAGCCGCAAAAGCCTGTGACATTCTCATAAGACTGAGAGACGCACGTGGGCTTACTCCTGAGAAGAGCTTGCTGGTGTTACGTGTAGCATCTGAGATACCTACAATATATTCCATGACTGGTCTAGCTACTTTTACATTCTTAACAGCCTGAGCAGCATTTACGATATCCTCACCCTTGCAGACAGGACTTACTTCATTTTGAGGTGTACCTACTATAAATCTCTCAAGGATGTTTACTTCATTTTCAACACTCATATCTCCCATAGTCAGCTTTACCATAAATCTATCGAGCTGAGCTTCTGGAAGTGGAAATGTACCTGTCGTCTCTATAGGGTTTTCTGTAGCGATAACGATAAATGGAGCGCTGAGCTTTCTGCTATCTCCATCGACAGTTACGACTCTCTCTTCCATAGCTTCAAGAAGAGCCGACTGTGTACGTGGTGTTGCTCTATTTATCTCATCTGCAAGAAGTATATTAGTGAAGACTGGACCTGGGATAAACTCGAACTCATCTGTCTTCTGACTAAAGATATTAAGACCTGTGATATCCTGTGGCATCAGATCAGGAGTGAACTGAACACGTCTAAACTCTGCATCAATGCTATCCGCGATACATTTCGCCATAGTAGTCTTTCCCGTTCCCGGCATATCCTCAAGAAGAACATGTCCTCCTGACAGCATCGCTGAAAATACAAGCGAGAATACTTCTTCGCTTCCTATCATGACGGTGCGCATATTCTCCAGAACTTTATTATATAATTCTCTAATCTCTCTTACTTCCATACTTCCTACCTTTTACTTCGTAATATTACATATCATAAACGTAAAAATCTTATAGCATAATTGTAAATGAATTGTATCATAAAACAAAGTATGACAGTAATAAAAATATTACTGCCATACCGATATAATCTCTTATTTGAAGTACTCTACTCCAGCTTCGAAAAGCTTCTGATCTTTATCTCCGTAAATGTTGAGATATGTATTCTTATCACGACGCTCTGAGTGACCCATCTTTCCGAGTACACGACCATCTGGACTTGTGATACCTTCGATTGCCATGTAAGAACCGTTGATGTTGTAGTCCTCATCCATAGTTGGATTACCCTCTGCATCTACATACTGAGTAGCAACCTGTCCGTTCTCAAAGAGACGTCTTAGCCACTCTTCCTTAGCAACGAAACGTCCCTCACCATGTGAGATAGGAATAGAATATACGCCGCCAAGTGTTGCCTTTGAAAGCCATGGGCTCTTGTTAGATACAACCTTTGTATATGCGATACGAGACTGATGACGTCCGATAGAGTTACGAGCAAGTGTAGGACTAAGCTCTGTCTGCTCTACTATCTCACCTGTTGGAACAAGTCCAAGCTTGATGAGTGCCTGGAATCCATTACAAATACCAAGTACCAGACCATCTCTTTCATTTAGGAGCTTCATCATCTCATCCTTGATCTTTTCATTTCTAAATGTTGTAGCAATGAACTTACCAGAACCATCCGGCTCATCACCACCTGAGAATCCACCAGGGAACATTACGATCTGAGCCTGGCTGATTGCTCTTGTAAATGCATCAACAGAATCTCTGATTCCCTGTGCATCCATGTTGTTAAGGACGATTACTTCTGCCTCAGCACCTGCTCTCTCAAAGGCTCTAGCACTATCGTACTCACAGTTTGTTCCTGGGAATACTGGGATAAATACCTTTGGCTTAGCAATCTTGTTCTTAGCAACAATTATATTCTTAGCCTGATATACGCCACCCTCGTAGCCTGTAAGCTCTGGGTTATAGCGATACTTAAGTTCTGTCTCGGGAGTACCATCCTTCTTAGCTGCTGTGTAGTCCTTAGCATGTGCTTCGAATCTTGCCTCAACACCACTGTCTGTACTGAAGACCTTCTTAAGTGGTGTAGTCCATGCCTTGATTGCCTCATCCATAGTGATCTTAACTGATCCATATGTGAACTCTGGCTTATCTGTTACAGTACCGATAACTCTTGCTGGAAGACCAAGAGACTTAACATCATCTGCGCTAACCTCAAGGATGATAGAACCGTAGTCCTTTCTTCCAAGCTCATCCTCAGCGATAACATTTTTATCAAGAGCTACGCCAAGCTTGTTACCAAAGGCCATCTTGCTGACTGCTTCGATGACACCACCGAATCCAACTGCAAATGCTGACTGAACAAGTCCTGCTTCTACTGCCTTACGTACGAGTGCGTACTTATCAAGAACATCTGCATAATCAGGAAGGTCAAGTTCATCCTTCTTGATATCGAGCTTGAGAAGAACATTTCCAGCCTTCTTAAGTTCTGAAGATACTACATTTTCTACTGTATTCATAACTACTGCAAATGAACAGAGTGTTGGAGGTACGTCAATATCATTGAAGGATCCTGACATACTGTCCTTACCACCGATTGATGGAAGACCAAGACCTATCTGTGCTGAGTATGCACCAAGAAGTGCTGCAAGAGGCTTGCCCCAGCGTGTCTTATCCTCTGTCATTCTCTCGAAGTATTCCTGGAATGTAAGACGAATCTTTGATACATCACCACCGGTTGCAGCGATCTTAGCTACTGAATCTACTACAGCGTAGATTGCACCGTGATATGGGCTCCAGCTAAGGAGATATGGATCAAGTCCGTAGCTCATCATGCTGACAGCATCTGTCTTACGAGTTCCAAGCATAGGAACTGTAGCTACCATAGTCTGCATAGGTGAAAGCTGATACTTACCACCATATGGCATAGTTACTGTATTTGCACCGATTGTTGAGTCGAACATCTCTACAAGACCACGCTCTGAAGCTACATTTAGGTCTGAGAGGATATCTAACCACTTTGTCTTAACATCAGCACCTGACTTGCTGTAAGTCTCTGTGCTGTTCTCTGCGTCGATACCTGCAAATGGCTTAACACTCTCTGATGGCATCTCAACTTCTGCCTCAGTTTCCTGATGAGCACCATTTGTATTGAGGAATGCACGACTTATATTTACTATCTCCTTGCCTCTCCACTTAAGAACGAGACGAGGTGACTCTGTTACTGTAGCAACCTTAACTGCTTCAAGGTTCTCTTCTCTTGCATAGTCAAGGATCTTATCAGCATCCTTAGGATCAACTACAAGAGCCATTCTCTCCTGTGACTCTGAGATAGCAAGCTCTGTACCATCAAGGCCTGCATACTTCTTTGGAACAAGATCAAGATTTATATCAAGACCGTCTGCCAGCTCACCTATAGCAACTGATACACCACCTGCACCGAAGTCGTTACATTTCTTTATAAGCTTTGTAACTTCTGGACGACGGAAAAGTCTCTGGAGCTTTCTCTCTGTTGGAGGGTTACCCTTCTGTACCTCTGCACCACATGTTTCAAGGGACTCAGATGTGTGAGCCTTTGAAGAACCTGTAGCACCACCGCAGCCATCACGTCCTGTACGTCCACCGAGGAGTATGATTACATCTCCTGGATCTGAGGACATACGCATAACATTTTCCTTTGGAGCAGCACCGATAACAGCACCAATCTCCATACGCTTTGCAACGTAATTTGGATGATATACTTCCTGAACAAGACCAGTTGCAAGACCAATCTGGTTACCATAGGATGAATATCCCTTAGCAGCTGTTGTTACGATCTTACGCTGTGGAAGCTTGTTAGCAAGTGTCTCTGAAAGTGGCTTTGTAGGATCAGCAGCACCTGTAACACGCATTGCCTGATATACATATGTACGACCTGACAGTGGATCACGGATTGCACCACCAAGACATGTTGCAGCACCACCGAAAGGCTCTATCTCTGTTGGATGGTTGTGAGTTTCATTTTTAAATGATATTAACCAATCCTCTGTTACTATCTCACCATCTTCATTTCTGATCTGAAGTGGAGCAACGATTGTACAAGCATTGATCTCGTCTGATACATCAAGATCCTCAAGCTTGCCATCCTTGCGAAGCTTCTTCATTCCCATGAGTGCGATATCCATGAGGCATGTGAACTTGTCGTCTCTGCCTGCATTTATTTCAGCAGCATCTGCAAGGTACTTCTTAAATGTACCTTCGATTGCTTCCTTATACTTACCTTCATCGAACTTGATATCTGTGAGCTCTGTCGCAAATGTTGTATGACGACAGTGATCTGACCAGTATGTATCAAGTACCTTAATCTCTGTGAAGCTTGGATCTCTCTTTTCTTCTGCAGTGAAGTAGTTACGGATATGCCAGAAATCCTTGTAAGTCATAGCAAGACCAAGGCTATCATAGAGTGCCTTAAAGTCATCTTCTGACATAGTGCAGAAGCCATCCATTATCTTTACATCAGCTGGCTCATCATAGTTCATTACAAGAGTAGCTGGCTTAGCAGCCTTATCAACTCGTGCTTCAACTGGGTTGATTACGTAAGCCTCGATTGTCTTCTTCTCTTCTTCTGTAAGCTCCTTGTTAGGTACGCTTACCACATATGTGATACCTGATCTGATGATTGGCTCAGATGAATCATCGAGAAGCTTTACACACTGCTCAGCTGAGTCAGCTCTCTGGTCGAACTGACCTGGCAGGTATTCCATAGAGAACACAAAGTCGCTGGCCTCTGATGGGAACTCCTCCTTATATACGATATCAACCGGTGGTTCTGAAAAGACTGTAACGATAGCTTCTTCAAATACTTCGTCGGATAGATTCTCGACATCGTATCTTACAAGCTCTCTAACCGTTACGTCCTTAAGTCCGAGATAAGCTCTAAACTCGTTAGTCAGCTCATCTGCTCTTACCGCATAGTCCGGTCTTTTTTCTACGTAGATTCTTCTTACACTCATGGTTTTCTCCTCATATATATATAAATATAATTGTTAGCACATTAATATAAATGCTTTGCAATCGTGGTCTGACCTTCTAGCTTTTCGCCGCCTGCCCGTTCAGGCACCCTGTGCCTGTACGGCACCGCGGCTCGCTGGTCGTTCAGCACTAAATCACTTTGTGATTCTGTGCTTCACTCCACAAGATTGCTACGCAATCTTGGTCTGTTATTTATGAATTTTCTTAATGATTCGGAAGATGACGACGTTCTGGTAGATTAGTGGGGCATCTTGCTGATAGAATATGATGCCGTCTACCGGGGAACGTACTTCGCTCAGGACGTGTCCATCCATCGGATCGATGATTTCTGCAAGCAGGTCACCGCGTCTCACTTCAACATTTACGTTCTTCATTCTCTTGAAGAAGCCCGCTGATTCGGACTTGATGGATATCATTTCATCCTCTTCCATAATGGTGGATATATTTCCGCCCATACTATTATACTTGATTATTCCCATTCGGGAAAGAAATCTTAATACTGCGCTTGTAGCAATCTCGGCATATTCCTCATTTATACGGCTTGTGCCGCCTGAATATAGTGAGAATGCCTCGGTTCCTGCCTTCTGCCAGTTATAGTTCAGTGTACCTTCGTCGAAGGCTCTCATTTCTGCCAGCATGACAAATGGAAGTCCGAAGAGGTTTGCGAGATTGGTGCTCTCGTATCCTGTCTTCATGATTCTAACATGTGGAATGAACCTACCGCGCATGTAATATGAAGGAAACTGAATTCCGTAGGAATATTTACCCAGTTCTTCCATAAGGGACGCCGCCAGACGGCTGGTGGCTGTTCCTTCCGGGTTACCAGGGAACTCCCTGTTAATATCTGAATCATCTGATAGCCAGAACTTATGGTTGGCATTCATGGCACTGTAGTTAACAGATGGAATCAGCAGAACTGACTTGCCGTGAACGATATCGCCATGCTCTTCTATCTCTGAAAGTCTTGATGCCAGCTTCGAACATATATAGAGCTGTTGATGCTCATTTCCGCGCATGGCACCTACTATAGCTGCGCTTGGCTCTGCCTCTGAAGGATCTGAATAAGAACCTGCACCATATACAAAGCCGTATATATTATGCTCACCACTAAATGGTGTTTCATACGAAAATATTGTCTTCTGTCTCATATTATATCCCCAAATATCATTTGATAAGTAGCAAATTATTAGTTAGTTGTTCACCCACTTTATAACTCAACTATACGCGCAAGGAGAGATCCCATTTCGATAGCTGGATATTCTCTGATGGCTGTGATGGTTCCACTAGTTGGTGCGATTACCTTCTGCTCAACTGTACCTGTAAGTACGTTGATTACAGATCCCATCAGCATGCCCGCTTCGACCCTGTCGTGAACATCTACATTTGGAATAAATATTCCACTACTTTCGGAATTAATATATGTAACCTGATTATCTCTTGCAACATGTGGCTTCTTAACCTGATTGATCTCGCCCTGCCACATTCCAAGCGCCTTCATGATGGCGAAGATTCCATCTACCAGCTGATTGCCGTACTTCTGATCTATTCTATACGCTGAAGTCGATTCTGTCACGCAGGATATAACGCCGCGCTGATTCAGCTCGTATACGAGACTACCGTTCTTAACCTGATTTGATGGATGAATCCATACCATATCCGTGTTGAGCTTAGTTGCGTATGGCATAATCTCGTCGACCATGTCGTCATTCATTCTAATCTGAGGAATCTCTTTAAGGTAGAGATCACTTCCGTGAATGTCGAGACAGAACTCTGTCTTCGGACCATCCTCGCTGCTTGTGATGTCATCTATGAGGCAGCTAGCTGCATACTCACCAAGAGCACCGCTCTTTGCGCCCGGAAAGAGCTCATTCATATCCAGCTCTGGACCAGGTATTTCTCTAGTCTTTGCCTCCAACGCCAGAGGATTTATGTATGGGTACACATCAACAATACCCGTAAGACTTCCATAATCCTCTTTGATCCTACGAATCACTTCGTAGCAAATGTACATTCCCTGAAGCTCGTCGCCATAGATTCCAGACACAAGCGCAATACGCTTCTCATCTCCGGTTATATTATCTGGCGTGAGTCTGTTCTTTTTAATCTTGAGAACCTCATTTACCATGAGATTTACTCTTGCAACAGTTTCTATCATTATATGTATCCCCTATATAACTACCTTGCTATCATTTCTCTAGCCGCAGCAACTACGCTGTCTGTCACGCTGGCGCCTCCCAGAAGACGTGCGAGTTCCATAACTCTGCCCTCGTCGTCCAGCTTCTTTATACCAGTGATAGTCTTATCTCCCACAACTTCCTTTTCAATCACAAATGCCGTATCTGCGCATGCAGCTATCTGTGGCAAATGTGTTATGGAGATTATCTGTCTTGAAGCAGCCAGTCTCTTCATGGCAGCTCCTACCTTCTCTGCTGTGATACCACTGATTCCCACATCTATTTCGTCGAAGATAAGGGTTGGTGTATCTGCAGCTTCCGAAACAACTGACTTGATAGCCAGCATTACACGAGACAGCTCACCGCCGGAAGCTACATTTACCAGCGGTCTCATATCTTCGCCTACGTTAGTCGAGATTATAAACTCTGCGATATCATTTCCATTCGAGGAGAAACTATCGGACTTTTCAAATGACATATCAAACCTTACGTCATTGAAGTTAAGGTCCTTCATCGCGTCTGTGATTACTTTACATAGCTTCTTAGCTGCTTTCTTTCTAGTGTCTGTAAGCTTATCTGAATCCTTCGAAAGCTTGAGAAGAAGTTCGTCCTTCTCTTTCTCAAGGCTTCTAAGTGTATCTTCAAATCCTGTAAGTTCTTCCTCTTCTGCCTTAAGTGACTCTAGGGTTTCCAGCACATCTGTGATGGTTCTACCGTATCTTGACTTAAGTGTGTTGACAAGATTCAGTCTCTCTTCAGCACTTCGAAGCGACTCCTCATCGAACTCCATATCTGAGATGTAGTCAGCAAGTTGTCTATTAAAATCGCTTATCAGTGAATCGATATCTGTAAGTGTATTGATGAGGGAATCTGCTCCTTCATCGTACTTTGAAAGTTGCTGCAATTGTCTCAGTGCTTCGGACACCTGGCTTCCGCCTGACGAATCTCTGTCATAGCCTGTGAGTGCTTCAACCTCGGAGGTTATCTCTGCTATCGACTGAGCATTACTTGCTTTTCTGTAGAGTTCCTCCAGCTCATCATCTTCACCTTCGACAAGCCTAGCGGATTCGATATCATTTATCTCATATTGGATGTAGTCGAGCCTCTTTGCACGCTCGGTCTCATCCATATTGAAACTTCCAAGTTTATCTAATATGTCGCGATATGCTTTATAGTCCTCTGCGACTTTCTTCTTTAGTCCCGCAATTGATTGATCGTAGGAATCAACAATTTCGAGGTGGCGCGATGCCTGGAGTAATGTCCTTTGCTCGTGCTGAGCATGAAGGCTTATCAGCATCTCGGCAACCTTGCGAAGTTTTGCCACGGTTACTGTACTACCATTAATTCGATTGATGGACTTGCCGCCTGCAAGACGTCTGGAGATAAGGAGCTCTCCATCCTGAACATCTATTTCTTCTTCCTTAAGTGACTCCGCCAGTGTGTCATCAACTGAAAACAGGAGTTCAACCATTCCGTCCTTATCTGGATTTCTAAGAAGCGAGCTATCGAAGCGGCCTCCCAGTCCTATCCCGATGGAACCTATTATAATGGATTTGCCGGCACCGGTTTCACCGGTAAGGATATTCAGGCCCTCAGCAAAATCCACATCCAGCTCGTCTATAAGAGCCAGATTAACTATATGTAGATTTACAAGCATACTATCTAACCTCGTTACCTTTCTGCCTGCCGTTTAATTTCCAATCTTTTTCTTAAGTATCTCGTAGACGCTGGACTCTTCAAGCTTGATCATCGTAAATGTGTTAGGCGATGATGTGATAGTCACTGTGTCGTTCGGCATCATACTATGATTGTTGGTACCATCGAAGGATACGAGACCCACATTGTCTGCGTCTTTCCTCTTCTCGATAAGCTTCAGGGTGATCTTATCATTTGCACCAAAGACCACGCTTCTGCTGGAGAGGGAATATGGTGAAATCGGTGTCATCACCAGCAGCCTTGCATCTGGCTGAACTATCGGACCACCAGCGGACAGATTATAGCTGGTAGAGCCGGTCGGTGTGGACACGATGATTCCATCTGCCTCGATAGTATCAAAATATTTATCATTTACATTTATCTCAACCGTGACAAGTCGGAGCGAGTTCTCACGGGCAAGTACTACATCATTGAGGGCTTCATGTTTATATGAAGTGGAATTAATTTCTACGCTTCCTGTAAGCATCATGCGTTCTTCGAGAACATATTTGCCTGAAATGAGTCTATCGATCATCTTGTCGATCTTGCTGACCACAACCTCGGTCATGAAGCCGACTACGCCGAGATTCACGCCGATCACAGGAACGTCAGTTCCTACAAGGGCATGGGACACGCGGAGCATAGTTCCGTCGCCGCCCATTACGATAACCGCTTCAACGCCATCTAGAGACGCACGAATAACTTCTGTCGAAAGTCCTGCAACTAACTTTACCACTATCCCCTTCTCCAGAAGCTTCTTCTCGATTTCCTTAGAAACCTGCAGTCCCTCGTCCTTAATCTCATTTGCAATTATCAGAAAGCTTTTTAATCCATTCATACTACTTAACCAATATATCTACTTATTTGAATATATTTACTTATCAAGGGTTGTGTGGCTGTCCTCAACCAAATGCTTGATAGTTTTCTTATAATCCTCTTCGAGTAAAATGTCATTTTCCTGAATCTCAGCTGTCTTTCTGAGATGAATCAGATATTCGATATTCCCCTCTGGACCTTTCACTGGCGAAAAGTCGAGACCAAGTATCTCAAAGCCACTTGTTAAAGCGAAGCAAGATACATTTTCGATAACCTCTACGTGTACCGACTTATCTCTAACGACGCCCTTCTTGCCAACCTTCTCGCGGCCCGCTTCAAACTGCGGTTTGATAAGACATACGACCTCTGCATCTTCCTTAAGAAGATCTCTTAGAGGTGGCAGAACCTTGGAAAGTGAGATAAATGACACGTCCACGGATGCGAACTCTATCTTGTCGTCTATATCCTCTGGTTTCACGTAACGAATGTTGGTCTTCTCCATGCAGATAACTCGCTCATCCTCGCGGAGTTTCCAGGCAAGCTGGCCATAACCCACATCGACCGAGTAAACCTTGACAGCGCCATTTTGGAGCATGCAATCTGTGAAGCCGCCTGTGGACGCTCCCACATCCATGCAGACTTTGCCTTCAAGTTCTATCGGAAAGACCTGCATAGCCTTCTCGAGTTTCAGGCCGCCACGACTCACGTACTTCAAAGTCTTGCCTCTCACCTCAATGGATGCAGTCTCCGCAAATGTACTTCCGGCCTTATCTTCCTTCTCGCCGTCCACATATACAATTCCTGACATTATGATAGCCTTCGCTTTCTCGCGAGACTCAGCAAGTCCCTGCTCAACCAGCATAACATCTAATCTCTTCTTTGCCATTTTAACTAATCTATATCTTTCTTATCTTTTTTCAAAATGAGTCAGCATTTACCTCCGACGTAAAAGGTGACTCATTTTTGAGTCACTTTTTACGTCGGAGGTGATAAGTGACTCATTTTTGGATTTTTAATTTTAGGTCCTGGGTGATGCTTACGGCATCGAGTCCCTGTTCTTCGCGAAGTTTTGCTACGCTGCCGTGCTGCAGGGTCTCCGACTTTATGCAGTAATGAAGCAGCCTTGTAGACCTGTCGCCGGACATCGCCATTTCATATGCAATCGCTTCGCCGACGCTGCCTCTCTGAACTGACTCCTCGATTACAGCTACATTTTCGAAGTCCTGTATAGTCTGGCGGATACGATCTACATCCAGCGGATTAATGAATCTCACGTTTATCAGCGCAGGTTCATATCCGAACTCTTCACGAATATTGTCTCGAACCTTGGCAGCAGTCTCGACCATACTGCCCACTGCAAAGATTGCAAGGGATTCGCACTTCTCTTCGCCAACCTGGGAGCTGAAGTTAATAACTTCTGACTTTCCTTCGATGAACTGGAACTGTCTGTCATCCATTTCCGTGTAAGCGGCGCCCTTTGGATACTTAATGCAAACTGGGCCATCATGACTCACTGCATAGTCCATAGCATCCTCCAGTTCCTTCGCGCCCTTCGGAGCAAGTATAGTTAGTCCTGGAATACTTCTAAGGTATGCGGTGTCGTAGATTCCCATGTGGGTCTCGCCATCCTCGCCTACGATTCCGGATCTATCAATCATTACGATCACGTGAAGCTTCTGCAGCGCCACGTCATGTAGCAGCTGATCATAGCCTCTTTGTAAAAATGAACTATATATCGCTACAACTGGTATATAGCCGCCCTTTGCAAGGCCCGCCGCGAAGGTCAGCGCGTGCTGCTCCGCTATTCCTACGTCGTACGCTCTATCTGGGTATGCCTTCTGGAACGGTCTCACCCCAGTTCCTCTGGACATAGCCGCCGTTATGGCTACAATCTTCTGGTTCTTTGCTCCCAGCGAAAGGAGCTTCTTCGCAAATATATCTGTATATGTCTGAACAGACTTAACCCGGAGCGCCTTTCCTGTCTCAGGATCAAATGGACCGACCCCATGAAAATGCTCCGGATATCTTTCAGCTATCTTATATCCCTTACCTTTAACTGTCTTTACATGAACAATAACAGGACGACCAAGCTTAAATGCGTCGTTGAAAATCTCCGTCATTTGCTCGATATCGTGACCGTCGATTGGGCCAACGTAAGTAATGCCCATATCGCCAAATATAGTTCCTGGCACAAAGAGATTCTTGATAGAATCCTTCGACTTCTTGATACCCTTGGCAACCTTATGTCCAACGGTTGGGATATCAAGGAGAGCGTTCTCAACATTTGACTTCAGTTCGTTGTAGGACTTACCTACACGGAACTTAGAAAGACTGCTCGAGAGTCCGCCCACATTTTGCGAGATAGACATTTCATTATCATTTAGGACAATAAGCAGATTCGACTTAAGGCCCGCCAGCTGATCAAGCGCCTCAAATACCATACCACCAGTCATGGAGCCATCTCCGATAACCGCGCAGATTCTCTCACTGCTGCCGCGGAGGTCTCTCGCCTCAGCAAGACCCATAGCTGCAGAGATAGACGTAGAACTGTGACCCGTGTTAAATGAATCTGATTCGGATTCACATGTCTTAGGGAAGCCACTTATTCCGCCGTACTGTCTGAGTCTATAAAAGTCGTCCTTTCTGCCTGTAAGAATCTTATGTGTATAGGACTGATGACCTACATCGAAGACAATCTTGTCCTCAGGAAGATTCATACAAAGATGAAGTGCCATGGTAAGTTCCACCGCACCTAGATTGGAAGCCAGGTGTCCGCCTGTCTTCGCTACACTATTTATAATAAACCTACGGATTTCCTCAGCCAGAACAGGCATTTCGGAAGACTTTAGGTTTTTAATATCATTTTCTTTTTCTATTCTATCAAGTAAACTCACTGGTGAATAAACTCCTGTTTTCCCTGATAAGTCGCGGGACCTATCAGTTATCTCGAACGATCAAGAACTCTATAAGTTCTATCATAAGCGCACGGAACTTAGATTCTGGAACCTTCGAACGTACTATATCAATTGCTTCCTCAGAACACTCTCTAACGTACTCCTTCGCACGCTCCAGGCCGTACTCAGCCACAAATGTATTCTTCTCATTTCGAGCATCCTGATTTACTTCCTTGCCAAGCTTCTCAGCGCTACTTGTCACATCCAGAATATCGTCCTGTACCTGGAATGCCATGCCTACCAAGTATCCAACTCGGCCTAAGGCATCTATTATATCACCGTCACATCCAGCAAGATATGCACCAATCTTAAGTGGAGCCTTGATGAGTGCGCAGGTCTTGTGATCATATATATAATCTCTATCTTCGGTAGTTGTTGGCTCTCCCGATAGTTCAACATCGAGTGCCTGACCTCCAAGCATACCATGGATTCCAGTAGCCTGAGACAGTTCATTTGAAGCCTTGATAAGACTTAGTAGTAAATCGCTATTATCTCGGTCTTCTGACTTTTCCTCTCCTACCGAACATATATATTTGTTTATAGTCTCATATGCGTAATTAAGTAATGCATCGCCCGCAAGTATTGCTGTTGACTCATTGAATGCCACATGGACCGTAGGCTTACCACGTCTCAGCGAATCATTATCCAGAGCCGGAAGATCATCATGAATCAGCGAATGGGTATGTATCATCTCAATCGCTGCCATAAATGCATCGCATGCTTCTACCGCATCCTTTGCATCTACAGTATCGGCATTTGGTTCATTTCCACCTTCCAACATCATCTTATAACTAAGATATAAAAGAGTCGGTCTGATTCTTTTGCCACCTGCCTGCATCGCGTAGTTCATAGCCTCCACCAGCTTTGAAGGGTACCCCTCCTCGCTTGGCAGCTGCGCCATAACCTTCTTATCAACAAGCTTTATAATATTCTCGAGATCCTTAGTCATATCTCTGTTTTGTCTCCTCTACTTGTGCGCTTTATCTTATAAGTAATATTACTGCTGAATAAGTGTAGGGTCGATTTCCTGAAGAGTCTTCTTTGTATCTTCAAGACTTGATTTGCACTGCTTTGCAAGATTTATGCCTTCCTCGTAAAGCTTCATAGCATCCGTCAGCTTAATCGAAGAATCGCTGAGCGCTGCATTTATCTCGGATAATCTCTTCATTCCTTCTTCTATATTGAAAACTGTAGCGTCATCCATAAGTTTAGTCCTCCTCTATCTTAGTAACCTGCGCCATAAAGAATCCATCAGAAAGCTTAACCTTCACATCGTCATCCACCTTCACATCCTTTATGGAAGCAACAGGGGAACCGTCCTTCTCGATATAGCCAAATCCGCCAATCAGCTTTTTCGCAGGATTCTGCGCCTCGAGCATCTCGCACTCCTTGGCGAAGGCGTTCCATCTGTTTACAAATGTATCTCGCATATTTCTGGAAATGTTATCAGAAATGTGCGCGAGTTCGGATTCTATCTTCTCTACCTTAACCCTTGGGTTATTCACCTGAAGCCCCGACATGTATGACGCGAGGCCATTCTCGTATGTTCCCAGAACTCTAAGCATGTTGTAGGACATTCCCTGGAAATACTTATCCAGTTCTGCGAATCTGTCTCCCAACTGCTTCGCTGGGCTTCTGCTCTCTATCTTCAGCAGATACTCTTCCAACATACGGTCGTAGAGATCGTATGTTCTATATATATTGTAATTCAGTTCTTTAATCTGATTATCAATCTTCTCAAGTTCGGATACCACATCGAAGACCGCCTCATAGGCTGCGTCTGTTGGATTGTTAGCAAGCTTATCAACGGCGAAATCGGCCAGCGTTCTGTCTGGCGTATGACCTGTACCCGCAATGATGTAAGTATTACAGTTATATATTGCCTCAACAACTTCCGCGTCATCAAATGCCGCTAGGTCAAGCTTATCTCCACCTCCTCGGCCGATAATAATGATATCAACATCTTCTTTCTTGTCGAAGAATCTAATAGCATTTGCAATGCTTTTTCCGGCGCCTGCTCCCTGCACCAAAGCATGAAGCAGATACAGCTGCACGTACGGATTCTTCTTCTGAACTGTCTTCTCGATATCATGTCTTGCATCACCCGACTGAGATGTGATGATTCCGATAGCTCTAGGATACTTCGGTGGAAATGGCTTCTTATGCGCATCATCGAAGTAACCCTTCTTCTCAAGCTCGAGTCTTAGCTTCTCTCGCTCGGCCTTAGACCTTCCCTCTTCATCAGTAAGATGAACGGAATCTATGATGATGCTGACATTTGACTGCACATTGTAGCAATTGATGCTGCCAATAACAGTTATAACGTCACCGACCTTAATCTTGTCCTTATCCTTACTATACTGATTCTTGCCCTTCCACCACTTGGCATCTATTCTATAGAAGACATCCTTGCCATAGTTGTCCTTCTTGTTGGCCTTCTGAACAAGAGTCATATAGATATGACCTGATGATTGGTAATACTTGTAGCTCGAAACCTCGCCCTTAACTCTCACACCTGAAAGAACTATACTGCTACCAAGCACTTTATTAATCTCATCATAGAGTTCGGCTATAGTAAATATTCGGTTGGCGCTTAATTCATTTACACCACTAATACTCATTTACATTACTCTCCAAGAATTCCTGAAAGAACTCCATTTATGAATCCAGAAGAATTATCATCGCAGTAACTCTTTGCAAGCTCGACTGCTTCATTTATAGCAACCTTATCTGGAATATCATCATCGTAATCAATCTCAAAAATAGCAAGTCGAAGTATCGCAAGCTCGCTCTTACCTAGACGCTTGATCTTCCACTTGTTGCTGTTCTTGTCAATCTTCTGATCAATTTCAGCCAGATGCTCCCTTATAGAAGCAACCTTACTGGTTATATAATCTCGATCCTTGTCAGAGATATCCTCATCAGCCTCAATCTCCACCTCAGGAACATCGCCCTCATAAAATGGAAACTGAAAAATTGTCTGAAATATTCTCTCTCTTAATTCATGTCTTGTCATAATATCTTATCCCAATCCTAATTTATTAAAATGAGTCAGCATTTACGTCCGATGTAGGGGTGACTCAAAAATGAGTCAGCATTTACGTCCGACGTGCAAAGTGACTCATTATTCTGCGAAATCGATTCCGGATACTTTCACGTTGATTACGGAGCACTCGAGTCCTGTCATAGTGAGCAAGGTTGTCTTTACCTTTTCCTGAATCTCCTTCGATACATCAACTATGTTGTAGCCGAACTTAACCTCGACGGAAACGTCTACCTTAACCTTGTCATCTTCGTACTGAACAATGATGCCCTTCGACAGGTTGTTCTTACCAAGCTTCGCAACAAGGTCTCTTGTGATATTTCCAGTGAGTCTGGCAACGCCCTCAACCTCTGTGCAGGCAAGACCAACGATGCTTGATACTACATCGTCTGCTATCTGAATAAAACCAGAGCCGTCACCTTCGATAGTGTATTTATTATCTTTAACATTTTCAGCCATTTTAAGTATCCTCCTTAAAAACTGATCATAGTTTTCCAAACTAGCACATACAGAGTTATTATACTTCATATCGATATATATTGCTAGCGAAAAAGAGGGAGTGACCGGAACTTCTCCTGTCACTCCACATCATTAACTTCCCTATATAATCTGTATTTACGTTCAAATGTTTTAACCTGCTCGAAATGAATTATAAAAAGTATCATATTTACGAACCCAGGAATAAATAGAAACAAAAATGTCTTCGTTGCTCCATAAGCTATAATGACACAGCAAAAAGCGCCCACGAAAGTAAGTATCGGATTAATAAGTCTCTGATTGACTATCTCAAGAATCAAAACAGATCCCCCAAGCAGCATATATAGCTTCAAGTACGATTCTATATCGTATTCCGTATTCACGTACCATATACGAAGAAAATCAATGACTGTGAGAACTAGTATCGCAATGCCCATCCCACGGAAGTTCCTACGAATCTTATCCATATTCATACTTTTAAAGTACTGATACCTGGTGTAAGGAGCTGGGTTGTAGTAATTCGCCGCATTTACGGCCGGATCCGCCTCCTGGGTGGGTTCAGTATCATAATAATAATCTTCGTTCATAATGAATCTCCAATGTCATCATTTCCAAATGAATCATAAATCACTTCTAGATAGAAAGTATATCACAGATCAATCTCATGTCATAGTCTCTTATGAGCATATAGAAAATCAAGGCTAGATTTGATATAATCGTAAACGTTTACTTAATATTTCGAGGTACATACTATGACTAAATCTTCTAGCTTTAAATCAAATGTAATAAAAAAATATAAATCACTAAGCACGAACAGAAGATTCTATCTGCTATATACTCTGTTCTTTTTAGCGATATCCTTCTTCGTATTCTTCGAGTTTATTATTAATAAGAAGACTCTCATCTGGAGCCACGATGGATACACCCAGCATCTCAAGTCTGCTGTCTATATCTCCAAATGGATTCGCGGAACTTTCTACAATCTCGTACGTAAGCATACACTCACACCTGACACATTTTCATTTGGTCTCGGTTATGGTGGTGATGTCATCACAACGCTTAACTTCTATGGATTTGGTGATATCATCTATCTTCCAACTCTCTACATGAATGAACATGTTGCAGTCCATTATCATAACTTCGTAATCTTTATCAGATACTATCTGGCAGGTCTTTCATTTTACGCTCTCTTCAGCTATCTTCAGAAGGGAAAGGCTTACCGTGTATACCAGCCACTCTGCGGCGCACTTCTATACAGCTTCTGTGGATACGCCATAGCTGCTGGACTTAGACATCCACAGTTTCTTATGCCGATGGTAACATTTCCGATAATCGTACTCGGTCTAGAGAAGCTGATTCGTGAGAACAGACCTAACATTCTCATTTTATCTATATGGGTATCTTCCATGGCGAACTTCATCCTGTTTTTCATGGAGGCCGTTCTTCTGGTGGTCTACTTTATCTGGCGCGAGCTTGAAGAGCTCGGAATCAGCAAATGGAAGCAAATCCTGAGCGACATGATGAAAACTGCGCTCTACTCTATCCTGGGACTTGCCCTCGGCGGTGGTATTATCGTCCCAGTTATCACGATGCTTGTAAATGATACTAGAACCTCAAACGGACTGGATAATTACCTAATCTACTCATTTAGATTCATCCGAAACTTCTTTGCCGGATTTATCAGTATGGATAAAAGCGAAAACTGGACATTTCTCGGATTTGGAACCATAGGTATCCTCTCGGTTCTATATCTGATGTCTTCATATAAAAAGAACAAGAAGATATTTAGATCATTTGTGATCCTGACAATCCTACTCTTTCTGCCGCTCTTCGGATATATAATCTACGGAACTTCTTACGCCGGCAACAGATGGGTTTGGGTATATTCACTACTCGTTTCATATATTACAGCGATATATATTCCTAAGCTTTTCACGCTGAGCAGGAAAGAATACATAAAGCTCTTCGGAGTATCTGCAGGCTATCTCGTACTCTGCCTTGTCCTTGATTATTCCCTATCGGTGGAGTCATCATTTCATATGATATTCCTGTTCGTAGCTATATCAGTGATCGGACTCTATATTCAGGAACCTTCGAAAATGATGCGCAAATTAATCCCATATGTAGCTACAGGCATAACGATAATTTCGATACTCGGAAATGCTTACTTCTACACTTCCTACAAATGGGTTAACATCTCGTCCGATGCTGTAGACTACGCCGACTTTGCTGAGGACGGACGTTTCTGGAATACTGACGCTGATACACTAAGTGAGATATTCTCGTCTGATTCATTTTATCGATACTCTGGAAATAACGTGGAGACTAACGCCAGCCTCCTCCCGGGACTCTCAACCACGGGATACTTCTGGAGCACTTCGAATAAGTACATAAATGAGTACAGAAAAACTCTCGCTATCGGCGACAATAATAACAGAGTCTTCTACTACTTTGGACTGGATGAGCGACCATTTCTGTCGTCTCTTGCTTCTGTCTATATCTATGAGCAGAAGGGAGTCAGGGATCCTTATGGCTTCGTGGAGTTCAGTGAATCCTATAACCATCCACCGTATGTTTTCCTCAAGAATAAGTACGGTCTTCCTCTGGGATATGGATACACTAACACTATATCCAGAGATTCTGTAAAGAAAATGGATCCAGCCGACCTTGAGAAATTAATGATGACTTCAGCAGTTGTTGAAGAAAACGGAATGGACTCTGCATACACAATTCAGAACAATGATGTGGCAAGTTATGCTATAAATCCTGCAACTACTCTACCATATAAGAAGACAACATTTTCTAATGATATTGTGATCAGGGATAATGACTACTATGTGACGGCAAATAATACGAAACTGACGCTGGATCTGGGAAATGATGATGACTTAGATGTAGCTTCTGACACAGATGCAACTGAAACTATAGCTACAATGACTGATGCTGATTCAACTAAAGCTACTGCAACAGATGCATCAGCAACAGACGCCTCGAGTGACAGTTCTTCAAATGCCGAGGTACTTAAAGCATCTGCTAAAAAAGAAGATTCAGATTATTTGATTTATCTTGAATTAAAAGGCGCCACATATAAGGGCTGCTCAAAGTATGCCATCTATAAAGGTAACGATGAAAAATATGATCCTGATAGCAAGTATGGTAAGGACGAGTGGAAAGAGCTATCTACAAAAGCTAGACGAAATATGATCAAGGATCAGATTTATTACATTGAGCCTGGAAATGTAACACTTCGATTCACATTTAACTATTCAGATGGCACATATATTAGAAAGAATCTTGAGCTTCATAGTAAGAACTCAGCTTGGGGAACAACCAATAAAGATTTCATTATCAATGCTGGTGTACCTACAACAGACCAGACACTGACATCGATAGATATCACATTTCCAAATACTGGAAAGTATTCATTTGATGATATCAGAGTGATTCAGCAGCCAGTTGATGACTTCGAAGAGAAAATCAATGGACTTAGCGCTCACACACTTTCAGATGTGGACCTGCATAAAAATAAAATGAGCCATGCGACTCATATGATTTCTGGTAATTACGATTGCACAGAAGACTCATTCCTCTGCCTCTCCATCCCTTACAGCAAGGGCTGGTCCATCTACGTTGACGGAAATGAGCAGGAGCTGATTCGTACAAATATTGCTTACATGGGAACCTATGTTAAGGCCGGAAAGCATAATATAACCCTGAGGTACGAAACCCCAGGGCTAAAGATAGGTCTTATTCTAGCAGCGATTGCGGTAGTACTCTTTCTGCTGATTCAAGTACAGCAAAGAATCAGCCACGAAGAATAACCTTCGACAATCCTTTCTCATAAGAATCCTTAATTACGTACTCGTACACAACTGAAAACGCAATAGTCGATATTACGTATGCGCCCCAAATCACATATGATGAATAATCGATTGTTTTTCCCGAGTACACTTCAAGTATTTTAAACATGCATTGTACAGGAAAATGGAACAAATAAATGTTGATTGATAGTTTACCTAGAATAACTAATAGTTTTATACTTAATACTCTCTTTATCACTGGAACCCACAACGATAATAAGATGATTGCTGGCGATACCAGTAGAATGAATGTCATCCTGGTATTTCCCATAAATCTATCCGCAAATCTATAGATTAGATAAAAACCTTCAACAAGAAAACCTAAGATAAATGATATAGTATTAGTTCGAAGTTTAGCCCTTGCTTCATTTAACCCATATAGGAGCACTCCTATCGAAAAACAAGCCCCACCTCTTCCAACTAATCCATTAATAATCGGCTTATTGATTCCACTTAGTAGCAAAGCTATACTAAGTACTGCAACAAATGCAAACACATAATATACATTTCTTTTACTCTTTACACGGACCAGCACAGCATAAAAGACTATATAATATATAATGCAAATGCTAATGCACCATGAAGGTGAGTCAAATGAACCTTCAGTTCCAAAGAAACCATTTTGCATCATTAGCAGATTTATAACAAAATGATACAGGTCAAAGTTTCTATATACAAAGGTTTCTCCCACTCTACTTAGATAAAGAATCTCTAATATAGCCGTAATTATCGTCCCCAGAAGAAATATCGGATACAGTTTCTTTATTCTTCTAATAATAAATGTCTTGAAATCTATCTCATACTTAAGTACACGCTCGGAGTATCCATACATCATACAGAATCCAGAGATCATAAAAAACATCTCAACCATAAGAGATCCACTACGAAAGCAGAACTTTAGTACATTTTCAAAAGGTTGATTATCCTTGGTAAAATGTTGATAATGCCACATAAATGCTATAACAAATGCACCTATTCCTTTAAGAGCGTATATCGAATCTATTTTTTCCTTATTTTCTAGCTTATCCATCTCAGTTTCCTATACTTAATCCGCAGTCAAACATTCAAAGAGATTATATCCATCCCACTCGAAATCGAAATCCATAGTATGACCCATACGTACAACTCGATATATTCCCTTAGGGTTCATATCTCGAAGCGGCGTAACTAATGATTCATCACCTAAAAATCCGATAGTCTGGCAATGAGTATCGTTGCAGAAATCAAACAGTGATGTTATGTCAACTGTATCATATTCGTAGAATAATCCCGAGTTACCCCGATAGTTCATTAGTTCAGGTGTCAACTTATCAGTAGATACGCGAATAAGTGAATTATGTAAACCATTTTCATCATCTACATACTTTATTCTAATGTTGTTATCATAAAGCGCAGCAGCTTCATAAATATTCGTTATCTTATCTACTCCCTGTATCGTCTGGAAGTTATACTTCTGATCTACAAGCTCTTCCACAGACTTCCAGAAGATGCTCTTCGCCTCTTCTATCTTGGAGCCAGTCCATACAATTACTCTTGGACTGGTGCAAGCATTCTGATCCGATAGATAAGTATCGTTGTAGAAATCATTTGCAACTCTACCAACATGGTTCATATAATAATCCGAATCGATAACAGCTAGTGAATATCTATCAGCGAAAAGAACCTCTGTCGCGCCATCCTTTATCGGCGACTTCTGAATCTCTTCAATAGTCCTGTCTCCGCCCCAAATTATTCTGACATCAGCAAGACTCGACAGATAATCATTTATTTCTTTATCCCTCTCGTATCTCACAAGAACGATATATGGTCTCATCTCAGGATATACTTCGAGAGCCTTCTCGATGGCTGCATTTATCATATCAATCTGCACAAACTCCTTCGACGGAACTCTAACGACATTAGCGTTACCAGTAAGGAGTCCCGTGAAGAGCGAATACGCGTAATTAACAGGGACATTTGACGGCGCTATATGCATCAGCGCACCTCGCCCAGTTACACTACTTTCTATCTTATCGGCATAGCGATTCTTATACTGCAGTAGGGATGCTTTCCTCAGCCAGAAGCCGAGGGTTATCACGTCAGAAAAAGCCTTATTTTCTCGTACAGACAAAATATTCTTCGATACAGCCTCAGCAAATTCTAAGATTTTATCGCTAAATGGAGTCATCGGAGCTACTTTATCTAAGGATTTAAGTAGCGCCTCATTTCCGACAAGGAACTGAAGCTTATTAAGATTAGTATCAGAATTATGTAAACCAACACTGTGTCCTGCTGCAAATGTATCGCTGCAGCCTCTAATCTCTGCACTCTTAATTCGACCAAGTATCTTGAAATACTTACCCTTCCTACCACAAGGGCAGTCATCCTCACCAAGAATCATTCCCTCATCTTCAGTGAGCAGTGAGTGTCCAGGGTAAGACTCAGGAATCGCAGATACCACCTGCACAATACCCTTCTCGCCAACAGCGCACTCCGAGAAATCCTTAGGATTTCTGACTATCACATCAGAGAAGATGCTAGCATGCAAATGTCCACACTCGCATTCCATATATATGCAGCCTGTCTGCTCCACCATACCGTAATAATCGTGAATATCAGTCAGACCACAGACATCTTCAAATCTCCTGTGGAACTCTTCTTCTGTAACTGCCTCACTGATCAGCTTCTTCCAACCGCCGCCATGGATCATAACTGCATTTGAGAGATCAAATGTTACGCCCTCAGCCTTCAATCTAACAAGCTCAGCATAGAAATACTGCCATATCATGAATGTGAATCCGAAAAGCAATATCTTCTTGCCGCTAAACTTAGCAAGAAACTCTTTGAGACCCTCAACGTCGAGATGCATTTCATCATCAAGCGCGTAAATCTTCTTGGCTCCAAAGATGGAAAATCCAAGGATTCCCGCACCTCTGGCAGAGAACATATTTCTATTCTTAATTACCGACGGACAATCAATAATGATCATCGGCATTCTCTCCGAGCCCGTGAATGAGCTCACTATCTTCACCATAGTCTTCTGCTGATTCGAGGCCGTCGCTCTATCAAGATAAATCTTCGAAACCTGCTGTCCCGTAGTGCCTGATGAAGTCATAGTCTTCACCACCTCATCATCATCAACGCTCTTCAGGGACATATCCTTGAAGAGCCTAACAGGCAGAAAAGGAAGATCCTTATAGGTTCGAATCTTCGAAGCATCGTAAGAAACCGCCCCAAGTATATTCTTATACTCAGCACAGTTCTTTCTATGTAGCTCGGTCAGCTCAATGAGTCTCTCAGTGAGAAGAGGTTCCTTCTCAGACTTTGCGAGCGCGTATGGTTCTATTTTCAGTAAATCTTCGTAATTCATGTTTAATTCTTATAATAATCCTCGAGCTTTTTGTATAGTATCTTACCCGAGTCGTTCTTTGGAATCTCGTCGATTATGACTGTCTTAAATGCCGCAGGATTAAGCTTTGTCTTTGAAACCACGAAGCTTTTGACAGCGTCATCAACATCTTCTTTGGTAAGGAAGATATACATATGGTCATCCACGCCACCACAGGCTACATCGATTCCATCGAAATGACCCTTGATCATTCTCTCTGTCTCATCGAGATTAACTCTGTTACCATATATCTTAAGAAATCTCTTCTTGCGTCCAACAATGTAGTAAAATCCATCGGCATCACGCTTCGCCATATCGCCCGTCTGAAGAACTCCGCCTCTCTCATCTCCGAGAAGTAGATCCTCGCCTTTTTCAGCGTAGCCGAGCGTAACATTTGGGCCCTGATACACAAGCTCTCCCATCGTATCGGCCGCTTCTATCTTGCTTCCGCTCTCATCTATCAACTCAAAATGACCTCCTGGGATTGCGATACCCATGGAGCCACACTTTGACACTGCGTACTCTGCAGGAAGGTATCCCATCCTTGCAGTCGCCTCACACTGGCCATACATTACAATAAACTTCTTCCCGTTCGCCTCTGCGAAGTCCGCAAACTTACTATGCAATTCGGTCGTAATCTTACCGCCCGCCTGCGTCATGTAACGAAGCGATGGAAGATTCATTCGATAGAATCTCAGCTTATCAAGCATTTCATATGTATAAGGAACTCCGCCAAATGAAGTCGCACCCGATTCTTTAAAGAAGTTCCAGAACTCCTTCTGCATCAGTCCCTTATCAGTCACCAGAATCTCAGCCCCCACCAAGAGATGAGAATTGATAATCGATAGTCCGTAAGTGTAATTCATAGGAAGCGTCGTGATAGGCTTCTCCGTTGCATCAAGCTTCAAATACTCAGCGATAGCTTCTGCATTTGACTTCACATTTTTATAACTCTGGCGCACAAACTTAGGACTACCAGTTGAGCCCGATGTTGTTAGTAGAAGTGCCAAGTCGTCGTATAGAGGATACTCAGTATCGTAATGAGTTTGGACAAGAACGTAGTCATACGCCTCATATACCACTTCCAAATGATTAGACTTACTGCCATCATCAGTAATAGATTCGCTATCTTCAAGAATGGACTCAAGCTCTTCAAGATTAGACTTTGGAGCCCACACAAATGACGGCTTATATACACTCAAAAGATTAGCCAGAAGTTCCCTCTCGAGCTCAGAACTTAGAAGAACGGGAACAACTCCGTTACTTAGAAATGCTGTATATCCCACAATGGAACCAAGTGAGTTCTGGCAAAGCGAGAACACCAGGCACCTTCTGCCAATAGCCTTATATAGTTTTTCATTTTCTTCCTGCAACTCTTTGTAACAAACGCTGCTTCCAAACTCGTCCGTTAGAGCTACATTTTCGGAAAACCTCTTAAAATCCCACATTCTAATATACCTTCATATTTAAAGTCATAATTCTTCAAAACTATCATCAGTTGAACGAGCAACTGATTCGTAATCAGTAGGTCCACTCTTTCTTCCAGTCGCCGTTCTCCTCGTAATCTTTCCATTTGCTGGCAAAACTGATTGTTGCAAGGGTTGCGTAACCAAATGCAATGAGTGCCCAATACATACGAAACTGGCCGAAATGCATAAGTGTCGCAATAAGGTTAATGCCTGTAATCGCAAGACCAACTATAGCACACACACGGCTCTTCAGAATAAAGATTCCAAGGCCGAGACAAACAAGAATCACCGAAAGCGTAATCTGTGTAGTCATAATCCCCTTCGTATCAATCTGATACTGTGAACCCATGCCAAGCTCTTCCGCCATATTATTTACAAAGTTAATCTGACTTTGAAGTGTAGTGAGCCAGAAATCTGTACGTATTACGTCAAATATAGCTGTTACGATAACGACTATTGAAGAGATAATGATCCGATCTCTATCCCTACGATTTCTAGGACTATCAAAGAACTCCTTCTTAGATAGTTTACGAGGCCTTTCACCAGCACCGGGCATTGGATTATCATTATTCGTACTACCACTGGACTGAGCATAGTAATCATTCGTGCCTCCAGTGCCATTTGGATTAGAAGTCTGAGGGGTACCCATAGGGTTATCAAAGGTTCTTGGCTCATCAAAGAGTCCGCCTTCATAATCAAACTCTAACTCAGGATTAAAATAATCATTATTGCTGACTGTTCCATCAGGGACAGTCTCCTGCTTCTCCTCCTCAGGTACCACTGGTTCAGTAACCTTTAACTGCATACTTTTTTCCTCCACTTAAAGTTTCTACAATACTATCCAATGACCTTTTTTGTTGCTACCCTCACGGGCTATAAATCCATCAGATTTTAGTAAACTAATATTTCTCTTGACCGTTGCTTCTGAGACATCAAGAAGTTTAGCGTATTCCTGATAGCTTAATGAACCATCAACCTTTATCGCATCCAATACCTTTTGGGCAGATTTTTTAAGATTTATTGGGTCATTTTTTGATTTTATTGGGTCATTTTTTGATTTTATTGGGTCATTTTTTTGATTTATTAGGTCATTTTTAACTTTTATTAGGTCATTTTTTTGTGATTTCTTATATTCAGCAAGCTCATTTTCAAGATTTCTAATATGCTCTTCGTACATAAACCTCCGAAATGGCTCGTACGAATCTTCTTCTCTTGACGCTTCCAAAGCTTCTATATATTCTAACCTATCTTCTTTCAGAATCTTTACTGGAATCAGATTCATTTCATACTGAAGCTGATTCATCACCATTCTCGAAGTTCGACCATTCCCATCAACCCAAGGATGAATAGTTACTAGATCAAGATGAGCATCAAAACTTACATTATACTTTTCAATAATGCTGCCATTATTTAATAGTTTATCACGACATTCATTTATCTTATCACACAGTTTCTGAAGTCTATCCGGAACCTTCCTAAAATCCATATAAGATCTTCCGCCTACTCCAGCGGTTACTCCAACTAATCGTAAGTCACCCTTCGAAGCATCAAAATTGCCAAATATGGTGTTATATTCAGCCCCAGTATTTTTCATAACAAGAGCAGCTAGTTCTTTAAGCATATCAATTGAGTAATTCAAATGAGACTCTGCCATTTTCATTGAACGCTCATACGCATTTTTAAGATCTAGATTCATCAGCTGCTCACGCATATTTTTACCTTTAATGGAAATACCCTCATCAAACAGAACCTGATTCTCTAATTCTGTTATAGTACTTCCCTCTATGGCCGTAGAATGTGTAATCAAAGAATACAGGTAAAACTTTTTATAATCCACCTGCTCTGCTATTCCCAAAGAAGAATACTCTTCTAAGACCTTATTAAGCTTTTCCTCATAATCAAAAGAAATCATAACTTGTCCCTTTATATACCGCTAAACAAAATAAGATCATAAAATCATTTCTTAAATAATCCTTCAAAGAACCGCGTAGTCTTACTGGTTCCATCGATGTTCACATTCTTACCATTATAAGTCATATAATCCACCAATAGCTGCCAGTTATCATACACATCATCCGTCATCGACAGATTATTCCCACCATAATAAAGAATTAGCTTATTATATCTTCGAGCCCCATACCTAGAATACATCACAAGATTTGTGATAACATCACATTTAATAACCTCCGATATCGTGATGGTCTCTGAGAATATAAACCATCTTCGAATAGTGATAGTGCTCCCCTGCACGATAACTCGTTTACCCACGCTATTTAGAAATATAGTGAGAAACATCAGTGTCATAAGTACTAACATAAAAACCGACATAGTCACAAAGTTCTTCTGTCCACTAGCATAAACATCTCCCATTAATCCCCTAAAGAAAACAATTGGAGTCAATGGAAGCAGTATAACAACAACCAGTAATACAGCCTTCAACTGATTATACGAAACCGTGAATGAAGTACTTGAAGGTACAACTGGCGCAGGTGAATTGTCATAATAATAATCATTCATTTAATCAAACTTTCCACTATCGATTAATTCATTTATACAAAGCATTAATGCAAATGAATAAAATGTATGTAATGCTGTAAACAATCTAGTTAGTTTATGTCGTTCTTCTTCCTGATCTATATCGGTGTTTATTACCATAGGTCTAATAATATAATCTTCGCCTTTGATTCCAGATTCAGATACAGCATTTCTATAAACCTCTTCCATTTCTGGCAAGAAATAAACTATACGACCTGTATACTTAAGTGATTCCTTAGAAGAATCTTTCTTAACATTCTTGATATCTTTCTTAGTATCCTTAGAGTATTCATCCAAAAGTTCTATCTCACTCTTGTTAACAAATATGGCAAATACGCTTGGTCTGTCATCTGTAACACTACTTTCATCTATAACAACAGGATAATATACGCGATTATATCCCTCGTATATTGGTTCAAACTGCTGTCCAACCTTATTAAAATCAAGTGTTACATAGGAATGCTCTTCTGGAAGTGTTCCTTCTGCTATGCATTTATTTAAATCAACAGATTTGCCAGTAAATGCATAAGCACCGTCATCCTTACAATACTTTAGAAATATAATACCACAAAAAAATGTACCAAACGTTAATATACATATCAATATAAGAGAGACCATCTTGGAACCATTCGATCTGTTAGCCCTCTTCTCTGCAAATCTCCTTATATCATTATCCTTTGAAGCTACACCTGTATAAGGCTTGTGTAGATAGTATAGCTTCATAAAGATATATACAAATACTATAATTTGAATCATTTAATAAACTTCCCCTACTATTAATCTTCACAAAGATAGTTTAATCAAATGTGAACATATTGTAATTGGCATTTGATTCATCATCATGTGCCCCTATAATAAACTCTGCATATGAGACAATAACGGTATCATATTGATTCTCTAATATATATTGTCTAAGATCAAAATCTTCATTCATTCCCCTTAATACTATATTATCCACTTGATGGACACCTATAGATAAAAAAGGAATAGTGACATTATCATATGAATCACCAATAACAAGTATTTTACCATAATCTATATTATTATTCGAATTATTTATTCTTTGATACGCGTAGTGCCAGCTTCCTGCATGATTAACATCAGCTTCAAGATTATACCTTTCTTCATCGATAAAATCATCGAAGGTCTTCCCCTCCTCAGCCTTATTATCTATATAAAATGTAAAATCTGTATCAAAAATCGGTTTTAATTCTATATAATCATCTAATCCTACATAGGACGAAGATAATAGCTTTCCTTGTTCACCAAGCCAACAGTCATCCCATTCCGTAGTCGAATAATTATCTATATCATAGAGAGATTTGTCTATATCATACCCATATTCAGCATTTAACTCATCTACAATTATACCAGTAGCCCAAAGCCCTGCTTCAGCGTTCCAATGATGGTCAGTTCTATAAAATATATCTTTAGATGATAATCCATCTTCCGCCATACTCTTTCTAAGATCTATATACGTAATATCTGCATTATCTATTCTTTGTAAAAATAAATCAGCATTTCTATTCGTAAATGATTCATATCCAAAATTATCATAGAAAAATGAATCATCATTATACTTGGTTGGCTTATTTACATATAATAAATTGATATCATTTTCTCTTAGAAAATCATTAAAGGAAACCATCTCATTATACTCATAGTCTGTAGATGTCTTAGGTGATGCACTTGCAATATACTTATCATCTGTAACATAGACACCTCTATCACTATAGTAGCTGTTCATACCTAATACACTTGCAACATGACCATTTAATTCTATGAATGAATCATTATATCTCTTCATAATTAATTGACCAGCCGCTAATAATATAAGAAACAGCATCATAAAAAATAATCTTATCTTGTTCACGATATCAGCCTTTCAAGATTTTATATGCAATAACATATATCTTATAACACATCAGAAATTTCCATAAGCAAAAGGATTATTCTGTCCAGAAATAATAAATGATACTGCCAAAACAAAACCAACTATTAATACAATTCCATATACTATATCATATGCTTTCTTAAGAGAGGATTTATCTTCAAGCTTCTTTTCAAAAGTAGGAATAATTGGAAAGCAAAAAAGAACTGCTAATACTATAAAAAGCCAATAATCATTTAAGAGTAGCAAAGTCCTTTTATCAGCGGAATTATCCGGAGAATAAAACATCCTAGCAATATAAGAAAATGCATGTGACGCACTCTTTGCCTTGAATATAACCCATTCGATATTTATAAAAAATAGTGAAAATACTCTATATATTATCTTAGCAGGCTTAGTTTTCAAACGTTTAGTTATACCAGAAAGCCGTTCAAATGAGATAAGAATAAAATATCCTAATCCCCAAATAACAAAATTAAGTGATAATCCATGCCATAAACCAGTTAGAATCCAAACTACAAACAGATTAAAATACACTCTACACTTGCCTTTTCGAGAACCACCAAGTGGAATATATATATAATCTCTAAACCATTCACTAAGAGATATATGCCATCTATGCCAAAAGTTCGAGATATTCTCCGTCATATAAGGATAAACAAAATTCTCTTTACATTTATATCCCAAGAACTCCGTTAGTCCTATAGCCATATCAGAGTATCCTGCAAAATCATAGAATAGCTGCAGTGAAAAACATATAGATCCCAGCCAAGCATATGAAGAAGATAATGTATCAACAGATGAATTAAAAATCTCATTAACTATTTTAGCCAAAACATCCGCTATTAAAACTTTCTTACAAAGACCAACAAAAAATCTATATATCCCATTAATTCTATATTTCCAGATATCTTCCTTTTCAGTTATATTTTCAAAATCATTGTATCTTGAAATGGGGCCAGATTGTATCTGAGTAAAGATTGATAAATATAAAGCTGTATGTATAGAATTAGAACGCTCAACTTTTTCTTTATAAGTATCAACAAGATAAGAAATAGATTTAAATGTTAAAAAAGATAATCCTAACGGTATAAGAACATTTGTATCAATGTGATTATATGATGTGGGTGTCAAAAGTCGGTGATTTTAACCGCACTTTGATATAAATATTGATCTTTGACAACTGAATATAATTATGGATTGGATATTTTTGTGTGTTACACTGGATTTGCCTTA
>Ga0129310_1000431_pt1 | contig 51588 bp, 39 predicted proteins | sample Go1ome_2_FD_94433 | JGI IMG/M metagenome (GOLD analysis project Ga0129310, IMG submission 94433) | Western lowland gorrila individual fecal microbial communities from Wisconsin, USA - Go1022A metagenome | ecosystem: Host-associated > Mammals > Digestive system > Large intestine > Fecal | place...
GCGAACGATGGTGTGCGAAGGTGAGCGATGGTTCGCGGACGGGAGATTATGCGTTTTACGGGAAGCCTCTACCAACTTAAGGAAGATAAGAATATGAAAGATCAAGTCTCGGACAGGTGTCCGTGATTCTATGTCAAACAACTAAACAATAAGTAATTATGAAAAGAATTTTGGAAGTGCTGCAGGATGGATACGGCCAGTTGAAGTTCAGGACAGACATCAATGTCTGGAAAGACCCGATGGCGTCGATGGACATCATCCAGAATGCTATGCTGTCGATGTCAACGACGCTGTGGGGAGGAAACGAGCAGTCTGTCCTTGCGATGATACGCTCGTTGGCGATAGCGGATCTGGCCCTTTGTACGAACCGTGACGAGATGATAGAACACCTCAAAGACGCTTCACGGTCTCTCGCCGATGTCTTTAATTCAGTGCTTCAAGAGGAACGACTCCGCGGTTCGGTGACCATATTCCCTCCCAATGTGAGGGCGCGTCCCGAAAAAAGCTGACCAGCCAGCCTTCCCCGTGCGCAAGGATAGCTCCAAATGCTCACGGGGGTGCCTGCTAAGGTTGTCTCGTGAGCAGGAGGGATCGGTCTGCGCACGAGGCAACCTTGGTAGGATTTAAGCGACAGCTCCATATTCAGCGCAAGTGATCACAACGCCTCGGGTAATAATCCGAGTGCTGAAGGGATCACTGTAACAAATGGGCGGCTCTGGATCAGAAGATCAATTGTACTCCGAATGACGAGAGGAGCCTGTCCCCGACATGGCTGCGGAGATAATCAATGCGGGTTTTCAGCCCGATGGTCGTGTTGGCGTTGACTTCTTTGTGGTACTCGATCATTGCCCCTAATGATATGTGGTCGGAAGATCGTATTTCCATGTCGTGAGGGTACCACTCTTTGACCGGACGGCTCTCCGCACGGGGGCCGTTGTAGACATACACGCCATTGATGCTTTTGTAGCCTCTGATCATGAAACCCGAAATGATGCTTCTTCTCTTGAAAAAGAATTGTCTGGAAGCTCCGGCCTCCGCGCTGACACCGGAATATTTGAACCAGCTGTGAGGGGTGACATAACTGTCATCTTTGCTGATGTACCTTATGTTGGAGTGTGCGTTCCACAGGTATGAATCACCCTCTGTGAGGTAGTAGTCGTATGATAATGATGCGTCAGCGGTAGTATATTCGCTCATTGTCGCCTTGGAGACAACCTCCCATCCGACACCGTTGATCTGCTTGGTGGAGTATTCTGTACCCTTGGTATGCTTGTAAAGAGAGTTGAATGATAGTTTGTGTACGGACTTCTCCCGCTCTATCAGCAACCGTGCATTTATGAAGCAGTCGTTGACGCTGCTGAGTCCCATGTCCCTTGGATGCGTGGCGTCCTGTCTGAGTTCCGTGAGATTTATCCTGTATCCCATGTCAGCCAAAAGCTCCACGGAGCCGTCAAAACCATACTGCAGGGCCCCTCCGTAGCTGTTCCCTTGATAGTACATTGTGTATAACCCTCCGGATCCAACCACGTCTTCCGTATAATTACCGAGGCCTTTAAGGACAAACACGTTCTGAAGAATCGAGCCATTGCTGAGGGTCGGGGCGGATCGCTCAAGAAGACGCGAGTAGAGGACGTTGAATCCTATGAAATGACTTGAACCTATGATACAGGCGATCGAAGGTGATACCTCGGCCTCGTAGACGGTGGACTCACTGCGCGGATCCTGCTGCTTGGCAGCTATGCGGTCACGGTATTTGATATGAAGCCCTCCGGAAAGCCGCTGCGACAAAGGGGCGGACATCTTGAACTCCATGTCATATGATTGTTTCTTCCAGTCACTCAAGGTTGTGTCCGCGACATTGTATATGAAACGTTCGTCATGTGGAGCATACACCAATGTGTTGTAGCGAGTGCCGGAATCGGTGATGTTGTCGTAGGAGAACTGTCCCCATAGTTTGATTTTCCCTATGGTTGCATAGCCTGCCGTGTTGAAACGGACATTATGGGATGACTGCGGTTCCTGGAAAAGGTGGTGCTCTCCTGTTATGAAGCCGTATGACAGGCCGGCGGTGTTATCCGTCCTCTTTCCGCTTGTCTCCATAAGGGCGGAGTTACCGGATTCCAGCCATAGAGCCTTCTCCTTATTCAATATTCCGTTGTCTTGTGCCCATGCCATCGGATGTGTGAGCACAAGAAACAACGGAATTATTATTGAAAAATGTCCTTTCATCTGAAAACGGGACTATTCAGCCCAGGAGGCTTTCTTTGAGTTCCTTCTTAGCACAGGATCTTTGGACACGGTGAAATCGTTAGTGGAGTTGTTGGTGTCCTGATAGATGACGTTGCCTTCGGAGGTCTTGCCTTCTTCCTTCCTCAGGATTGACTCCTTTACGTAGGTGCCGCTCACCCATGTCTTGCCTGCGTCTATGTTCTCGGGAAGGAACGGGTTGGTTGTCGAATTCTGCACCCAGTTCACACCGTCGAGAACATCGGAACGCAGAACAGGCACGTAAGTTCCGGTAGGCTTGCTTCCATTGTAGTTCGCGACAAGTGTGGCGTCCGCGACAGGTGTGGACGGAGCGAACAGGATAAGGCCGGCATTAGAGACTGACATCATGTACTGTTTGGTGATGGTGGCGTTATGCGGGTTGATCATTATCATGTTCCCGGAGGAAGGATTGTCTACCTGTCCGTTTTCGATGTACTTGTCGCAGACAGTCTCGAACTCGGCGCTTGACAGGTCGATGGAGTTCGGATTCTTGTCTGCTGTTGTGTGATTTGTCGCCGAGGAGGCGATCACGAAGGATTCTCCAGGATTGAGAAGATAGGTCTTGCCGTCTCCCGGAATCTGCCAGATGACACCCTTTGCGATCACATATTCATCAGCATTCATTGTTGTCGTTGAGCCATCCGCCGCCACGAGGTGACCGTTGTTGTCCGCGAAGTTGACTGTAGACGAGGAGTAATTGCTTGTCGTGCTTATGCAGAGGCCATCTACATAGACAGGTTCGCTGCCGTTGTTGTAGATCTCGATGTAGTTGTCCTTCATGTAGTTGGTCTTTTCAGGAGTTTTGCTTCCGCAGTAGAAGATCTCCTTGAATATGATGGACGATGACTTGCTGGCGGTTATCTTCAGGGATGTGAGAGCGTCGGCCGAGTTGATCACGACCGCCTTCGCGCTTCCAAGGTAGTTGTAGATAGAGTGACGCGCGGTGGCGACCACATCGTAGACACCTTCGATAAGTTGGGAGACAGTGACGGTTTTGCTGTCGGTCTTGATTTCGGTGATCTCTCCTGTGTTGGTGTTGGTGAATGTCACCAGATAACTCTCCGGTGAAGGCACTCCAGCCGTGAATCCGGACTCGTCAAGTCCGATGCTGAAATCGTAAAACTTCACCTTGTCCTTCTGGCAGGACGAGATTGCGAGTGCTGTGGCTATCGCCAAGGTAGCAGTAATGATGATTCTTTTCATATACAACAGTTTTAAGGGATTATATTTTTACTTTAAGTTCAAACCCGAAGTACATCGGGGCGTTCAGTTCAGAGTAGGAGCCAATACTTATCTCCGATGGATCCAATGGCCTGGAATTGAAGATGTTATTGACAAAGAACGAAGCGGTCATCTTCGATCCGATCTCCTTGGAGATGTTCAGGTTGAACACAAGGGTCGGAATTGTGTGGCTTACGGTGAAACGGTTAGGCGACTTGATGTCGTACATATACCTGAATGCGGGATCGTCTGCCATGGCCGGGGTGAATTCCGTTATGCGTCCGTCTTCGGCGCTGATGAAGAGTTGCGGCAATTCATCATTGTTGTAGTCATTCCATCCGCGTGTGAAAACATTAAACTGGGAGGAAAGAGTCACCGCGAAACCTATGGCCGGAATATTGTGTGTGACTCTCAATGTAGTAAGGAACTTTTCATAATTTATCCGGCTTACGAAAGGATCGTAGACGGAGACGTTCGTACCTACATAGCTGCCTGACCGCGGCCTGAAGTCAAATGTGTATCCTGCGTTGGCGCTCTGTGTCCTCATCCACGCCCCGTTGAGGAAGAACGATGTCCGAATGGCGTCGAACCTGCCGAGATTCAACTCATATTCAACCCCCGTGTTGTGTTCGTAGCGGGTGTTCATCGGCTTGTAGAAGCGGAAGAACTTCTTGTCGGCGCGTGTGAGGTCAAACGTTGGATTTCCAGAGGCATCGCTTCCTGAGATTGTATATGTCAGGAAAGGAAGAAGGACAAAAGTGTCAAAATCGGAGCCGAATGTGTACCCGTTCCTCATCAACTCATCGTAGAAAGTGATTTTAAGCGAGTAACGGGACGCTATCGTCAGATCGAGACCTACCTCCAGTTTGCGGTTTTTCGCCATCTCAAGTCTGCTGTTGGAAGTGTCGAATATCCTTGTGCTTGCGATAACGATCTTCTCCTGAGGCGACTGGACATCGTTGTTGAACAGGGTCTGGTCGCAGTAGGCATTATTTGGATGCAGATATGAGGCCGTAGGAGCCTTTGCTGTGATCCCGTAGCCTCCTCTAAGATTCAGGACCCGCGGAACAATCTCATAGCTTAGGTTGATTCTTGGAGACAGAGCATCCATACGCTCGACCAAGTCATAGCGGAGTCCGGCGCTCAGGTTGAAGGCTCTGTTCAGGATGACAGTCTTGAAAGAGCTCTCGGCAAAAAAGCCGAACTGATTGACAAAAGGAATGTCATAGAGGGGTCTCTCCCGGTAACCTGAGTCCGCATTGGTGCTGTGTGGCGGCGGTGTTCCTTCAGGGTAAACGAGTCCCCGGCCGAGATTCCCATCAGACTTGAAGTCTATTCCGGCAAGTATGGACGAGCTGGTGGTTCCCCAGGACTTGAACAGGTTCGCGACGATCTTCGCATAGGTGTTCATCTCCCTGCTGTAGAAATCATAATGGGAAAAGTAAGAGTCTGGCATGAAGATGGCGAACGTCCCTGCCGCAACCTGATTCTGGGTGAAATTTGTTATCTTTTCACCGTTGGTGTCGAAATAATCTCTACCCGGGACATTGCTCACGATTGTACCGTCCACCATATTGTTTGTGTACAGAGAGGTGGCGCTGGCGCAGATCTGCTCCTTGAATGAATCCTTCAGCGTGAAACTGTTGGAAAGATCGTACCTTATGGATTTAAGCCATCCGGCATTGGCGCTCCACGTTCCGTTGGTGCTGATGCGGTAGCCGTAGCTCTGCCCTCCGGACGAAAGGCGTGAGCGTAGATCATCCGGGTTGGGATTCCTGGTATCCTTCCCGAATCTCAAGTCCAGTGAACTTGTGCTTGTGAGACGGTTGAAGGTGTTGCTGTAGACGGCTTTAAGATTGACTCTTCTGTAGTTGGCGTAGCTCTCGGTTGTCTTGGCGTTGCTGTAGGCATAATCTGTGCTGACGTGAATGCTTCCTGAATGCGGAGCGAGCCTGAATCCTTTTGAAAGAGAGGCCTGATAGATTTTCGGATCCGTCTTGAACCTGAGTGTAAGAGGTTCTGTGCCGGCCTTGGAGTTGATGATGACCGCTCCTGACGTAAGGTCGCCGTATTGCACGGACGGAATGCCTCTGATAACCTCTATCGACTCAATGTTGTCAGTGGAGATGGAACGCACGTCCACGCCCGAATTCGGAACAGAGCCTGCGTTGAATGTCGATGTCCCGGCTATTGTTGTCGAGGTCCCGTTCATGGCAGAGCTTATGCCTTCCATGTTGGCATTGTTGGACACAGGAGAACCGTCGATGATTATGGCGGTTCCGAGGCTGTTCATGTCACTTCCGGCAGCGGTGCGGAGGTTGAGGCTCTGTGCGCTGGACAGGCTTGGGTTTGAGATGCTCACCCCTGGCAGCAACTGCATGACATCTCCAAGCGAGCTTGTCAGAGCGTGGTCTATGGCCTGGCGGGATATCGTGGACGCTGTGGACTCGCCTGCCTTGCTGCTTTGAGCCACTATATGGACCTCCTTAAGTCTGAAACTGCTTAGCTCCATCGTGAAATCAAACCGGACTCTGCCGGAGGTTCGCAGAACGACGGTGGAGTCAATGGCGACGTAACCGATCATCTCGATGTGGAGGTCGTACTGTCCCTCATCCAGATTACTGAATGAATAGTCTCCCGCGGCATCTGTGACTGAATAAAGTCCGGTAGGTTTGAGCATGACCACGGCTCCCGCCATAGGGGACGGCTTTCCGTTCTCGATGGTGGTTACCCTGCCGCATAACCTCAGCTTTCCGTCTTTGGGCATGGAGAAACCCTCCTGCCCGAAGGGCAAGAGCAGAAGCAGGAGCGTGATTATTGTTGACAATGCTCTTCTCATCGTGACGTAATTGTCATTCGCTGATCCGTCTTATGCTCTTTGTCAGTTCCTCGCGCAGCCGAGGGTCGCTCTCTTTCTCAAGGAGAGAACGGCACAGGCTCTCCGCGCGTGAAGCGAGAAAAGAATAACGATACCAGCCAAGTGTTTCTGCAATAAGTAGTTTTATGTCATGATCCGAACATCTTGTGTAATACTCTGCAATCGGTTCAAGAGCATCAGCGCGACATTGGTTCCTTTGCGCGCGAATGAAGAGTCTGGCCGATTTCAAGTCTGTAGTCTCGCTTGTGAGATTATCGATGTCGGTCTTAATGGAAGCCGAGTTTGAATCAATGTACTTATAAAGGGACTCTTTGCCTTCTTCGCCTTTCCAGTACGGTGTTGAGCGTACAAGGTCTTTGGCTTTCTCTCCGTCAATGGTGACAAGCAGTGACTTGATGTGGAACAGCACTCTCTTGGATGTCAGAGGGTCAAGGAACAATCGGGCGGCTTTTTCGGCAAGAGCCGGAGACTGATTGTAGGTCGCGAATTTGGCACCGAGCCGCTGAAGAAGCTCATAGTCATCGTCAAGAGCAAGAAGAATGGCCTTGTCGAAGCAGTCCGGGGCGATTTCAGCATTGCCGTCGAATGCGGCGAGCCTTACGATCCCGGAGGCCGCTTCTGTCTGGATCCTGATGAGTTCTTCAGGTGAGATTGATCCACTTCTTACCAGTTTGCGTATCGCAAGTGCCTTGACATCAGGATGAGCCTCCTTTGCGGAGAGAATTTTTCTCCAATGCCTTTCTGAATATCCTTCTCCTCCCGCCGCGGCGTCCAAGGCACTTATGGATGAATAGTGGAAAGTGGGATCACCGAACAAGTGGGTCTCAAGGTTCCAGATGTTCCGGTAGATGTTACCGGCGCACACTCCTTCTCCGAACAGGCCGGCCATCTCATCGCACCATACGTCCTGAAGTGAGTTGACGGAATGCGCGAGTGCGGCGAGCGTGGAGTTCTTGTCCGAGAACAGGTAATGTGACACGATGTAGTCGTCATTGATGAAGGCTCCATTGAAACAGGCGTCAAAGATGATGAACCTGGATGCAATGCTGTGGGCATCCACGTCCTCAGGGTAGATGTCCATAGAACGGTCGTAAAGACTGTCCTGAACTATGAATTTCGGATCGGACGCCTCATCCAGCCACTGGGCGGGAATGCCATAACGATTGATGAAATCGGCTTTGAGTTTGTCCTGGTTCCGTGAAGAACGTACCTTGACACGGAAATAGTTCCGTGCGAGAGACAGCCAACCGTCGGGAGAGGACACGTAAGGTGAACCGTTGAGAAGCTGCATGTCATTGTAGCCGTGGTGATGGAGTATGGCGAGATCCACGCTTGGCTCCGAAAGGCTTGAAAGAAGCCTGTCCTTTACGGATTCATCGAAATCGTAATTGATGAAGTCCAGCCTTCCGTCCCTGCCCTCAATGACCGGGAACTGCTCGTGAAGGGCCTTGTACTCGGCCATCCTTGACACCATTGACTCTGAATTGTAGCCGTGACCCGCGAAAAACAGTACATGATCGATGCCGGCGGATTCTTTTTTTGCCCTTACGGCTTTTCTCAGGAAGGCGTCAATCAGTTCATATTTATGAGCTTCATCCGAAGGCTTTATTCTTGAGGTGTAGATTGAGGAACGGATCCGTTGAGGGGACTCCTCGCTCAAGGAATAGTAGAAGAGTTCCGGTTTTTCGACATCCCTCTTCAGAAAGCGGAACACCAGACCGAAATCATCGTAGAATCGGTCGGACGGCACGCTGGAGCTCTTCCAGTCACGTTGTTGGCTCATCTTGAAGGCAGAACTCAGGTGCTGCGCGTCCCTGATCATGGGAACAGGAATGTCTCCAACGAGCACGGCTCCTTCCAGAGATTCGTTTTTGTAAAGATCCATCAACGCGGCGCGCAGGGAGTCCGGAACACCCCATCTGTCTATGAGCAGGATGCCGCGTTTGCCGTCAAGCCGCATGCTTGACAGGTACTCCTCGATCGCTTCGGAGGCGTGGCTATAGGTAAGCGAATCCGTAACTACGGCGACAGATGTGCGGGCGGAAGGCCTCGCGACGGAAACAAGGCTGCACAACATTGCAGCCAGCACGAGTATCGTGCGATGTCTGAAAATACTACTAACCATAATGACAAATATAATTTTTTTTCATGAAAAAGAAACAATCCGGTGTTGTTTTTTGTTCAGTTTTACTGCCCGGCAGAATCCGCCGCAATCTTCAAACCGACCTCTTCCGCGTACTTCTCCGAGACGAAATTGCCAAAAGAACAGCCAGTGCCGAAAATATAACTTTTCGTTGTGCCATTTACTTCCACAGGAATATAAATGTGCTGGCCTCTGTCGAGAGCCACAGCGGCATTTTCCAATTTGTTGAAACCGATACCAAGCTGAGTCTCCACCATAAAATCAAGCATCTTCACACTTACGGAGTCTTTTCAGATTCGGATATTCTTCTTTCAATGGAAACAAGTCTCCACTATTCAGAATTTCACCCATTCTAACATCTGCCTGTGTCTGTGAATATGCCCAATTGTATCCGAGCAGAAAGGAAGCAAGTAGATACAAAAGCCTATTTGCAGTTCTCATACTGATTGTGAATTATCTATTAAACACACGGATAAAGATACAAAAATAATCGGATGAGCATGAATACGGGCAAGCGTATATTCAGTCAACAAAGCTTATCCAGCTCGCTCATCATTGATGGTCTTCGACGATATTGTACCCTGAACTCTTCAATTAGTTCATTTACCGCGGTTCGCCCCTCATCACACGAATCCCGTAGAGCTTTCATATTGCTGACGATATAACAATATTTACGGCTATCTGCCGGGATGGCTCTCGTTCGGATGTGGTCAATATGCCCTTCAACGATCTTACGCCTTGTGGACGAATCCAACAGATTGCCATATTCAGCCAAAACCATATAACATTCACCGTCGTAGTCATTATTCCAAGACAAACACTCGGCCAACTGGGAAATCATGTTCTCTTCCGCACATATTCTGGCGGTATCCTTCTGTGTATGAAAACGGCGCTTTGTTCCAATTCTATGATTCGTTTCCGCAAGCGCTGATTGTCCGCCAAATATTCCTCTTAGGTCATTGTTCTAATGCTTTATTTGAAATGAATTCAAGTGATACTACAACATTCCTGTAGAGTGTTTATCCATAGTAATATCCTGCCTTTCTGGAAGAGAAAGTACCGAAACGCGTCAAGGCGTTAGTTGGAATTGGCCCTATTTGAAATTATGCCATCGAAATTCTCGATTGCCCACGAAATCAGGGCATCAAGGTGGGGAAGGAGGCTGCGCCCGCGGTCTGTCAATGAATACTCTACTTTGGGAGGTACCGCCGGGTATAACTATCTGAAAATGAGACCATCTTCTGTGAGCGTCTTGAGCGTGGCAGTCAGCATTTTTTGAGAAATGTCAGGGATGCGGCGGTACATGTCATTGAACCGCAATGTACCATGCTGTTCAAGAGTATATAGAACTAACATTGCCCATTTATCGCCGATGCGGGAGAGTATGTTGCGGAGGAGACATTTGGGAAAGGTCGCATCCTGAATTGTCTATCTATCCATAAATTTGCGTATTCCTCTGCAAAAGTAACATAAATTCACGACGAATCGGCCGCTTCTGAAGAGAAACGACCGACAATAGTATTTCAAAATACTATTTGCAAAGTGCCTGTGCAAGAGCATCTACACCTTCTGCGTCAGGCAGGGTCGGATATGCGGCTTTAAGTTGTGCGGCGAATGTCGCAGCATCAGGATGAGATTCAAGGAGTTCACGGACTTTGGTAAGATAGGATATTTGCAGGTGAGCCCCAAAAACAAATTATAGGTTATTCCCCGAAAACTCTTAAATTTGCAGATGATTGATAATGAATGGCAGAAAGTAGTTGAAAGTGGATCCGATAGAATGGGCGGCGGCATTTGAAAACGTAATCGTTTAAGTGGAGCAAGAAGAAAACCTTGCTTGCGGAATGAGGAACTGAATGGCGAACGCCGGCCGAGATTAACCCAAGAGTATTTTTCGATTGACTATGAATAAAGAAGATTTCCAGATTCGTTACAAATTGTTAAAGTTGGACGGGCCGACGATTGACAGAATCCGTCAGATGGCGGAGGGGGAAGACCGGGATGCCCGATATGGTTTAGGACGATATTTGTATGTGGTACGTCCGGAGGAGGATTGGGTAGACCGCGCTTTTGAGTATCTTCAGAAGGCGTATGCCCAAGGACAGTCGGATGCCGTCGCTGCTTACACAGAAGGATGTCTCACAAAATACGCGTCTGAAATGGAGAAAGTCCATATTCCTGCCTTTGATGCTGATGACGAGGATGTGGATTCTGATGAAGATGACTATCCGGACGACGACGGTCGTTTTGATGCCTATGCGTAACTTTATTGATGGATCTATGAATATCTTCCGGAAAATCAAGTTGTCGGCCCGGTATGCCAAAGCGGTGTACCTTGTGTCAGCGGCATATTCATTCACCGCTGCCGGACTGTGCGTCTTTGATCCTACCTTGACTCCCACATTCGTTCTGCTGAAGCTGCTGTTTATCCCTGTCATCTGGTATTTGTTCAAGTCCTTCCAGAGAGGGCAGACCATCTATTTCTATCTGAATCTGGGGATCAGCAGAACTGAATATTATTCTATTCCGTTTGTTGTTGACTTCGTGGTCTTCGTCGCGCTATTAACCTTTTCAATATGTGTTGGCAATGTCATCAGATAGGATAAATAGAATGCTTGTTGACAGCGTGCACCTTGAATTCGGAAAACTAACGGTGCTTCAAAGCGCTTTCGTCACATCGGAACGCGGCAAGGTGACGGGTGTCCTGGGGAGGAACGGTACGGGAAAATCGTGCCTGTTCAAATGTATTATGGGAGGCATAAAGCCACAGAACATCTTCGTGAGGTTCAACGATGAGCAAAGTACTGACTATGGGCATATCGGCGACAGGGTCAAGTACCTTCCGCAGAATCTCTTCATGCCGCCGAGGATGACCTTGGACGAAGCCTTCAGACTGTATGATGTTGAATATGACGGCTTGGTGTCGTTTGATCCCAAGTTCCATACCTTTCAGAAGAAACAGTTTCGGGAATTATCCGGTGGCGAGGCTCGTGTCGCTGAAATGTTCATCATCATCAAGTCACCCTCTGATTTCTGCATCCTGGACGAACCTTTCTCCAACATCGCCCCTATTCATGTCGAGAAGATGCAGTCGCTGATCCGGGAGGAGAAAGCAAATAAAGGGATCATAGTATCTGACCATTTGTACGAAGCGATCATTCAGGTTTCAGACAACTTGTTCCTGCTCCGTGACGGTTACACATTCCCCGTCAGATCAAGAGAAGACCTGATAAGGCATGGGTATATTCGATAAGCTGTTCACTGATCGGATCCGTCCCTCTACTTCGCGAAGACCATCTCGTCCAGCAGGTGGCCGGCGCCGGCGAGCTTGTCTATCGTGAACAGGACATAGCGGATGTCAAGCGAGATGTTGCGGCAGTAGTCCGGGTCGAAGGCGATGTCACTCATCGTGCCTTCCCAGACGCGGTCAAAGTTGATGCCTATCAGGTTGCCGTCCTCATTTATTACAGGGCTTCCCGAGTTGCCTCCTGAAGTGTGATTGGTGGCGATGAAGCAGACAGGGACGGTCTGTCTTCCGTTTGCTCCGGGGATCGCCCATCTTCCATAGTCCTTCGCTGCATAGATGTCGCGCAGTCTCTGAGGAATGTTATAGTCGAAAATCTCAGGATTGTCCTTTTCCATTATTCCCTCAAGGGTGGAAAGCGGCTTGTAGTAGGCCCCGTCCGCAGGGGAGTAGCCGCCGATGTTTCCGTAAGCCACTCTCAAGGTGAGGTTCGCGTCCGGGTAGAAAGCCTTTTCAGGTTCAAACTCCATCTGTCCTCTCATGTAATCCCTGTAAAGGAGTGTAATCTCCTGGCTCAGACGCTTTTCGGAAGGATACACATCGCTTGTGTACCATTTCCTGAACTCATTCGCGAACCTTACCGCAGGGTCGGCGTACATGGCGGCGGAATCCGAAGCCTCAAGCTTCGCGACCTTTTCAGCATCAGCGAAAAGCGATCCGCCGAACAGGGCGTCCGCCCAGCCGCTTACGCTTCCGTACTTCTTTAGCTCTTCTTTAAGATATTCAGGATGAGACTCTTCCGGGACATCGTTGATGAAAGCGCCCATGACGGACACAAAGGATTCTTTGTCTATAGGAAGATAATAGTCCTTGAAGAATGACTCGGACATGGATGCGGCCTTTCCCTTGCCGCCGCCGGCAATTTCCTTCGCCGCCGATGCCGCGAACCTGCAAAGCTCCACCGTGGCCGCTGTCTCGTTGTAATATTCCTTGGCGAATGAATATGGCTCCAATGCCTTATACAATGAATCCAGGCGCGGAAGGATGGAACTGTATTCCGTCCCTTGGGCCCAGCGGGCAAATCTCCTCTCATATTCCTGCTTCGCGGCGACAGTTCCCAGGCGGTTGATTCCTTTCATCTCTCCCTGCCATTTCTTCCACGCGTTGGCCACGCCGGCGTTCTTGGAGGAGTACTGGATTCTGACCTTCTGGCTTTGGGACATGTATTTTCTCTGTGCGTCGAGCCTCATTGTCCTCAGGGCGATCTTAGCGGGATCGGAAATCTCCGACACGTATCTCACGCCTTCCGACATAATGTACTCCTGTGTCTTCCCCGGGAATCCATACACGAATGTGAAGTCGCCTTCCCTGACGCCTCCGAGAGAAATCCTGAAGAACCTCTTAGGGGTGTAGGGGATGTTGTCCTTTGAATATTCCGCAGGATTGTTGTCCTTGTCGGCATAGATGCGGAAGATGGAAAAGTCCCCTGTGTGGCGCGGCCACATCCAGTTGTCGGTGTCTCCTCCGAACTTTCCGATTGACGAAGGCGGCGCTCCTACAAGGCGGATGTCGCGGTACACGCGGTAGAGGAAAAGGAAATACTGGTTGCCGTAATATATCGACTCGACAGAGGCTTTAAGTCCCTTCCCATCGGCGGTCACCTCCTTTATCAGGCGTTTGGAGTTGGCTTTCACCACGGAGTCCCTTTGAGATTCGCTGACTCCAGGAGCGCATCCCTCGAGAATCCTTGAAGTCACATCCTCCATCCGTTCCAGGAAGCTGACTGTGAGTCCTTTGTTCGGAAGCTCTTCCTCACGGCTCATCGCCCAGAATCCGTCACGCAGATAGTCGTGTTCCACGCTGCTGTGCCTTTGAATCTGACCGTAGCCGCAGTGATGGTTGGTAAGAAGCAGTCCCTCCGGGGAAATGACCTCACCGGTACATCCGCTTCCGAAAAGTACGACAGCATCCTTCAGAGAGGCCTGATTCACGCTGTAGATGTCTTCGGCGGAGAGCTTGAACCCTTTGCTCTGCATGTCCCCGATGCGCTCTGCGATAAGTGACGGCAGCCACATCCCCTCATCGGCGGAGGCTGTGGTTTCCGTAAAGATTCCCAGCGACAAGGTTGCGACCACCGCGCCGAGAGTGTTCCTGAAAAATCTTTTGTTTGTCATGCGGTTATGATTTTGATTCATAATATTCAAAATTTCCCCTAAATTACCGCATAAAATTCTGATTGGCAAACTTCCTTGGCACATTTAGTAATCCTTAAAAAAAGAACTTGGTAATATTTGATTGTCTTTTCGGTCTATATGTCTTTTCTCATCAGTCATGTGCCACCGGCACACTCCTTCTTCCCAAAGACATCTATCCTCGAAAATACCGCCAAATCTTTACCAACTTATTTTTTAACGCTTACTTACCTGCCATCGCTCACATCATACGGAAATATTCCGTAACTTTGTCACTGTCGATCGACAGGGAGTTCATCGGAGGGCATAATCCCGTGCTTGTCTCTGGCCTTGTAAGACCTTGTAAGAATAGAGTAGGATGAGGGAAGCTTTTTTATGGTGGCGGTCAATAAGAAATAACAGGATATGAAATACAGATTTTACATTTTTCTGCTTTTGGCGGTGATGTGCGGTTCTTTTATAGCTTGCGAACCGGTTGTTGAGGTCTATGGCTTAAGATGCGAGTCTCTTGAGGATCCTCTTGCCATCGACAATGTGAGGCCGCATTTCAGCTGGAGGCTCAAGTCTACGGAGGAAGGAACCTCAATGTCTGCCTATCAGCTGATAGTGGCGTCTGACGAGGCATCGCTTAATGAAAATGATGCGGATCTCTGGAATTCCGGCAAAGTCGCGGCCTCGGTTCCTTTTGGAGTGGAATATGCCGGACACCCTCTGGAGTCTCGTGACTTCGGTTATTGGAAAGTCCGTGTCTGGAACCAGGATGGCAAAGTCTCTGATTGGAGCGGGACCGCAAGTTTCGGGATCGGCCTTCTGGATGCAGGTGATTGGGAAGCGTCGGCTTGTTTCATCGGAGCGGTGCAGGATGACAAGGACTCGGAGTCGGCTCCTTTGCTTAGGAAGAGAATTGACTATCATCCTTCTGATGACGGACGTGTGCTGCTACAGGTGAATTCTTTAGGCTATCATGAGGCCTTCGTTAACGGAACAGCCGTGTCTGACGCTGTCCTTACCCCTGCCGTGAGCCAGTTCGGAAAGAGATCGCTGATTGTTACTTACGATGTGACGGATTTGATGAGGGCAGGGGAGAATGACTTGGTTCTCTGGCTTGGCAAAGGTTGGTACCAGACTCATTCCTGGCAGGTTGTGCCTGGCGGCCCCTATGTGAGAGCCCAGCTTGATTTCGTCAGACACGGCGGACACGATGTCTTGGCTGTCACTGATGGTGACTGGATGGCTGCGGAAAGCGACAGAAGGACGTTCGGCGACTGGTTTCCGCACAGGATGGGCGGTGAGATAGTGGATTCGCGTAACGCACTTGCTGATCTGAGTACGGAAACCCTTGACGGACTGGACTGGAGACCGGTGATGGTGGCTCGGATCCCGGATCATGCGGCTTCACCTCAGATGTGTGAACTCAATGCGAAGGTGTCTCGACACCATCCTGTCTCTGTCCATAGGGCAGGGGATGACAGCTTCATCTACGACATGGGAAGAAACTTTGTGGGTCAGACAGACGTAGTAATGCCTGTGGTGGAAGACGGTAAGAAGATAGCCTTGTACTATGAGGATTACTATCTTAAGGACTATGCGGACTTCCGTGACGGGGAGTACTCTGATTATTATGTCGGCAACGGCAAGTCCGGAGGTGTCTTTTCAAGCAAGTTCAACTATAAGGGCTACCGCTATCTCAAGATAAAGGGACTTGAAGCCCCGTTGGCTCTTGAAAGCATTACTCTCAGCCCTGTCATGACGGATTTTGAGGGCGGCGCGGATTTCGAATGTTCTGATGAGGATCTGAATGCTATCTATAACATGATACATGAGACACTGGCGTCCCTTGTTCTGTGCGGCTATATGGTGGATTGCCCTCAGATTGAGAGATTGGGCTATGGCGGTGACGGCAATGCCTCCACCCCTGTCCTCCAGACACTTTTCAATGTCTCTCCTCTTTACATGAACTGGATCCAGGCATGGGCGGACTGCCAGAGAGAGAATGGTGACATGCCTCACACTGCGCCGAATCCGTATTCCGCCGGTGGCGGGCCTTTCTGGTGCGCCTTCATGATCGCCGCCTCATGGCAGACATGGCTCAATTATGGAGATGAAAGGCTTATGGAAAGGTATTATCCGAATATGTGCAGGTGGCTGGATTATGCGGAAAGCAAATGTGTGGATGGTCTTCTCAAGGACTGGGGAGGGACAGAGTACAGAAACTGGTATCTTGGAGACTGGGCCACTCCAAAGGGAATCAACCAGACAGACCCTCGCTCCGTAGATCTTGTCGGCAACTGTGTGCTTTCCGAGGGTTACGACCTTATGTCGCGAATCGCGGATGTCCTCGGCAATGAGGAGGATTCCGGAAGGTTCCGCGAAAAGCACGAGAGGCAGAACGATCTCATCCACAAGACATTCTTCAATCCTTCTGACAACACCTATGCGACTGCCACCCAAATAGACATGGCTTACCCTATGCTGGTGGGGGCTGTTCCTCAGTCTTGCGTGCGTGATGTGGTGTCCTCGATGAAGAAACGTACAGCCGAGACATTCAAAGGGCACCTCGCAACCGGGCTCGTGGGAGTTCCCGTCCTTTCAAAATGGGCAGTAAGGGAACATGAGGCGGATTTTATGTACCAGATGCTTAAGAAGCGTGAATATCCCGGCTATCTTTATATGATAGATAATGGCGCCACGCTTACCTGGGAGCATTGGGACGGGGAGCGCAGCCATATTCATAATTGTTATAACGCCATCGGCTTGTGGTTTTACCAGGCTTTGGCAGGTATTGTTCCGGATTCCTCGCGTCCAGGTTACAGCCATGTCAGAATCGAGCCGCAGATGGTTAAAGGTATTGACTGGGTGAAAGCCTCGAAGGACACCCCGTACGGCCGTATTTCCGTGGACTGGAAACTCGACGGTGACAAATTCTCCATGACAGTGTGTGTGCCTGCGGGAAGCACCGCCACGGTAGTCTTGCCTGACGGCTCCTCATCGGAACTAAAGTCAGGGAAGCATCATCTTAAGAAGAGGCTCTGATTTGTTTGTCTGAAAATGTGAGAGTGAAAGTACATTTCTAACAAATCAAAACAGCTTTTAAATCTGCTGCAGAAAGCTTATCGGAACACACAAGCCGCGGAATAGCGGAACATTAAAAGCCCTTTATCGCATCGGGAAGGGCCGGTGTGGCACCGGATTGTGTACACACGAAGGCGGATGTTTGAACGGCGCGGCTGTGCGCTTCCCGGACAGTGCTTCCTTCCAGAATCGAGGAGACGAAGGCGCCGGAATCATCACGGACACCTTAGCCGCAGCAGAGGGTATATAAAAAGAACACCGTAACCCCATATTGGAATCACGGTGCAAATCTAAAAGACTAAAAAGTCTGAATAACTTTCTGAAATTTTAACAATCGGAGACAATGTCGAGGTTGACCTCGCCAAAAAGCAAGAAAGAGGGGCTTGACTAATACTGTTTAGTCGGCCCCTTGAATAATAACTTGATGATCTTAGTTTGACTTTTCGGCGAGTATCTCTCATCAGCCGTTCATCACCGGCAGACTACTTCTTCCAAAAGATAACTTCTCGATTAGTGAGGCAAAGGCTCTGTCGTGCGTGGAAAAGCTGCGCAAAGCGAATCTGTCCTTGAACAAATGCCAAAATTTTGCCAACTAATTCTTTTAACACTTATTAAATTTTTGTACCTTTCGGAAGATTTTGAATAAAAATATTTAAATATGAAAAGGGCGTTATTGACGATTTTGTCATTGGCTATGTTGCTGCCGCTGTATGGAAAGGCGGTTAAGGGACGGGTTTTGTGTGAGGGAAAGGGGATTGCGGGGGTTGTGGTCTCCGATGGCGTGTCGGTGACGCAGACCGACGCACGGGGACGCTATCGCCTTGAGCCATATTTGGATAGTAGGTTGGTGTTCATTTCTACCCCTTCTGGTTATGTTTCTTCGGTCAGGAGAGGGGAAGGCTGTTTTTGGCGGGAACTTGAACCGGGGGAAAGCACTTACGATTTCACATTGAGAAGGAATCCCAAGGATGACAGCCGGCACAATGTCATCGTGATCGCCGATCCGCAGATCGCCGAGGCCGAGGAGTTTCCAGGGCTGAGGCACAACGCGGAGGCGGTGAGGGACTGCTACGACAGGGTCGCCGGAGACTACACGTTCGGGCTGTGTCTGGGCGACATCGTGGGGTGGAACCATGCGTTGTATCCGGAGTACAACAACATAATGGACAGCACAGGGGTGGTCTTCCGCTCCGTCATCGGCAATCACGACATGACCAATTACGGACGTTCTTTCGAAGGCTCGACCAGGGACTACGAGAAGATGTACGGTCCGACATACTATTCATTCAATGTGGGAAGGGTGCACTACATCGTCCTCAACGACAACTTCTATGTCGGAAAGGACTGGTACTACATCGGCTATCTTCCTGAGGCTCAGCTGAGATGGATGGAACGCGATCTGTCGTATGTGGGGAAGGACATGAAGGTTGTCGTGTCGTTGCACATCCCGACCACCCTGCGTGAGTGGGACAGGACGGGGTATAATTTCAACTACAGCCAGATCGCGGATGTGATGTGCAACAGGAAGGCGGTCTACGATCTGCTCGCGCCTTACGATGCATTGATCCTCTCCGGGCATACCCACACCGGGAACAACGAGATCATCACGGAGACGCTGATGGAGCAGAACGTGACCTCGCTCGGAGGAGCCTGGTGGTGCGGCCCTGTCTGCGTGGATGGTGGTCCTGCCGGTTTCAAGCTGTATAGTTTCGACGGTACTGATGTGCGATGGCGTTTTCTTGGATGTGACACTCCGGATGATTATCAGATGAAAGTCTATGTAGACTCCCCGTACTTCCCGGGAGAGGTGGTTGTGAATGTCTGGGACTATGATCCGCTCTGGAAGGTGGAGTATTTCGAGGACGGAGTGAAGGTCTGCGACATGGAGCGCTTCGAGGGCAAGGATCCTCTCACCCTTGAGCTATACAAGGATCCGTCGTCGCTCAAGAGATCATGGGTTCAGGCGGTTCTCACCCAGAACCTGTTCAGGGCGGCGATGTCCAGGGACGCGAAATCACGCGAAGTCCGCGTGACGGATCGTTTCGGCAATGTCTATTCTGAATATTCAGGGACGACGGATGCGCCGGCGACCGGTGAGGGTACTTCCGGCGCGGCCCCTCTCTAAAGAAGCCCCAGCAGACGGCTGCGCGAGAGCATGCATGCGCCGATCGGGCCGCCCTTCTTCCCGAGTTTGGAGAATTTGATGGCGGTGTCCTTGCTCACGATGTTGAGCGAGTGGCGGTTGATGGCGCTCTTGATAGGCGGCATGAGGTAGTCTTTGGCGATGGAGAGCCTTCCACCGATCACCACAAGCTCTGGATTGAATATGTTTATGAGGCCGGCGGTCGCCTGTCCGAGGATGGAGCCAATCTCCTCGACGCATTCGATGGCGAGCATGTCCTCGTCCATCAGCGCCTCCAGGATGTCATCGATGTCGATGTCCTCCGGGTCGGCGAACTTTGACGAGATGGAAGAAACCTTTCCTTCCTTGATTTTCTCTACGAATATTCTGTGAAGCGCTGAGCCGGACGCACCGGTCTCCAGACAGCCGATCTTGCCGCACTGGCAGATCTTTCCGTTGTTGAGCATCGGAAAGTGTCCTATCTCCCCGGAATAACCCGACTTTCCGTAGGATAGCTTCCCCTCGATGATCATTCCCATTCCAAGCCCCCAGCTGAGGTTGATGAAAATCATGTTCTTCTCGTTGTTGGCCTCTCCGCAGATGTATTCACCATAGGCCATGGCTCTGGAGTCATTCTCAAGGAAAACAGGAGCACCTAGCTCTTTCTCAAGTACTTGTGAGAGCGGCTTGTCTTCGCCGATGAAATACGAAAAGCTGTAGCCTGTCTCGTGGTTGACGCGGCCGGTGAGGTTTATCCCGTAGGCCAGCACCTTTTCCTGCTCTATCCCCAGAGTGTCGGTGTTCCCCTTGATCAGATCGGACAATTTCCGGAGCGACTCTTCCGTGCCTTCAAGCGTGAACGGAACATCCTCCTTGTAGTCGACGATCTTGCCCTTGAAGTTGGTCACGGCTATGCTGACGTGGTGCCTGCGGATGTCCGTCCCGACAAAATACCCGGCAGCCTGATTAAGTCCGAATATGCTGGGACGTCTGCCGCCGGATGTGCCGGTCTTCCCCAGATCCTCAAGAAATCCGTCCTCGATCAGCTCTCCGATGAGTCTTGTCACTGTCGGTATGCTGGCGTTGAGTTCCTTGCTGAGTTCCGCGATGCTGAAATCCCCGTCGTTTATGCAAAGACCGAGGATCCGCTGCTTCATAATGGCTCCCTTGCCCTCGATGTTGTTAAGGAATGAGTTCATAAGCGTCAAGCGTTTTTGTCAACAGTCAGTCTGAACGTTATCCTCCCGTCGGGTGAGTTTGCCGTCGTGTTGTCGCAGGGGGCTGATGTGCGCGTGCCTTTTACCGAAAGCGCGACCGAGAGTCTTGTCTTCATTCCGATCGTCTAATGAATCATTATTTGTAATAACAACACAAAGATAACAAATAAGATTGTCGAATCCGGAAGAATTTTCTAAAAATATTTAAGAAGTCGCCTTGTTGATGAATATGCTTACAGGGCTTCGAGGATGCAGTCGCCGGGAGCCTTGATGTTCTTGTCAAGGATGATCTCGCCGACGGAACCGTAGCGGATGGAGCCGGTGCGAGGGTTCTTGATGGAAGGGACGTTGCCTTTGATGGTGGCGTGGACGGATGAATATTCAAAGGCCAGATCGGCGTCGGCGCCCATCGTGCAGTCCTCCATCACGAGGTTGTCGCAGTAGCAAAGCGGCTGGGTCTCGGTGATGTGGCAGCGGATCATGCGAAGGTTCTTCGAGTACCATGCGAGATATTCACCGTTGATCACGGAGTCGATGATGGTGACGTTCTCCGCCTCCCAGAACGAGTCTTTCGAGTTGAGGACGCTGTTGCGGATCTCCACGTTTTTGGCATACTGGAAGCTGTAGTTGCCGTTGAGTTTGACATTGGTCAGCCGGACATTCTCGCAGTGCATGAACACATAGTCGGCCCTGTCGATCACGCAGTCCTCCACATCGATGTCGCGGCAGTCCCAGAAGGTCTCCGTGCCACCGGGAATCTGGACGTTTCTCAGCTTGATGCCGTCCATTCTCCGGAAGGTCTTCGGAGCGTCGATGATCGTGTCATAGATCTCGCAGTTCCTTGAGTACCAGAGGCCCGAGCGGGCTCCTACGGTCAGGAGACTGTCCTTGATGACGAATCCGTCACACTCCCAGAACGGGTACTTGCCCTCGAACTGGCAGTGTACGGCTGTGATGTTGCCGGTCTCTTTCAGCGCCGATTCCCCGGCGTGGATCTTCACATTCTCAAGATAAAGGTCGTGTCTGCAGTAGAGCGGTCTCTCTCCGCCGAATTCCTGGTTGATGATCTTTTCCATATTCTCAAGTGATCTTTAGTTTCATCCATTTCTCGCCGCGCAGTCTCCAGTAGAACAGCAATCCGCGGACATTCAGCTCGATGCACATAGCCACCCAGTAGCCGACGAGTCCCATCCGAGGTGTCAAAATCAGTGCCAGCCCGATGCGTATCACCCACATGCTTCCGAAGTTCATCACGCTCGGCACGAGCGTGTCGCCTCCGCCGACGCAGGAACCGTAGCCGGCGATCGAGAACGCATAGAGGGTCTCGGCGAACGCCTCTATTCTCAACACCTTGGCTCCCAGGGCGATGACATCCGGATCCGAGCTCAGCAGCATCATCAGTTCAGTCGCGAATATGAACATCAGCGCTCCCAGCAGAGTCATAATCCCTGCGGCCATCATCATCGTGATCTGCGAGAACCGCTTGGCGACTTCCTTGCGTTTCGCCCCGAGACTCTGGCCGACAAGCGTGGTGGCCGCCTCCTCGATTCCGTAGCCTGGCATGTAACAGAAGCTTTCAGCGATGATTGCCAGGGCGTTGGCGGCGATGGAGATAGGGCCGAGCGGAGCCACTATGATAGTGCTCATAATGTGCGAGCCCCTCATTATGATGTTCTGGAGCCACATCGGTGCGGTGATGCCCCAAGCGTTGCGCACGGTCTTGCGCCGTGGAATGAACGTGCCTTGTTCTCCTTTGATATTCAATTCCTTGGAGCGTCTGAGAATATACCAGATCACGAATATCGAGGTGACGACCTGCGCCGCACCTGTTCCCAGAGCCGCGCCAGCCACTCCCATCTCACAAATGTAAATGAATATGAAGTTGAACACCACATCAAGGCCGCACATTCCGGTGTACATCAGGCTCGGAATCTTCATGTTGCCGCTGGCCTGTAGCATTGAATTAGCGGCCCATCCGACAGCGCCTATCGGAATGAACGCCGAATATATCAGGAAATATTCAGATGCGTCCTCATTGATTTCCGGTGTTCCGCCGAGCCAGTGGGGGAGCGCCCCACTGATGCTTACGCCTATCACTGCGAGAACCAGTCCGATGATGAAGACCGTGGTGAGCCCTTGCCTCATCACAGCTCTGGCTCCCTTGAAATCCTGCGCTCCGCAAAGGTGGGCGACCTGGACTGAGAATCCCGAGCTGGCTCCGGACTGGAATCCACCCATTATCCAGGTTGTCGTGGCGACCAGACCTATTGACGCTGATTGGTTCGCACCAAGTTGACCGACCATTCCGGCGTCGATGTACTGCATCAGCACGGACGAGATCTGAGCGGCAATGGCGGGCAGACTCAGCAGAATCGTGAGCCGAATCTGCTGTCCGAGAGTCATCGGGAGGCCGTTCCTGACCATCCCGAGAAGTATGTCCTTCTTTCCCGATGCCATAAATTGAGGACAAAGATATCCACTAAATATTATATGGCAAAATTCATTTTGCCATATAATATACCTTCTACCCCCAGTCCCTTCGGGACAGCCCCGGTGGGGCACTGGGGACCGTATTCCCCAGACCCTTTGCGTCGCTCCGCACTGCGTGCGCCTTTTCTTCCACCCCCCCAGTCACTACGTGACAGCCCCCGGTGGGGGCACTGGGGACCGTATTCCCCAGCCCCCTTGCGTCGCTCCGCACTGCGTGCGCTTTTTTTCACCCCCCAGTCACTACGTGACAGCCCCCGGTGGGGGCACTGGGGACCGTATTCCCCAGACCCCTTGCGTCGCTCCGCTCCGATGGGTTCGTTTTGGGTTCGTTTATATTGGTATATTCATTTATCAAAATCAAAGGATTTTGTGTAGTTTTGCAATATGAAAGTTGCGATCATCGGAGCCGGGGCGGCGGGGTGTTTCTGCGCCGTGGAGCTGAAACGGAGGATGCCTTCCGCTTCGGTGGAGGTGTTCGAGGCGGGGACGACGGCTTTGGCGAAGGTGGCGATCACCGGGGGAGGACGATGCAACCTGACCAATTCCTTTGAGGGAATATCTTCTCTTTCAGCCGCTTATCCTCGCGGCGACAAACTCATGAAACGCCTTTTCCGTTCGTTCGACCAGCGGAGTGCATGGCAGTGGTTCGAGAACGAGGGGGTAAGGCTTGTCCTTCAGGAGGATCATTGCGTTTTCCCGGCTTCACAGGATGCGATGGAGATCGTGAACACTTTACTGTCCGGTATGCGCCGGGCAGGTGTGGCGCTTCATACAAGCCATAGGGTTTCGGGAATATCTCCCTGTCCCGGCGGCGGTTACAGCATTTCATTTGAAGACGGTCACCGGAACGGCAAGCCTCTTGGACAATCGGGCGCAACAATGCCCCGGCAGGTCGCTGAACCTGTCGAATCTGCTTCGGACCGGCGTTTTTCCGCTGACATCGTGATCGTCACCACCGGCGGCAGTCCGAAACCTTCCGGCCTTGGAATCCTTGACGGTCTGGGACTTGAGCTCGTCCCGCCGGTTCCGTCCCTCTTCACGTTCAACCTCCCCGGCAGTCCGATCCGTGAGTTGATGGGCACGGTGGTCGGGAACGCGTCGGCGTCATTGGCCGGCACAAAATACAAGGCCGACGGCCCACTTCTTATCACCCACTGGGGAATGAGCGGGCCGGCAATCCTGAAACTATCTTCCTATGCCGCGCGCTATCTCGCCGACAATGACTATACCGCCACCCTCGCTGTCAGCTGGTTGGGTGACTCAGGGGAGGAGGATGTCCGGGGCATGATCACGTCGCTTTCTAAAGACAATTCGCAGAAGCTGATTCAGAACACCCATCCGTCCGAACTGCCGTCAAGACTTTGGAACTACCTGATCTCCAAGTGCGGAATCCGTGAGGATGCCCGCTGGGCCGAACTGGGATCCAAAGGAATAAACCGTCTTGTGAACACCCTGGTCAACGACGATTACCAGATCCGTGGCAAAAGCCGCTTCAAGGAGGAGTTCGTCACCTGCGGAGGTGTCGCCCTCTCCAACATAAACCTCAACACCCTTGAGTCCAAGACCCACCCCGGCCTCTATTTCGCCGGGGAGGTCCTTGACGTGGACGCCATCACCGGCGGCTTCAACCTTCAGGCCGCCTGGACAATGGCCTACGCCGTCGCCAGTTCTGTCGCCGGTGTTTGATCATCCACATTCCTTTTCCGCTACGTCATTCAGAGTGGCCGGAGGGACGTTATTCAGAATATTCCGCGAAATCGGATTTCGAGGCTCCGCAGACCGGGCATTTCCAGTCCTTAGGGATGTCTTTGAACGGTGTTCCGGGTTTAATGCCGCCATCGGGATCGCCTTCCGCCGGATCATAGATCCAACCGCAACGAAGGCATTCGTACTTTTTAGATTCAGCTGCCATAACAGTTATAGTTTTAGTGAGTTTTAAAAACTGATGCCGCTTCAAAGCAACACCAATAGTGCGCCAGTGCGGCGCACAAAGGCATTACACTGCAAAAACTATTCCATCAATTTCTTGTACTTGAACCGCTTAGGCTCTGTGTTGCCGAGACGGGCCTTGCGGTTCTCCTCGTACTCGGCGTAGTTGCCCTCGAAGAACACCACGTTGGAGTCACCCTCGTAAGCGAGGATGTGTGTGGCAATCCTGTCCAGGAACCAACGGTCGTGGCTGATCACGACGGCGCATCCGGCGAAGTTTTCCAGACCGTCCTCCAGGGCGCGGATCGTGTTCACGTCCACATCGTTCGTCGGCTCGTCCAGAAGCAGCACGTTGCCTTCGTCCTTGAGGGTCAGCGCAAGGTGAAGCCTGTTCCTCTCGCCTCCGGAAAGGACTCCGCAGAGTTTCTCCTGATCCGAGCCGCTGAAATTGAACCTCGACACCCAGGCGCGGGCGTTGATGTCCTTGTTGCCGAGCCTTACCCACTCGGAGTTCCCGGCTATGGTCTCGAACACTGTCTTGTCCGGATCGATGCTCCTGTGCTGCTGGTCCACATAGGAGATCTTCACGGTCTCTCCGATGTCTATAGAGCCTGTGTCTGGTTTCTCGATGCCCATGATGAGCCTGAACAGCGTGGTCTTGCCTGCGCCGTTAGGGCCGATCACGCCCACGATTCCCGCAGGCGGAAGGGCGAACGAAAGATGCTCGAAGAGAATCTTGTCCCCGTAGGCCTTGGACACATCCTTGAACTCGATGACCTTGTTGCCGAGGCGCGGTCCGTTAGGAATGTATATTTCCAAATTGGCCTCCTTCTCCTTGGAATCGGCCGAGGCCAGTTTCTCGTAGGCTCCAAGACGGGCTTTCTGCTTGGCCTGACGGGCCTTGGGAGCCATGCGCACCCACTCCAACTCGTGCTGGAGGGTCTTGCGCCTCTTGCTCTCCTGCTTCTCCTCCATCTCCAGCCTCTTGGTCTTCTGCTCCAGCCATGAGCTGTAGTTGCCCTTCCACGGAATGCCCTCTCCTCTGTCCAGCTCAAGGATCCATCCTGCCACGTTGTCGAGGAAGTAGCGGTCGTGGGTCACGGCGATTACCGTGCCCTTGTACTGCCTCAGGTGAGCCTCAAGCCACTGGATGCTCTCGGTGTCAAGGTGGTTGGTAGGCTCGTCAAGGAGCAGCACGTCCGGCTCGCGCAGAAGCAGACGGCACAGGGCCACACGGCGGCGCTCGCCACCGGAAAGGGTGGAGATCTTCGCGTCAGGCGGAGGGCAGTTCAGAGCGTCCATAGCCCTTTCGAGCTTGGCGTCTATCTCCCAGCCGCCGAGATGCTCGATCTTCTCGGACAACTCGCCCTGGCGCTCGATAAGAGCGTTCATCTGGTCGTCGTCCATCGGCTCCATGAACTTGAGGGAGATCTCGTTATATTCATTGAGGACATCCATGACCTCCTGGACCCCTTCCTGCACGACCTCGATGACCGTCTTGTCGGGATCCATCTGAGGCTCCTGCTCAAGGTAGCCAACCGAATAGCCAGGCGCCCAGACCACCTCGCCACGGTAGGATTTCTCCACACCGGCGATGATCTTCATCAGGGTCGATTTACCGGAGCCGTTCAGACCGATGATGCCGATCTTGGCCCCGTAGAAGAATGAAAGGTAGATGTCCTTAAGAATAACCTTGTTGTTGTGCGGGAGAACTTTGCCCACACCGTTCATTGAGAATATTATCTTTTCGTCTGCCATTTTGTTGGTAGATGTTTAAATTGTTACCAAATGAATATATTAATGTCTTTCTTAGCTGCCGTTGGCAAAAAACAGCTTCTAAGAATGTCAATAGCTTCCCCCTCCGATGAATCCGCGCAGCAGTGATGTCGGCGGGATCTCCTTGTCAGAGACCGGCACGAAGTAGTGCAGGAATTTCAGCAGTCTGTGCGCCTCGCTGTACTCAGGACAGTTCTTCGGCACGGTCGCGAGGATCCTCTCGGCGTGGGTGCGCAGCACGGCGAACTCCACCAGATAGGCCGAGTTGAACAGCACATCGGCGTTTTCCTGGAACGGATATATCCACTTGACCTCGGCCCTGCGCACATTCGGCCAGTTGGCGATCGATTCCCTGGCCGTGAAGGCACCCTTGAGGTAGTCCCTCACGATCCTTCGCAGCAGGCGGTTGTCGCTTGTCGGGATACAGTTGTGGCAGTCCAGCGAGATGGAGGTGATGGTGTTTATGAATATCCTGAATTTTTCCTTCTCCGGCACCTGGTCCGTGAGGCGTGGGTTCAGGGCGTGAAGTCCCTCGATCAGCAGCACAGACCTTTCGCCAAGCCTGAGGTTCTTGCCGTTGAACTCCCGGCGGCCTGTGACGAAGTTATATTCAGGAACCTCAACCTCCTCGCCGTCAAGGAGTTTGACAAGGTCTTTCTGGAGATATTCATGATCCACGGTGTCGAAATTGTCGAAGTCGTAGCTTCCGTCCGGCAGTTTCGGCGTGTCCACCCTGTTGACGAAGTAGTCGTCCGTGGAGAACGAGATCGGGTGCAGGCCACATGCCTTCAGCTGGACGCTGAGCCTCTTGCAGACCGTGCTTTTTCCGCTGCTGCTCGGCCCGGTGATCAGCACGAGCTTGACCGGATTCTCCGGATCGTCGTGCCTCCTTTCAATCTCCTCTGCGATCTGTACTATCTTCTTCTCCTGCAATGCCTCCGAGATCTGGATCAGGTCCGAGGCGTTGCCTTTCAGGATCGACTCATTGACATCCCCGACATTCGCCAGCCCCATTATCCAGTTCCATTTGTGAGTCTCGGCGAAGACCTCGAAGGTCTTCGGCTGCTCGATGGACGGCGCCAGATCCTCCGGATGGTGGCGGTCAGGGACGCGCAGCAATATTCCTCCGTGGCAGAGCCTCACACCGAAGGTCTTAAGGTAGCCGGTGCTAGGAACCAGCTCGTCGTAGTAATAATCCGTCACATCCTCAAGGGAGTAGCAGGTGATGTAGACCTCGCCGCACGTCTCCAGCAGCTTCACCTTGTCGTGGTCGCCGGACTCTTTGAATATCCTGATGGCTTCCTCGATCTGTATCTCCTTGCGCCTGAACGGAATGTCGGCCTCGACAATCTCTCTCATCCTCGCTCCGATGGCATCCACGTCGGCCTCCGTCAGTCCTGTCCCGTCATTCTTGAAGACCGAGCAGAAATAGCCCTTGGAGATCGGGCGGCGGATTGTCATCCGGCTTTCCGGGAACAAATCCCTTGTGGCCTTGTAGAGGAGAAAGCACAGCGACCTGCTGTAGAAGTTGCGTCCGATGTAGGTGCGGTAGTCCAAAAACTCCACGTCCCTGTTGTGGAACACTCTGAACCTCAGCCCTTCGGCCACGTTGTTCACCTTGGCGGCGAGTATGTCGTACGGTTTGTCGAACTCGAACTGTGGCGCGATGTCCTGTAAGGTGGTGCCTTCGGGAAACTCCTTGAAGGTTCCGGTGTTTTTGCAGAATATTCTTACCATAAGACCAAAAATATGTGATTTGACAAATATACGAACAAAATGCCGCTTGGCAAAGAGGCGGCATGTCCAAAACACAATTCAAAAGGTACTGTCCAACTGTCCAAAACACCTTCCGCTCGTTGCACGAAGTGGAAAAATTGTTATCTTTGCGTTTTCGGAAACATCAGTAATATTCTTATAATGAAAAAAGCAATCGTTTTCGCAGCAGCCATGCTGCTTTCCGTCGGAGCCTTCGCCCAGAATGATCTGAAGAAGGTGAATGACGTGATTGAGCCGCTTCCCGGTGGAAGTGTGACCTTCAACGGCTATTTCGCCGATGACATCCAGAGTTCAATTGACCGTTGGGTCAAAGGCGTGATGCCTTACGACAAGGTCATCGACTTCTTTGTCAAGGGCCGTCCGCAGTTCGCTCTCGGCGAGATGCCGGGAAAGAGCATCCGCACGAACTCTCTTCTCTATCGCTACACCCAGGATCCTGAACTCAAGGAATTGACCAAGGAACTGGTCTACAAGCTGATGGCGACAGAGAGAAGCAACGGAAGCATCAGCTGCACCACGGTTGACGATCAGCCTGGAGACCGCGACGGCGACATCTGGGAGAGGAAGTACGTCATGCTTGGCCTGCTTCAGTACTATGCTGACGTGGAGCAGGATCCGAGGGTTCTTTCGGCGGTGGAGAAGGAGGCGAAGAGCGTTATCGACCAGGTCGGTCCGGCTCCTAAGAAGGGCATCACGCAGCTCGGATGGAGCGCCACCAAGATCGAGTCTTCATCGATCCTTGAGCCTATGATGAGGCTTTACTTCATCACCGGCAAGCAGGAGTACCTTGATTTCTCTGAATATATCGTAAGGACCGGAGCCTCCAAGGGCAGCAACATATTCCAGCAGGTCTATGAAGGCACGCCTCTCTACCAGGTGGGCAAGCCTTATCCGAAGGCCTACGAGATGACCTCCGTCTGGGAGGGTCTTGCTGAATTTTACCGCGCGACCGGCGATCCTAAATGGAAGGTGTGCCTCGACAATTTCTTCAACGACGTGAAGGATCACGAGGTTACGATCATCGGCAACGCCGGCTCGGATGTCTACTGGCCTAAGCTTTACGGTGAAGGCTGGAGCAACACCGCCGTAGAGCAGACCAATCCTGACATCAAGAGGATGATGGAGACCTGCGTCGGCGTGACGTGGATGAAGTACTGCTCACAGTATCTTCGTCTCACGGGCGACCCTGCCGCCGTTGACTACATCGAGAAATATGCCTACAACGGCCTTCTCGGCGCCATGAAGCCGGATGGCAAGGGATTCAGCTACGTGAACCTTCTCAATGGATCGAAGGTCACCAACAGCGGCTGGGGAACCAACATTGACGGCCAGCCTGTCACCTGCTGCAATCTCAGCGGCCCTTGCGGACTGTCCTACCTGCCTTACGTCGCGGCTATGCAGTCAAAGGAAGGTCCGGTGCTGAATCTCTACAACGCCGGGACCGTCACCGCCAGGACAGCCGCCGGCAACGAGGTGAAGCTTGGAATCGTCACTGAATATCCTCGCGCGAACGAGGTGAGGATCTCCGTTGATCCGGCCTCCAAGGAGAAGTTCACGGTGAAACTGCACATCCCTTCGTGGAGTGAGAACACCTACGTGGCCGTGAATGGCAGACATGTGGGCAAGGTTGAGGCCGGCAAGTACCTCTCGCTTGACCGCAAGTGGCAGGCCGGCGACAGCATCTACATCATCTTCGACATGAAGGCCAGGCTCATCAACGCCCCTGAGAACGGACGTAACCCTGAAGGCAAGTACTTCCAGGCCGTTCAGTGGGGTCCTCTCGTGCTGGCCCGTGACGAGAACCTTGATCCGGACTACGACAAGCCTGTGAGGATTGTCGCCGACTCCAAGGGTGAGGTGAAGGTCAAGATTGTTGACCCGGAGCGCCCTGGCACAAGGATGCAGTTCCTCGTCCCTACCACCGAGGGCGACATCAAGATGGTGGACTACTCCTCTGTGGACTGCTGGAAAGGCTCCCACATCCAGACCTGGCTGCCTATGATCAGGTAACCGGTCGGCAACACTGAAAAGACAATGGGAGGCTGAAAATGACTTTCGGCCTCCCTTATTCGTTAAGTAATCCTTAAAAGATTACCAACTTATTATTTAACACTTACTAAGGCATTCCTGATTCAGATTATTTCTTTGTCAATGTCCTTTCGATGGCATCGGCCCAGCCGGCCTTGGCGGCCTTGACGGCGGCCTCGTCCATCGATGGGGTGAACAGGCGGTCGGCCTGCCACTGCTTCTTGACCTCCTCGATGTCTTTCCAGAACCCTACCGCCAGACCTGCGAGACAGGCGGCTCCCAGGGCGGTGGTCTCCGTGACCTTAGGCCTGATGACCTTCGCTCCGAGGATGTCTGACTGGAACTGCATCATAAGATTGTTTCTGGAAGCGCTACCGTCGACCTTGAGCTCGCCCAGACGTATTCCCGAATCCTTTTCCATCGCCGTGACGATGTCCATCGTCTGGAATGCGATCCCCTCAAGAGCCGCGCGTGCGATGTGTGCCGCCGTTGTCCCGCGTGTGATGCCGAGGATGCTGCCCTTGGCGTACTGATCCCAGTACGGGGCTCCCAGACCGGTCAGTGCCGGAACCATGTACACGCCGCCGTTGTCCGGCACCGAGGCCGCCAGCGCCTCGACCTCGGAGGAACTCTTGATGATGCCGAGTCCGTCACGGAGCCACTGCACGACGGAGCCGGCGACGAAGATCGAGCCTTCAAGCGCGTAGTTGACCTTGTCTCCGATCTTCCAGGCTATCGTGGCCAGAAGATTGTTCTTTGACAGTATCGGTTTCTCGCCCGTGTTCATCAGAAGGAAGCATCCGGTTCCGTAGGTGTTCTTCACGGAGCCGGCTTCCGTGCACATCTGGCCGAACAGGGCGGCCTGCTGGTCGCCGGCGATTCCCGCCACAGGGACATCGCCTCCAAGGAGATCGGTCTGGCCGTAGATCTCGGACGAAGACTTGACCTCCGGCATCATGGAGATCGGAATGTTCAGCAGGTCAAGCAGTTCCTTGTCCCATTCAAGTGTGTTGATGTTGAACAGCATCGTGCGGGACGCGTTGCTCACGTCGGTGACGTGTTCGTGGCCTCCGGTAAGGTTCCACACCAGCCAGCAGTCCACGGTTCCGAAACGTAGCTTACCTTGCTCCGCCTTTTCCCTCGCTCCCGGAACGTTCTCCAGGATCCAGCGGATCTTCGTGCCGGAGAAGTAGGCGTCGATGATCAGTCCGGTCTTTTGGCGGATCATCCCGGTCATCCCCGCCGCCTTGAGCGAGTCGCAATACTCGGAAGTCCTCCTGTCCTGCCAGACGATGGCGTTATAGACCGGTTTCCCCGTCTCGGCGTCCCACACGATGGTGGTCTCGCGCTGGTTGGTGATGCCGATCGCGGCGATGTCCGCGCCCCCAAGCCCCAGCGAGGTGACCGCCTCCGTCATCATGGCGTACTCTGTCGCCCAGATCTCCATAGGATTATGCTCGACCATCCCCGGCTTAGGGAAATGCTGTGTGAACTCTTTCTGACGCACGGCCTGGGCCTCGCCGTTTCTGTTGAAGACTATCGCTCTGGAGGAGCTGGTGCCCTGATCAAGGGCGATGATGTAATCCCTCATATTCAGTGATTGTGAATTATCTGTTTCGGGCAGACGGTCGCCTGCTGTAGGCCACAAATATACTCATTTTGCGGATTCTTTGTCCCGCTGCATTCTGCCTTGCCGGCAACTTTTGCGGCGATTCCGAAATAAAATCATTATCTTGCGGTGTCAAAAGAAAAAACCTACGGGTATGAAACGTAATATTCAGATTCTGTCCTGTTTGGCTGTCATGGTGATAATGAACATTTTTGCCATGACGGTTGACGCTTTCGCCCAGCAGGCGTTATGGAGCGGGGCAAAAGTGACCTCTCCTGAGGTCAACAATGACAATTCGGTGACTTTCAGGTATTCTGCACCGAATGTGATCAGGGTGCAGGTGACCGGAGATTTCCTGCCGCCTCAAAAAATAAGCACGCCTGACGGCGTTTTTGAGATTCCGGGAGTCGCCGAGCTGACCCAGGATCAGAACGGGGTCTGGGAATATACCAGCGCGCCCCTCGAACCTGAACTCTACGGCTACTCGTTCATCGTCAACGGCCAGCGGATGAACGATCCGTCGAATGTCTATCAGATAAGGGATGTGGCCACGGTCACGAGTATATTCATTGTCGGTGGCGGACAGGCTGACCTTTACGAGGTGAATGATGTTCCGCACGGGACGGTGGCAAAGGTTTGGTATGACAGCCCTTCGCTTGGAATGAGGCGCAGGATGACGGTCTACACTCCGGCAGGTTATGAAAACAACGGAAAGGCCAGATACCCTGTGCTTTATCTTTTGCACGGAATGGGCGGGGACGAGCAGGCGTGGATGGAGCTCGGCCGCGCCTCCCAAATCCTTGACAACCTCATCGCGCAAGGCAAGGCGAAGCCGATGATCGTGGTGATGCCGAACGGCAACGCCTCGCAGGAGGCCGCCCCGGGCGAGACTTCCAACGGCCTCGTCCAGCCACAGTTCAACCTTCCGAAGACAATGGACGGCACCTACGAAACCTCCTTCCCTGAAATCATTGAATATGTTGACTCCCACTATCGTACAATCCGCAAAAAGGAGGGACGCGCGATAGCCGGACTGTCGATGGGCGGGTTCCATTCCCTCCACATCTCAAAGGAATATCCCGGCACCTTCTCGTACATAGGCCTGTTCTCCGCCGCCATATTCCCGGAAAAGAAATCTCCTGTCTATGAGGACTTTGACGGCAAACTGGCGAGACTTTTCGCCACCAAGCCATCACTTTTCTGGATCGGCATCGGAAAGGAAGACTTTCTCTATCAGGCCAACTCCGACTTCCGCAAGAAACTCGATGACGCCGGTTATGAATATTCCTACGTAGAGTCCGACGGCGGCCACATCTGGCGCAACTGGCGCATCTACCTCAGCCGGTTCGTCCCGCTGCTGTTCCAATGACAAACCGGCTTGAAGTGAATCACGCCTATGGACTCAGCCATAGAAATCAGGCTGAGCCTCTATATTGCTGAAATGTAACAAACAACGAATATGAGCGCACTTTCTGTACTGTATATAGTACTCCCGATCCTTGCTGTTTCCCTTTGCCATACCCTTGAGGTGCTGTTCACCGCCAAGCGATGGGCAGGGCGGCATTGGGTGTCCTTGATGAATGAACACCCAAATTTATTGAATGTCCTCTTCCGCCTTTCCGGAATGAATATGTCAGCATTAGTCATTGCCGCTGTTGTTGGTTTCCTTGCGGTTCTCCTTTCGACCGCCGCATTGTTCGCCGGCGGTTTATGGGCCGAACTCGTCTGGACGACAGTCTTTATGGCATATTCAGTGTGCGCCCTGATAAACCTCGTGCGTGCTGTAACCCTCAAAGGCTATGTTCCCGGACTTGTGACCAGCATTATCTCCGTCCCTCTCATCGCATACGCGGCATATTCATTATCCCTCGTCTGGCCCTGGTGGGAAATGCTGCTCTTTGCCATCCTCGGTCTTGTCCTCGCTGTAGCTGGTCATTTCATCGCTCAGCGTATAGGACGCGACTAATCTTTAAGTTCACAAAGAAACAACCCGGCACCTTCTTTCGGTAGGTGGCGCCGGGTTTGAATAATCCTACTTGGAGTCTGGCGGTCATTGCCGCCAGAAACTACTCGAACTTGTTCTTGTCGATAACGATACCGATAGTCTTCTTGTCATCCGTCACGAGCGTCTTTCCGGTAAATTTCGGTGCTTTGGAAGTTTCTTCAAAGTCACCGCTTGTAGCATTCTTCTTGAAAAGCCGGAACTCGATATCAGCATTGGTAAAGTCGCAGCTTTTATAATAAAAAGCAACTCCATCCGCATCCGGAACTCCGCCTATGCAGCCACTGCTACCTGGCACTAACAGGCTAAAAGTTGGACAATAATCTGAAACATCAATAACTATCGCTCCGATACAATCAGGATACACCTCAGTCCCCGGTGTCGTAACATCCGCTGTCTGGAGAATATAGCTTTTCGCCTCCGCCGGGTTAAGACCTTTGACTAAAACCTTGAGCGCAGTAGGTGTCTTCCAGCCTGATATGGTCGCTGACAACTTATTGCCCGCATAGGTATAGTCTATACCATCACAAACATAAACTAAAGGCATGAAATAAACACTTGCTCCAGCATACGATTCTTTATGCGGCCTGAAGAACTGCGAAATCGAAAAGAAGGAAGGCGTATATTCGGACAGGTTATTGGAGCCTTCATACATGACAGAGAACTTGCCGCCTGCCCTAAGACTTCGTCCGGCGGCGAGTTCGCCGGCAGTCCACTTCGACCCGTCATAGGTAATGACAAGATCCGGGGTCGGGTTGTTGGCCTTCTCGGTATAGTTCCAGTCGTCGAACCACAGGTTGAGCTTGTCTCCGGCGGCCCAGTCGGCCTTCACCGCCTTGGTGTCCCCGGCACCGTCAAATCCGGAAATGTTGAGGTCAAGGATGATTGAACCCTGAGGCACTGGCACTACAGGAGTCTCGATAGATTTGTTGCAAGATGCGGACAGCAATGCCGCGATTGCCGCTACAGCGATAATTGAAAGTCTCTTCATAACGTTGTCCTCCTTACCATATCTCCTCGGTGTTGTCACCGAACGGGTTCCCGACAGTCATACCATCGGTGTCTGGACCGCTGCCGCAGATGACGCCCTCAAGGCTCATCGTCAAAATCTCCGCGATGGGAGAGTCATACTTTGTTTTGTTTACCATAATCGGATGATTTAACCTGAATTATTCATAAAGAAAGTAAAGGAATCCTCGCAATTATTTGGTAATAAGAGGATTAAACGTTATCTTTGTAATACTAAAAACAAGAAACATTATTGGCAACAATATCATTTTCCTGACATCAGGAAAATGATGCATCAATGTACATATTGCGACAATGACCAATCATATGCGTTCGCTATTGTTATTATTAATTTAGTTTAATATATTTACACAAAATTTAAATCTATTCAGATAGTATGCAAAATTTGAACAGGCTAAAAGTCGTTCTTGTTGAACAAGAACGGACGGGGAAATGGCTCGCCGAACAACTTGGCAAGTCAACGTGTACCGTAAGTAAGTGGTGTAGCAATTCTATTCAACCAGACTTGCAAACCCTTGACAAGATAGCTAAATTATTAAAAGTAAATGTAAAAAGTTTGCTCAACAACACAGAACAGGAAGACTAAATTTTATGGCGAGCATAGTTGAACAGCAGCAGGATTTGTTCTTTGAATTTGATTTCGAACAACCCGTAGCAGAGGCAGAGGGCATTATAGATATTGCCAAATGCAAAAAGGATATTTTCCTTATCGGATGTTTTCGCAATGATCAAAAACATCAGATTGATTGGATTCTTAAAAATCCGACAAATGGAGATAGTGGTAAATATAATGTAAGATTAGGAAAAGGACGTAATGGGTGGATTAACAAAGAGAATCCTAGAATAGCGAATCCTAAATATGTCATTTTATATGAATTTGGTAACGAAAATATTGTTTACGGATTTAAGGCTGGCGGCAGTAAGGTCTATAAAGAAAAAGATATGATTGCCACAGGATATGATACACCTAATGGCGATTATCTCGTGTATCGACTGACTGATGAGTGCCAAATAGTTGGAGTTGATGTAAAAAAAGTTTTGGCTCAATATCGTGAACGTACTAATTGGATTGATGGCAAACCGATATATCTCACAGGCCGTGAAATCATTTCGGCAGAACGCCCTAAAGTTAAGAGGGTGAAAAAAAACGATGTTAACAATGCCAATATCTTTAATGAAGAAGTACCCTCTCTGCAAGACGTTATTAATGGCATAAACCATAATTTCAGATATTCCGAGAATGCCCTGACCTCTATCGACTTGTTTTCCGGATGTGGAGGTTTAACAAAAGGGTTTTCAATGGCCGGAATACGTTCGATATTTGCATCCGACATTGATGAAAACTGTGAAAAGACCTTCAGGACAAATTTCCCTGGAGTTCCGTTTCTCTGCAAGGATATTACACAAATAACAAAAGAAGAAGTTGATGCCTTGACAGGTAACGCCTCTCCAGATATCATCATTGGTGGTCCACCATGCCAAGGGTTTAGTTTGGCTAATAAACGCAGAAATCAAGTTGCAGATGACCCAAGGAATCGTCTTTTTTATGGATTTGTTAAATTTATTAATTGGTATTCTCCAAAACTCTTTGTAATGGAGAACGTAAAGGGATTATTATCAATGAAAGACGGAGCTGTTCTGAAAACCATATTGGATGAATTTAGGCGTGCTGGTAATTTCGGTGGATATGATGTCGAGTATAAAGTGCTATTGGCATCTGATTATGGCGTACCACAAAATCGGGAACGGGTCATCATCATTGGCACAAGACATGATTTAGGATTGAAGCCAAGACATCCGGAGTCATTACATCTTGACCACAAAGTAACGGTTGATGAGGCAATCTCCGATCTTCCTCAAATTAAGGCCTGCGAAGGTTTAGAGGTAATGAACTATCCAATAAAACCGCAAAACGAATATCAGGCATTAATGCGCCAAAATATGCAGTATGTAACCAACCATATTGCAATGCACCATACAAAAAGATTGATTGATAGATTTGAGGCTATCAAACCTGGACAGTCATTAGTAGATGTTTGGGAGACACACGGCTCAGTTAAGCGAGGTGCTCCCGGTGAGAAGTCTGATGTTAAATTCGGTCAAAATAACCAGCGCTTATGGGGAAACCAGCCAGCACCGACAATTGCGGCTTCATTCCAATCCAATTTTATACACCCTCACTTGAATCGTAATTTTACGGCAAGGGAAGGCGCCCGCCTTCAGTCATTCCCAGATGATTTCATATTTGAAGGGATGCGTACAAAAATGAGTTGGGAAAAAGGATTGAGCCAATATCAGCAGATTGGGAATGCTGTTCCTGTCTTAATGGCCAAAGCAATAGGTGAATGTGTAATTAATATACTCAATGGAACCGATGGAAACTAATAACTACTACGACTACATTTGTGAGATGAAGGGAAAATATCCCCAGCTCAGTCATGCGTCAAACATTATTACAAAATACTCTGGCAAGTTGAATGGTAAGGAGGAAAACGCTTTAACCAAGCTGATTCCAGAGTATTCAAAATATCTCCATAAGATGATGGAACTTTCTGCTTACGATAAGTATGCCATAGAAAAGAAAGTAGATTATCTGAATGAATACTACAACTTTATGCGTGACAACGACCTTGAGAAGGCATTTTCTTCTCAAGGCAAGTTCCGCCCCACAATTCTCGAGGAGTTTCTGTATTTACTTTTTAAGGATTATGTGGAACTTATCAAACAACGCTATGATGACAATGATGTTCTTGGAAGTGGTGCCGTCAAAGCTTATTCAAATCTGTATTTTAAAGCAAAAGACTTTAAGGATTTCATCAAGACTCCTGAAATAGGTGTCAATGAGAAAGATCAAGACTATGCCATCTATCGAACATTTGACATTACCATAAATGACAAGACCCCATTGCAGATTCGCATTCCTGCGATTGCGATAGAGGCAAAGACCTATATCGACAAGACAATGTTGGATTCTATTATAGCAACAGCTGAAAAGATCAAAAGCGGTAATCCACACACACGTTTCATTGCGGTTTCCGAGCGATATGATGTTAGTTATGCTGTTGATCCAGCCTACTCTCGCATTGATCAGATCTACATATTGCGAAAATCAATGAGGAAGAATGGTTGGGCTGACATTGACAAGGATGTAGTGTGGAGATTATTTGAGGAGACCACACAGCATTTGGAGAGGCCGTGGTCAGACATTGAAGCGAGAATAAGAGAAGAAGGGATAGTAATATGAAATACTTTTACTAAATTCTAGGTTATATCATCATTATAATAGTCATGCTAAAGATTGTACATATTTCTGATTTTCACCTCAATAAGGTTAATCTTGACGACTGGAAGAATTTTGTTAAGCCAGCTTTCCTTGATTTAATGAAACGAGAATTTCCTGGCGGGAATGCGCTGATTTTATGTACCGGAGACCTGCTTGATAAAGGCGGAAAAGATTTTGGTGGAATTACATCAGGATTACAAGTCTTTAAAGATCAGGTTATAGAGCCCATTATATCTTCTTTAGGGATTCCGATTTCTAATTTTATTTGTATTCCTGGCAACCATGATATTGACAGAGTTGCTGACGATGACATAAGCATTGACGGTCTAATCAGTATCATCGCAAAATCGTCACCATCAAAAATTAATGATTATGTTGAGTCTTTGGATTATAATGCCCCGAAACACTCTAAACGAATTTTAGCCTACAAGAATTTTGAAAAAGAAATATATGCGCATTATCCGGATATTCATACATCTTTTCTTGGATCATCCTTTATCATTAAAATGGGGGAAACAAAGATCGGAGTTGCAGGATTCAATACGGTATGGAACTGTTCTAGTGATAACGACAGGGCAAATGGCATCTGTATAACTGAGTATCAGTATAAACAGTGTACAGAGCTTATCAGTTGTTGTGACTATAAAATTGCTTTGATGCATCATCCTTTGGATTGGTTAGAAAAAGAGTCAGAATCTATTCAAAATTGGATTAAGCATGATTTTGACATATTACTTGATGGTCATACTCATAAGTCCGATACTTCAATTATAACAAAAATATATGGTTCGCTTTATATTGACACTGCTCCGTCTTTTGAAAATGAAATTAGATGTTGTCAGGCAGGAGCTTTCTCAAACGGAGTAAATATTATAGAAGTTGATAGTGATAAGACTACAATCACACATAAAGAGTATCGCTATAATCATACAAATCGGTCATATCCAGATGTATCTGAAAACATCTTAAATTATGTCTCTTTCAGTTCAGAAGAAGAGAGAATCCTTGATAGGTGTATAAGATATATTCATAGTCACCATTATAGTGAATATGATAATTCTATTATACCTCATAAAGCTTCGGCAATACAAACGCTGAAAGAAGCATTTGTTCTACCTCCTATTCATAGAAATGGTGATGATTCAGATCATCAGTACTCTATTAGTGAGTTTCTTAATGACTCTGCGAATATTGTATTATTCGGTCCACATGAGAGTGGAAAGAGTACTATATTATATCGAATGATTATTGAACTCATCGACAATTATTCATTATTTCAAACAGTCCCAGCATATATAGATTTTTCATCCATAGGTTCTCGAGATATAGAGCCATGCCTAAAATCATACCTTGATTGCAATAGTGATGAATTGCGAACTCTTCTTGCAGGAAATTTCATCACATTATTTATCGACAATTACAATCCTACAGAGGCTAATAAAAATATATGTGCTAAATTATATCGGTTTGTAAAAGATAATAGCGTACGAATTATCGCCACTCATGATACCGAACTTAATAACGGATATGATACAACATTTGCTTCTTTGGCCCAAATTGCATTTGAGACTTTTTTTATAAACTCTTTCAAGGCCGAGAATGTTCGAGCGTTAATGGTAAAATGGAATCCTGGAGATAGATTTGAAGATACCAATGCAAAATTACAAAAGATGGTATCTAGCTTCAGTTCTTACTCACTGCCATGTTCTGCGATGTCTGTTTCATTATATTTGTGGAGTACTGAAAATACAGATAGAAAGCCTGTCAATCCAGCATTACTTCTTGATATATATCTTGAAATTATCCTTGAAAGACTTAATAAGGATTATCTATATCGAGATTCATTTGATTACGAAAATAAGGTTATGTTATTGTCAAACATAGCTAAATTTGTGCACGATGAATCCAATAAGTCAACTGATTTTCAGATGACTTATGCTCAATACATTAATTGCATTATAAATTATCTAAATTCAGTTGGATTCGAGAAAGTCGAAGCTGATAAAATTGGTGATTATTTTATAACACAAAAAGTATTTATCAAACATAATAATTATGTACAGTTTTCTCATTCGTGTTTCTATTTCTTTCTGCTAGCAAAGCGAATGATTAAAGATGAACAATTTAGAGATTTTATTATTTCCGAAAAAGAGTACTATAAATACGAACGAGTTATTGATTATTATGCTGGATTAAATCGCAGTGATCGGGGGTTATTAGCATTATTGCTTCGCAGATTTAACGATTATTTTTCTCCACTGAACGAGGTTCAGGAAGAGATAAATAGAAATATGGATAATTGCTTCACTTATATCCAGAACAACCAATCAGGATTCAAGCCAATTGTTGGAAACATAGAATTAAGGAGGGCATCTGAATCAAAAGGCAAACAGGAAGATGTTATTAAACGTGCCAATAAAGTATTCGATGAAAAACTCAATTCGATTGCAGATTCCTATTCTAGCCCAAACATACTATATCCAGAACTAATGATAGTTATGCTCTGCAAAGCGATAAGGAATTTAGATGGTGTAGAAGATGTGACGCTAAAAACAACGGCATATACTACCCTTATTAAGAAATCTTTGCAATATACCTTTGTCCTAAAAGACAGCCTTGCAAGGTATGCTAATTCCCATGATGGGAAGCTCCCAATAGCTTTTTCATCCGTAGTAAACATTCCTAATTTCTTAAAATATATGCCATTTGGATTACAATGTTCATTTCATGAAATAATGGGATCAACAAAGATTTTTACTCCAATAAAAAATAAAGTCGTGATGGATAGGAAGGACAAATCAATATCTGACATTGAAAGATATATGTCTATCGCCATGCTTTGGGATTCAACTGGCTTGGAAAATGAAAAAGAGATAAAGCGACTTATAAAAGATATTGGTAACAATTGTGTGCAAGATTACATATACAACAAAATATCCTACAGATACAACAATCTTATTTCTGTAGGCTCTGAAGAGGAAGACGAGTGTATTTCATTATTAGCAGAACTAAAGGTAAAGGGGCATCCATTTAAGTCAATAGAAAAGGGCATTCTTATAAATGAAATGAAGAAAAAAAGAGATAAGTCTTCACTAATAAAAAAAGTTGACAAAAAGCCTTAAACCTCATTATGAATAAACTATCAATCCGTTTCTTCGACGACCGAGAGGTCAGAGCCATTTGGGATGAGGAGAATTCCAAATGGTGGTATAGTGTGCTTGATATTGTCGGAGTATTGAACGCACAGGATGACTATACGAAGAACAGAAACTACTGGAAGTACCTGAAGGGGAAACTGAAGAAAGATGGCATCGAAGTGGTTAGTGACACTAACCAGTTGAAGATGCGAGCGCCAGACGGGAAGATGAGATTGACGGATATGCTTGATGCTTCAGGCGTTGTGGAATTGGCGAAGAATATGCCGAACAACAAAGCTTCGCGATTTATCGAGTGGTTTACTTATGGGGAAGATACCATTGACAGAAAGAGCAAGGCGAAGGCTTACACCCTGTTCGAGAGTTCCTTGCTTGACAGTATTGATGTCGGAACTGTTAAAGGGCTTCAGCAGATTCACGCTTATCTGTTTGGCGGATTGTATGACTTTGCAGGGCAGATCCGATCGGTAAATATTTCAAAAGGCGGATTCACATTCGCTCCTGTGGCATTTCTTTCACAGACGTTGCAAAACATTGAGCAAATGCCGGAAGGATCTTTTGATGAGATCGCTGACAAGTATGTGGAAATGAATGTAGCGCATCCGTTCCGGGAGGGTAATGGGCGAACTACGAGGATTTGGTTGGATTTGATTCTGAAGAAGAGGCTCGGGATGTGCGTGGATTGGAGTCGTATTGATAAATATGCCTATCTTGCAGCAATGGAAAGGAGTGTGGTGGATAGTACAGAAATCAAACGACTTCTGCAAGACGCGCTGACGGACAAGGTGAATGACAGGGAGATGTTTATGAAAGGGATTGATTATTCGTATTATTATGAGGAGAGGTAGAGGAAAAAGGTACGCAGTGCGTACCCAATTTGAATTTTAGACATAAAGATATATGAACAAGGAAATTAGCATACAGGAGAACAATCCCGGCTTGAGAGGAAAAGAGAATGAACTCTTTACTGATGTCTGCCGAATCATTGACGGAGCAAGGGATCGGATTGCCACGCATCTCAATACGGAGCTATGTCTGACCAACTGGTATATTGGGCATCGTATCAAGGAAGATGTTCTTTACAATCAGAGGGCAGAATACGGGAAGCAAGTTATCAAGAACCTCGCAAAGCTTCTGACAGACAGATATGGTTCCGGCTGGAAATATGAGAAATTGAAACAATGTATTCGTGTGGCTTATGCATTCTCCGAAGAGGAAAATAAGGTACGCGCTGCGTACCCAATTGACTTGGACACACCTTCGCTCATTGACCGGTGTGAAGGAGCCGCTTGCAAGGCAGTTCTATGTAGAAATTCCTTTCTGGAAATTGATGGATTTGACTTTATAAGAAATAATAATTGACTAGGGTGTTAAGTTAATGGATTGTTTTTGGTCATGTAAATTGCCCTTTTGAGGGCTGCTCCGAAGATCAATCTGGAAGGTTGATAAACTCGCATATAACTGGTTTAAGTTATTAATATTTAATTATTTGACTATTGTGCATGTCGTAGATTTTTCGTAACTTTATAGCCATATACGAAACCCATATAGCGATGAAAAATCAAGACGAAAAGCTGGCCAAGACCCGACAGGATAATGAACGCAAGACCCGACAGGATAATGAACGTTTGCGCAACGAGATCCACAACCTCAAACGCCAGGTCAAACGGCTGAAGGAGAAAGATGACACCCGCAAAGTTGAGCGGAAAGCATCCCGCGCCTCGGAGCAAAAGTTCCGGAAGGAGGAAGTCATGGAGATGAGCATGGACGACATCAAAAAAAAAACTTGTGGATGCGGGGGCGGAGCCCCGGGCGGCGGAAGTGATGGCATTACTCATGTCGAAGGATACCGGCATGCAGAAGAAATTATCAAGATGGCGGCACTGATGTACACATATGCGGGATGCAGCTTCCGCTCCGTTGCCAAGGCGGTGGAGGTGATCAACTTCGTGTTCCCGTCCCTGGGACTTGCCGAAGTCTTGCACACCTCCGTGCGTGACTGGGTGCGGAAGATTGGCCTGGACGTGTACAGACGGCGTCACGAGTACATGACGGTCGGGGAGGCCTATTCCATCATCATGGACGAGAGCATCACGGTTGCGGAACACAAGATCCTGCTTACACTGAAGGCTCCTGCGGAGTCTCCGGGAGGGGCCCTTTCCCGCTCCGATGTGGAAGTCGCAGACATCCACGTGGCCGCCTCCCATAAGAGCGAGGACGTCAAGGCGGCCGTGGACCGTGTGACGTCCAGGTCCGGACGTGCTCCCAGATACGCCGTCACCGACAACGGGCGCAATCTTGTAAAGGGGCTCGCCGAGGCCGGGGTCATGGGGCACAGGGATATAAGTCATACATTCGGCACCTGTCTCAAAGCCGTCTACGGGAGGGACGAGGAGTTTGTCTCACTCACCAAGGCTGTCGGGAGCGCCAGGCATTACGCCCTTACGGATGTTGATTACCTGATGCCCAACAACATGCGTGCGCTTGCACATTGGATGAACGTCTTCGACTGGATTCAATGGGCCAAGAATATGATGGAAGCCGTCGGCTCTCTTACCGCCAAGGATCGCGGCATGTATTCCTTCGTCTGGGAACACGGGGCTTTGGTGGATGAACTCAGCGAGGCCATGTCCTGCTTCCGCAAAGTGCTCACGCTCTGCAAGGAATCCTGGCTCTCCCGGAAAACGGCCATGGAGTGTGTCGCAATCATCAATCGGGAACTCATGGGACGCGGCGAGCGACTTACGAGACTCGAAGGCATGATTGGCTACTTCGCAACGGAAACCGCCCTGGTGGGCAGTGACGAAGAAGCTTACAACGTGTCTTCTGACATTATCGAATCCTTGTTTGGCGGCTTCAAGGAGAGGAAATCCCCCAACCGGATGTACGGGGTGACCGGCTTCATCCTTGTCATGCCGCTGGAAATAAGCCTCAGCAGTATCCTGAAGTCCCGAAAGGTTGACTTCAAGGCCGCTCTGGAGCGCAATCGAATAGCGGATGTCAAGGCCTGGGAAAAGGAGAACCTCCCTGAAAACCTTGCCGCCAAACGAGCGCGTGTATTGAGACAAGCCTGCTGAAATCATGACTAAAATTGAAATCGTTAACTTTACACCCTAATAATTGACTATTCAAATCAATTTGGATCGCATTTGGATCATTTGGATCACTTGACACAAGTGGATTCGCTATGAGGCTGGCCCTGAACATAAAATCATCCTGTTTGAAAATAGGATTTGGCCATCCGCCTTCTTCCAATTCCCTATACATTCTGTCAATACCCTCCCCAAACTCACGAATGAATTCATATTCTTTCATAAATGAGGCAATCTTAGGATTTCGTGAGAAATGAGTTGTCCGCATATTGTGCAGCCGAACTCTTCCGGGAAGGATTCCTGGGTAGTGTTTCATCGAGTGTGTCCGGAGCCGGTCCCTCGGACTGGGCTTTCCACCGTGAAATGATTGCCAAACAACTTTACTTGAATGTCCGTCCCGAGGATGGAATAGTCTCTATGTGCAACCGCATTCACGATTAGTTCAGTCCAACAAAATTCCGGATATTCGGGTTTTGTCACGAACAGAGCGTTTGAGGCAAGATAAGTCCTCTTTTATTTGCGTCTTTACATAAGCTATGGCAGATTGAGTCATTTCGAGGATCCTTCCTTTGAATGTAACATCTTTTTTTGCTGTAGGAATGATGCCTTAGCATTGGTCGGACGTGGAACTTCAGAATGTTTTTCGTAAGTTTACGGAAAATAGTATGAGATAATGAATATCGTGCGTAAGATTTCCGTGATTGTTGCTGCCGCTATCTGTACTGCGGTTACGGCGTGCTCCGTGAAAACAGTTGAGATTCCTTTCGACCCGAATGTCGAGGATTACACTCCGGTTGTCGTTGAAATCCTGAAGTCGAACCCGAAAGGAAACGTGAGGATTCTCTTCGGCAAAGGTGTCTACCCCTTCTATCCGGAGCTGGGGGCGCGGGAGTTCCTGACGCTCTCGAACAACGACAGCGGTGACAAGCGCATAGCCTTCCTGATCAAGGACATGAGGAATGTCACGATCGAAGGCGACGGCTCCGACTTCATGTTCCACGGGTGCATGGTGCCGTTCGCCGTCAAGGGGTCGTCCAATGTCACCATCAAGGGTGTGTCGGTCGATTACGACTATCCTTGGACTTTCGAAGGGACGGTTCTCTCCAGCGATCCGGTCAGCAGAAGCTTCACTGTCAAGGTCTTCCCGGATACCAAGTACCGCATCGAAGGCGACAGGCTTTTCTTCGGAGGCTATGACTGGGAGTATCCGATGGGGGAGAGCATCCTTTTCGACCCGAAGACCCACAGGCCGTTCTTCGACACCTGCGCCTACGACCACGGCTATTGGTCCGGTGAGATGGGAGCACGGGAGATAGGTGAAGGCATCATCGAATTCACCCGCCTGAGCGCGAGGGACGTTCCTCCGGTCGGAAGCGTTTGGGACGACAAAGGGCCTACAGGACTTAACAGACGTTTCCCGGCGATGGCAGTGCTGTCATCAAAGAATATAAACATAGAGGATGTCCACATCTACCGGAGCGGCGGGATGGGACTGATCGCTGAATATTCAGAGAATATCACGGTGAAAGGTTTCTCTACTGCGGCTCACGAAGGTTCTCCGAGGATGGTCACCACTTCCGCTGACGCGACCCACTTTGTCAGCTGCAACGGAAAGATTACGATAGAGAACAGCCTGTTTGAGAGTATGCTTGACGATGCCGCGAACATCCACGGCATCTACATGCTTGTGGATTCTGTGCTGTCATCTAATACTTTACGGGCTCATTTCGGCCATTTCCAGCAGGTGGGGGACCAGTTCGCCGACGAGGGTGACGTGATCAGCTTTGTGGACAAATCCAATCTCCGTCCGGTCGGCTCCGGCAGGATCAGGAGCATCGACAAGTCCGACCTCAAGGCCTACATCATAGAGACCGATTTCGATCTTGGCGGTGTCGTGGATCCGACCAACATCGCCCTTGAGAACATCTCCAGAGGCGCGGATGTCACGATTCGGAACTGCACCGTTCGCTACAACAGGGCAAGGAGCCTTCTGCTCTCGACCTATGGCGATGTGCTTGTGGAGGACTGTGATTTCGCTTCCCAGATGGCTGGAATCTGTGTCAGCGGCGACGCCAACTTCTGGTACGAGTCCGGAAGGACAAAGAACATCGTGATTAGAAACAACAAGTTCACGGATCTGGCCATCGGCGCGAACGGCCCGCAGGCCATCCTCCAGATCGATCCTGAAATTCCTACCAAGACCAGGGGCAATGATTTCCACTATCATAACCGTGTGGTTTTCTCAGGCAACACGGTGTCAACCTTTGACAGCCAGATTGTCTATGCCAGAAGCGTCGGAACGCTCGACATCTCTGACAACATATTCATTGATTCCAAGTCTTATGCGCCGCTGTTCCCTGGGCAGCCCGTGATCGACGTGCAGTTCTGCGGCGATGTGACCATCAAAGACAATGATTTCTCAAAGTGGAAGCCGGACGCTGAGATCAGCATCCACGACTGTGTCAAGGTCGAGAATGACTCCGGCCTTCCTGTAATCGACAAACCGAATCCTTACCGCGAGCGGAATTGGTAAGGATCCGGTTTCTATGTGATGCCCTTTCTCAAAGGCTATTTCTGAGAAGAGGCCTTGTCTTCGGGTTTGTTTTCAGAGTCCTGTGAAGCGCCTTCGCCAGTTTTCTGCACCCCTTCCTTGTACTTGAAGCGGCGGATCTTGTGCGTGGCGGTCTTGTCGAACTCCTCTTTCATCGCCTCGACCTCGCCGATCTTGGACTGTTTGCTGACGTGCTTGTTGACATATTCAAGAACCGCCTGCTTCATCGACTGGAGGTTGTCGAAGAACTTGTCCTCGCGCTGTTGGTTCCAGTCCAGCACATTGTCATCGAACTTCACGAGGGCCACCAACTTGCCGTTCCTTTCCACCACGAGTGATTCGTTCACTCCAGAAATGGTGTTGATCACCTGCTCGATCTCCTCCGGGTAGATGTTCTCGCCCGAAGGTCCCACTATCATATTCCCGAGCCTTCCCTTGATGTAGTAGCGTCCCTTGGAATCCTGGCAGGCAAGATCGTTGGTGCGGAACCAGCCGTCGTCGGTCAGCACGGAGCGTGTCCTTTCCGGGTCGCGGTAGTAGCCCAGCATCACGTTGTCACCCTTGGCGACAATCTCGCCCTCGCCGGTCTCCGGGTTCACGTTCTGGAGCTTGACCTCCACGTTGTAGGCCGGCACGCCGATCGACCCGACCACTGTCTTGCCCACGCAGGCGTTCGTGATCAGCGGAGCCGTCTCAGTCAGGCCGTAGCCGATCGCATAGGGGAATCCGGCCTTGTTGAGGAAATCCTCCACGGTTGAGTCCAGCTTCGAGCCGCCGATTCCGAAGAACTTCAGCTTGCCACCGAAGGATGCGTAGAGTTTCTTCCCGATGAGCCAGTAGAGGAGTCTCGGCGTGTGTCCCTTCATCCAGGAAAGCACGCGGCTCTTCTCCACCGTCGGAACCACGCTGTTCTTGTAGACCTTCTCGATGATCAGCGGCACGGAGCACATGATGGTCGGCTTGACCTTCTTCATCGTCTGCATCAGGATGCTCGGTGTGGGCGGTTTTTGAATATAATAGACGCAGCCTCCGACGTACAGCGGGTAAAGCACGCTGAACGCCATCTCGTAGGTGTGCGACATCGGCAGGATGGAGAGCCAGCGGTCGTGCTTCCCGGCCTTCTGGGCGTGGTAGGCCGCGATGATGTTCTGGCAGAAGTTGCGGTGGCTGAGCATCACGCCTTTGGCCTTTCCGGAAGTGCCTGATGTGTAGATGATTGACGCAAGGTCGTCGGCCTGTGGATCAACACCGTGACCCTCGCAGGTGAAAGCCTTGTCGTCCTTCTTGATGAAGTCGAACGTCTCTATGTCGATCACGAGGGTCAGTTTGTCGATCACCTCCTGACTGAGTTTCTTAAGGAGTCTCTTGGACACGAAGATGGCCTTGCATTCCGAGTGGTTGATGATGTTTGTGACCTCGCTTTCCGACGAATCCGGCAGGATTGGCACGGTCACACGTCCGAAAGGCACGCACGAGAACATCGCAACCGTCCAGTTGGGCATGTTGTTGGAAAGGATGGCTACCTTGTCCCTCGCGCTGATCCCGAATCTGTTGAACCGGTGTGAAAGCTCCAGACACTTGTGCTTGAAACTGTCGTAGGTATATTCCTGCCCACCTTCGACGAACCGCGAGAGCGGCCGCTTGGCGTAGTTGTCGGTGGCATATTCAAAAAGCTTGGCCAGGGTCGTGACATAATTCTCCCTGTTTTGGCTGAAAAATGGCATAATTGATTGTTTAATGAGTGATGTAGCCTTCCGGGTGCTTGCCCTCGAAGTGCATTGTTTCGTAGATCGCCTGTATCCTGTCGGTGTCGGCACGCGCGTCATCCGTCAGCTCAACCTTCTCGCCGATGCTGACGCGCTTGGTCTTCCAGTCGAAGTAGCCCATGTACACGGGACATCCGACCTCTCTGGCGATGAGGTGGTAGCCAGTCTTCCATTTTTTCACGGCCTTTCTGGTGCCTTCCGGGGCGATCGCGAGGTGGAACGTGTCCACCTTCTCCATCTCCTCGATGAGGCTCTTGACCATCGCGGCGGCGCTTCTCCTGTCAACAGGGATGCAGCCTACCTTGCGGAGGAACACTCCGACCGGCCAGAAGAAAAACTCTTTTTTGATCATGACGTGCGCTGTCCGGTCGAACTGTGTGTAGAAGAGGTAGGAGACCACAAAGTCCCACACGGAAGTGTGTGGCACACCGAGAATGATGCATTTGCTTTCCGGCGCGGGGCCACCTACCGTGGTCCAGCCCATCTTCTTCAGCAGCCATCCGCAAAATTTAGCCCAACGTGACATAATCAATGAATATTAGATGTTTACGTCTTCAAGTTCCTCTTCGGAACGCAGGTTCGCCCTGATGAAGTTCTGGCGGTCGATCGTGTTGTCGCCCATGTAGAACTCCATGATGTCCGCTATGGACTCCTCATCGGAAAGCTTGACGAGATCCAGCCTCATGTTCTCTCCGATGAAATCCACGAACTCGTCCGACGAGATCTCTCCCAGACCCTTGAACCTCGTGATCTGCACGGCGGTCTTCAGCTCCCTGACGGCGGCCTCCTTCTCCTCGGGGGAGTAGCAGTAGCGCCTCACCTTCTTGTTGGCCACCCTGAAAAGAGGGGTTTGAAGAATATGCACGTGTCCGCGGCGGATAAGATCCGGGTAATATTTCATGAAGAAGGTCAGCACGAGCATCCTGATGTGCATGCCGTCATCATCGGCGTCGGTCGCCACGATGATGTTGTTGTAGCGTAGGTTCTCAAGGTCGTCCTCGACTCCCAGGGCTGAGACCAGCAGGTTCAGTTCCTCGTTCTCGGCCACCTTCTTGCGGCTCTCCTTGTAGCAGTTGATCGGCTTGCCGCGAAGGCTGAACACCGCCTGGTATTCGGCTTTCCTCACCTTGGTGATGGTACCGCTCGCGGAGTCACCCTCCGTGATGAATATGCTCGTCTGCTCCGCGAGATCCTGCTTGCCTTTAGGCAGCTTGTCACAGAAGTGGAAGCGGCAGTCGCGCAGCTTGCGGTTATAGACATTCGCCTTCTTGTTCCTTTCCCTGGTCTTTTTCTGGATCCCGGCAATCTCCTCGCGCTCAGCCTGGGACTCCTTGATCTTGTTCTCGATGATCGGAACAATGTCCTTGTTGATTCTCAGGTAGTTGTCCAGATTCTTGGCGATGAAGTCATTGACGTACGAGCGGATGGTCGGTCCGCGGTCGATCTCGATGGAGCCGTCGGGATTGAGAATCTTCTTGCCGTTCCCGTCGGTCTTCTCCTTCTCCCACATGTAGGTGGATCCGAGCTTGGTCTTTGTCTGGCCTTCGAAGTTCGGCTCCTGGATCTGGATGCTGATCGCCCCGATGATGCCCTGGCGGCAGTCCTCCGGAGCGTAGTTCTTCTTGTAGAAGTCCTTGAGCGTCTTCGCTATGGCCTCCCTGAACGCCGCGAGGTGGGTGCCACCGTCACGGGTGTTCTGTCCGTTGACGAACGAGGCTATGTTCTCGCCGTAGGAGTTGCCGTGCGTCAGCACGACCTCCACGTCCTCTCCCACCAGGTGGATTGGCTCGTAGAGCGGTGTCTCGGAGATGGTGTCTTTGATCAGGTCGAGAAGACCGTTCTCGGACTTGTAGGAGACACCGTTCAGGACAAGCGTCAGCCCTTTCTTAAGGTAGGAGTAATTCTTGACCATGGTCTCCACGTAGTCCATGTTGAACTCGAAGTTCCCGAACATCGTGCTGTCCGGTGTGAAGACCACGAGGGTTCCGTTCTTCTCGCTGACTTTCTCTTTCCTGTCGCTGCCCACCAGCTCTCCGCGCTCGTACCGCGCCCAGGAGCTTTCGCCGTCCCTGAAGGACTCGACGTAGAACTTCTCGGACAGGGCGTTCACGGCTTTCGTGCCGACGCCGTTCAGGCCGACGGACTTCTTGAAAGCCTTGTCGTCGAACTTGCCTCCGGTGTTCAGCTGACTGGTCGCCTTGACGACCGAATTAAGCGGAATGCCACGTCCGAAGTCCCGGATAGAGACCTGTCTGCCATCGATGTCGATGATGACCTGCCTGCCGAAACCGGCGGAGAACTCGTCGATGCAGTTGTCGACGATCTCCTTGAGCAGCACATAGATGCCGTCTCCCGGATTGGAGCCGTTGCCAAGCCTTCCGATGTACATTCCCGGACGCCGGCGGATGTGTTCGACACCTTCCAGGGTCCGTATGTTGTCGTCTGTGTAGTCGTTGTTCTGTATGTTCGCCATTTCCAAAATCAATCGCACAATCGTACAAAATTACAAATTTTACTTCGGATTTGAAAAAGTATCTAGGAGGCGTCAAAAAAAATCCAAGCTATTATTTTAAGGATTACCTAATAAGTGGTAAATTTGCGAATGGAAAGAAATTTGCATTCAGTAACATGAAAAAAATAAGTTGCCTCAGATTAAGAGAAGATTTTCGAGGATAGATCTATTTTCGAAGAAGGAGTGTGCCGGTGGCACATGACTGATGAGAAAAGAGATATAGACCGAAAAGA
>Ga0129310_1000432_pt1 | contig 51575 bp, 45 predicted proteins | sample Go1ome_2_FD_94433 | JGI IMG/M metagenome (GOLD analysis project Ga0129310, IMG submission 94433) | Western lowland gorrila individual fecal microbial communities from Wisconsin, USA - Go1022A metagenome | ecosystem: Host-associated > Mammals > Digestive system > Large intestine > Fecal | place...
AAAGCATTATTTGAATCCTATAAGAATAGAGATTTGTCCGCATTTTTGATGGGCATCTGCCAGAATACCATTTTCGATCTCCTGCGGAATTCTTTTCTGATTCCTTACCGTTTCAATGCAGACGGCAAACAGAATCCGATTATCATGACTGATGAAAAGGGTCTTTTATTACCGGAATATGATAATCCTTTTTATAAAAAAGAATACACTTCTTTCCGGAAAATCTATCATGATCTCGGAAAGAACCGGAACCTTTTTCTGGCCCAGGCCTATCGCTACAGCCATGATTACGGTCCAAATCATATGAATATCGAGCAGAAGATTCTTGAGATTACAACAGGCATTCTTCTGATCCGTGAGCTTCCGGATACAGTGAAACTTAAAGAAACCGAGGCAGAAGCCTATGCCGCTGTCTGGGATATCATGATCACTCTGGAAAAAGAGCTTCCGATGGCCTATGTCTTCTACGGACAGGACACACTGGTAGAACATAATAAACGATATGACGAAATCGGCATATTTTTACCGAACTCTCATTTTCTGAAGCATTTAGAGAAGCATATTGAAAAAGCCGAGGCGATTATCTATGCTCAAAAATAATACTGCATCAGCATCTGCCGCTTCTTATGTTGATATCATGGAAAAAAACCATATGGAAATTCCATGGCATGATTATGCAGATGCTGACAGCCACGTTATCATCAGTCAGACTGGATTGATTGAGAAAGCCTCTGTCATCGGCCGTGTAGGTCTTATCATGCTTTCCTGCGGCACCGGTGCATGGCGCGTCCGTACTTCCATGAACCGTTTGTCCAGAGAACTTGGTGTGACCTGTACTGTTGATGTCGGATTAATGTCCATTTCATTCAACTGCTTTGACGGCAAAGACTGCGTTTCACAGTCTCTCAGCATCGCCAATACCGGTGTCAATACATCAAAGCTGTATCGAATGGAACAATTCGTGGATTCTTTTCCGACAATAGAAGCCAAACTTACCGGTAAAGAAATCCATAAAAGACTGGATGAAATTGAAGAAATCCACGGTCTGTATTCACCTGTAAAACTTGGTTTTGCAGCAGCACTGGCCTGCAGCGCCTTTACATTTTTACTTGGCGGCGGCCCTGTGGAAATGATACTGGCCTTTATTGCAGCCGGTATCGGTAATTTTATCCGTACAAAGCTGATTAAACACCACTATACATTGTTTTTAAATATTGCAGCCTCCATATCCGCTGCCTGCCTGGTTTATGCACTACTTTTAAAGCTGTCTGAGGTCTGCTTCGGCATCTCCTCATTCCATGAAGCAGGCTATATCTGTTCCATGTTATTTATCATTCCGGGTTTTCCCTTTATTACAAGCGGCATTGACCTTGCCAAACTGGATCTTCGTTCCGGTCTGGAACGTCTGACCTACGCGATCATTATTGTGCTTGTTGCCACAATGTTTGCATGGATCATGGCTTTACTACTGAAATTGAAACCCGTTGATTTTGCTGCCATGAAGATTGATCCCATCTTACATATGTTTCTTCGGATCATTACCAGCTTCTGCGGCGTTTTCGGTTTCTCGATCATGTTCAACAGCGCCATTCCCATCGCAGCCACCGCTGCACTGATTGGCGCTGCTGCCAACACATTACGACTTGAACTCATTGATTTCACCCAGATGCCATCTGCGGAAGCCGCTTTCATCGGCGCACTGACAGCAGGTTTACTTGCATCCATTATTAAACGAAATCATGGTTATCCAAGAATATCTATCACTGTTCCTTCCATCGTGATCATGGTTCCGGGGCTTTACCTTTATCGTGCCATCTATAATCTTGGCATTATGTCCCTGAACGAATCCGTTTCGTGGTTTGCAGCAGCGATTATGATCATAGCCGCTCTCCCCCTTGGCCTGATCTTCGCAAGAATCATGACTGACCGCACATTCCGTTATTGTACTTAACCCGGCAAGTACTAAGACAATAACTGATAATTTTTACTGGAGGAATCATCAATGAGTTTCAAGCACCACAAACAGATGTCCGAATCTTTCCTGACAGCTGCCTTTTTGTCAGTGTCAGGAGGATTGCAGGACGCTTATACTTATATTTTTCGCGGAAAAGTATTTGCCAATGCCCAGACAGGCAATATCGTCCTGCTGAGTCAAAGTATTATCGATAAAGATTTTGGCCGGGCCATCCATTACCTTGTGCCTCTTTTGTTTTTTGCCCTAGGCATCGCTATCGCTGAATGTATCCACATCAATTTTCAGCGTGTCCAGCGCATCCACTGGCGTCAGCTGGTTCTCGTACTTGAGATCCTTCTTTTGCTGGCTGTGGGATTTCTGCCGACACGGCTGAATCTGCTGGCCAATGCCATGGTTTCATTCTCATGTGCCATGCAGGTACAGAGCTTTCGTAAAGTCAACGGATATGCTTTCGCCAGCACCATGTGCATCGGCAACATCCGAAGCGGCACAGACGCCTTATGTGCTTTTATCCGTACCCGCGATAAAAACACACTGCGCAAATCCCTGTGCTACTGGGGAATCATTTTACTCTTCGCCATCGGCGCAGGTATCGGTGGTTACGGCATTACCATTTTCGGCATGCGGACCATCTGGATTTCCTGTATGCTTCTTCTAATCGGATTTCTTATGATGTTCATCAAGGAAGAGAAGGGCGAACATATGGAACCGATGACACTTTAAATAAGCCCACATTTTTTCATTTTTTATCTATCCTTTATAGCTCATAGGAAATAATACCTATGAAAAAAGTGTCCTGAATCTACCTTCAGGGCACTTTTTCACATTCATATCTTATACAGATCAAACCTGTATTCTATTTAACTTTCTTATTTCACTTCTACAAGTTCGATTTTGAAATTCAGTTCTTTGCCTGCCATCTCATGATTAGCATCAAAAGTAATCATCTTCTCGTCCTTGCCAGTTACCTTTACAAGGAAAGGCTGACCGTACTGATTGGTCAGATAAACCTGCTGACCAACTTCCAGGTCCTCTGAACCAGGCAGCTGTGCAATCTCAACTTCAATAATTGCATTCGGATCCGGCATACCATAAGCTTCTTCCGGCATCAGATGGATTTCTTTAATCTCACCGACTTCCATATCTGCCACTGCTGCATCAAAGCCTTTGATCATCTGTCCGGCACCGCATACGAATTCCAGCGGTTCACCGCGGTCATAAGATGAATCAAACTGTGTACCGTCGTTAAAAGTACCTCTGTAATGTGTACGGCATGTTTTGCCCACATTGCGTCCTGTCATTGTATTTTCCATGATTGAAAAATCCTCCATTTATCCATTTATTATTCGACATGATGTCTTCTTCTAAGAGTACACTACCGAAGGGCATTTCACAAGTAAAAATTTTATAAAATCATTGGTTTCACTCTTTTATTCGAAAGTCATACTATAAAAATAGAATTTCCTGGAGGTATCTTCCATATGCATTTAAAAAAATTCTTCTCCGTGGCTGCACTGCTTGGCTGCCTCGCCATGGTCTTTACAGGCTGCTCACAAAAAGATTCTGACCTGACACCGGTCACCCTCAATGAAGTGGCCCATTCCATCTTTTATGCTCCCATGTATGTGGCTATCGAAAATGGCTACTTTGCCGATGAAGGCCTGGATATTACTCTGGTGAACGGTTCCGGTGCAGATAATGTAATGACATCTCTCATATCCGGCGACGCGGATATCGGCTTTATGGGGCCTGAGGCCACTGTCTATGTCTATAACCAAGGAGCACAGAACTATGCTGTCAATTTTGCCCAGCTGACCCAGCGTGCCGGCAATTTCCTTGTTGCAAGGGATAAAGAACCGGACTTCACATGGCAGGATTTAAAAGGCAAAACCGTTCTGGGCGGCCGGGCAGGTGGTATGCCGGAAATGATTTTTGAATATGTTTTAACCCTCAACAATATTGACCCGAAAAATGACCTGACTATTATCCAGAATGTGGATTTCGGACTGACGGCCGAAGCCTTTGCCAGCGGCACCGCTGATTATACTGTAGAATTTGAACCATTTGCCACCTCTCTGGAAATGAACGGCAATGGTCACGTCATTGCTTCCCTTGGTGAAGACTCCGGCTATGTCCCATACACCTGCTTTTCAGCTCTTGAAAGCTATATTAAGGCGCATCCCGACATCATCCAGGCATTTACCAATGCCATCCAAAAAGGCCTGGATTACGTGGGCAGCCACACACCTGCAGAAATCGCTGATATTATCCAGCCTCAGTTTGCCGAAACCGATACAGACAAACTCATTGCTATTATCGACCGGTATGCCGCACAGGATACCTGGAAAGAAGATTGTATCTTCACTGAGGAATCCTTTACTCTGCTGCAGAACATCCTTGACCAGGCCGGAGAACTGACTGAACGGGTAGAATACGACACACTTATTACAACAGAATTTGCTGAAAAAGCAGCCGAAAAATAAACGATTTCAAAATAATAATCGTCTCAAAATCCAGAACTTATGATTCCGAATTTTGAGACGATTTGTAACTCATGATCTATTGATTTCGTTTATTTGTCAATACCATTTGTATAATTTAAATAGGCAATCTGAAGCCGCCCATCCGCTTCTCTCCGTCCGATTTCCACATTGACATGGAAAACGTCTTTGATCAGTTCTTTTGTAAGAATCTCCTCCGGTTTGCCGGTTTCTATGATCTTTCCGTGATTCATCACGATGATCCGGTCGCAGAACCAGGCCGCCAGATTCATGTCATGAACAGATGTAAAAATCGTTTTATCCCTGAACTTTCGCATGGTTTCCATCATCAGCAGCTGATAACCGATGTCCAGGTGGTTGGTAGGCTCATCAAGGACAATGATCTCACTTTGCTGTGCAAAGGCCATTGCCAGATAAATTCTCTGCTTTTCGCCGCCGGATAAGCTTAAAAAGCTTCTGTCACGAAGATGAAGCAGACCTACTGTCTCCAATGCTTGTTCACAGATTCTTATATCCTCTGCATTATCTCCCTGAAACAGCTTTTTGTGGGCATAACGTCCCATCATCACCATCTGCAGCACAGAAAAATCAAAATCCTCCACATTTTCCTGGGCCACAACCGCCATTTTGCGTGCCGCTTCCTTTGAATTCATGGCATGGACATCACGACCATCCAGATAAACCGCACCATGATCCGGTTTGTAATGACGGTATATATTCTTCAGCAGTGTGGATTTGCCGCAGCCATTTGGCCCGATCAGCCCTACAAATTCATGCTTTTTGACAGCAATGGATATGGAAGAGAGAATCCTGGCATCATCAATGGAAAAACTAAGGTCATCCACGCCGATCATGATATCTTTGTCTTTCTTCATGTCAGCTACCTCCCAAACGCATATCTGCTCTTTCGCAGCATGGCCAGGAATACCGGCGCACCGCAAAGGGCTGTAACGACACCTACAGGAAGTTCCTTAGGCGATACCATAATTCTTGCCAGTACATCCGCCCAGATCATATAGATGGCTCCCACCAGCAATGAAAAGGGGATCAGTCTTTTGTGGGATGCCCCGACAATACCTCGTGCAATATGCGGGATCACAAGTCCCACGAAACCGATAATGCCGCTCATGGAAACAAGAACAGATGTCAGGAGCGTACTTACCAGCATCAGAAGTAATTTGATCTTTCCTGCATTGACACCGGCATTTCTTGCCACATCTTCACCCATGAGCAGTGCATCCATCTCTCTGTATAACGGCATTGTCAGTACCATGGAGATCAGTAATGTCACCGCCGCCAGCGGCACATCCTTCCAGTCTGTTCCCGCAAAGGATCCTGTCATCCAGAACATGGCTGACTGAACCTTTCGAGATGAAGGGGTCAGGAATACGATCAGGTTGGTCAAGGCTGTAAAAAGAGATGAAAGCGCCATACCTACAAGTACCATCTTTGTTGTGTTCACCTGCATACCGCTGCCGCCCACAACAAATACAAGAATCGCCGTCAGAAGTGCCCCACAAAAAGCTCCCTCTGCCAATGGCATCTGAATACCGAGAAACGGCAGCGGTCCTACCAGGAGGGAAAGAACCGCTCCTGTGGACGCGCCTGATGAAATGCCCAGAACATAAGGATCTGCCAGTGGATTTTTTGTCAGTGCCTGCATCATAATACCTGCCAGTGCCAGACCTGCCCCTGTGCAGCCTGCCACAAGCACTTTCGGCAATCTCAGTACCCATATAATATTGATCTGATTTTTTGAATAATTTGCCAGAATTTCTTCTGATTTTGTTATTTTTCCTCTGATGATCTGAAAAATCGTGCCTGCATCAATGTCCACTACACCGATATTTATTGCCATGACAACAGTAAACAGCAATAGAATGACCAGTATGCCCAATACAAGCATCATCGTTTTATTTCCTGCTCTTTTCAGCATTTTTATTTAAAACAATCCGGATGGAAGTTCTTGGCCATTGTTTCGATGGCATCCACACTTCTGTAGCATCCTGTGACATCTGTCAGACCGATAACGAAAATATTGCCGTTTTTTACAGCGTCTACATCTGCCAGTGCCTCATTGTTCTTCAGAAAATCGAGTTTCTGTTCGATTGGATCAGAAGCAAGATAATCCATCACAATAATATACTGAGGATTTGCTTCCACAACGCTCTCCCAGTCAGCTGTCATCCAGTTGCTATCAGAACCTTCAAAGATATTCTTACCTCCTGCAAGGGTAATCATATCTGTAGGAAGACCTGCACTTGCTGTAAAAGGTGCATCTTCGCCGGAATCATAGACAAATACGGATACAGGTTCTTCATCTTTGACTGCATCCTGTACTGCTGAGACACGATCCTTCATGTCAGTGATGATCTCGTTGGCACGGTCTTCTACTTTGAAGGTCTTGCCGAGATTTTCAAAATCCTGGTAAACACTTTCCATTGTTGCCGGTGCATATTCAACTCTTGGTACATATAAAGCAATATCATTGTCATCACAGAAACTCTTCGGGAAGTTTTTCTCTGAGAATGTGCTGGCCCATCCTGTCAGAAAATCCGGATTTTCAGCCAACAATGCTTCCTGGGAAGGGTTGCCGTCTGACAGGCATTTTAACTTGCTGAAAGCATCCGCATATTCTTCGGAGATTTCATTGTCCATGTAGCCATAGCCGACAATCTTGTCCTGAAGTCCGAGAGACATCAGCATTTCAGTTGTAAAGCCTGCAAGTGTTACAACTCTTTCAGGAACTTTATCATAAGTTACTTCATAATTCGTACCGTCAATTTCATTATCAATAGTTACATTCTCTGCATCAGAAGCAGCGGATTCTGTGCCGGCTGATACAGTTTCTGTACTCTGTGCCGCTGTACTGTCTGTCGCTTTTGTACTTCCTGCACTATTGCTGTTACCGCAGCCTGTCAAGACGCTGATCACCATCAATGCCGCCAGTAAAAATGCTGTTATTCTTTTGTTTCTCATCTTGTCCTCCTTGAGTGTAAATATTAAAAAGAATGAATGGTTTCATTCACAGCCTTCTATTCTTGCAGATTGTGCAGCACACATTTTCCCATTACATATAAAAAAGCTGTGAACATCTCCTGTCACAGCCGTTTTTCTGCATACAAATATAAACAGTCCATATTCATGAACTGCTTCATTCTACGCCTGTAGGTCTTCTGACTCACGCTTTCGGTCTTCACGACCCTCATCTGATATCGGCCTTCTCAGGTTGCCCCAATGACTGATTTTCATCAAAAATATCAGACTCCGCGCATACAGCGGCGGTACCGTCCGGGATTCACACCCGGTTCCCTTGTCCATTCATACTGCTGTTACCGCAGTATGACCACAGTCGTTTTATTCTGTTGTCGAAATACATCTTACCATTCCGACTTCTGCCTGTCAATTCCGTTTTGCAGCGAATGATACTTATTGCTTTTCACCATCACCAAAGGGTGTCCTGTCATCCAGTGCATAGGCTTTCAATTCTCTGGCATCGGACAAACACTGGTCTGCCTGGTTCCTGTAATCTGATTCAGAAGCAGCAGAAACAAGGATGTTTTCCGTAATCATCTCTCCATCATACTTATACTGTACAAGTTCGTATTGATCATCTTTCTTGCTGTAGGCAAGGAAGCCATACTGCTGTGACAGATAAGCCGTATTGATCGTCATAGAACCAATCGTCGTTACTGCTCCCTGATTGCATGAGTACACATTCATCATCTCTGTGCCGACAATCAGCTCCGGTGAACCATCACCGGTAATGTCCACAAGATAATACACCGCATCCATATCTGACGCACCATCCAAAAGAACCCTGTAATTATTCTGAACAGTCTCATCCATGGCCGTAGTCTCGGCTTCGCTGCTGATCTCCCCTGCAATCTCAGAAACCAGATCTACCGGAACCTCTGTTGCCTGACTGTTATCCTTACCGCACCCGGCCAGAATGACAGTCAGTGTCAGAACGATCAGAAGTGTCCGTGCTCTTCCAACCTTTATTCTCTTCATATCCTGCATAACCTAATACAGAAGAATTACTGCAAAGGCTTCCAGATCCTCTGTCTCAGATGCATTTCTGATACCATGTGTCTGACCGCCGAGACAAACACAGGAATCCCCTTCATGCAGTGTTGTCATTGTACCATTGTCATTGTAGGCTGCTGTTCCCTTTGCAATACAGATAATTTCTTCTTCACCTTCATGTGTATGCTCACCGATAGAACATCCAGGCTTAAGCACCAGTTTTGCGATCATTTTCGCATTGCCATTGAATTCTTCCGGTTCAAGATAACGGATGATCTCCACTGTTCCATCACCACCGCGCATATGCTCATTATATAATTTCACCATATCTTCCGCACGTTTAACCATTGTTGTATACCTCCTGTTCATTCCTCTTGTCCTGCCTTTCAAAGACCGGATATTACGTCTTTTAGCATACCATCTGTACGCAATGAATGCAAGTCCTTCCTCTATATGGTTTTCATTACTACATCCTACATTTTTTAATTGACCTTTAGCCACTTCATAGACTATACTATATAGAGATACCCGATAATTTTCAGGATTTTCCTGCTGCTATACTTAATTTCGAACATTATGAAAGGACCCAGCTCTATCATGGAAAAAGATAACGCGATTCAGACAATCATTGAAGAAGTGTTCAGCCGCTACACCGACGGCAGTTATATTAAAGCCTCCATGCTGCCGGACCTTGATCTCTATGTAGACCAGATCACCACATTTCTTACACGGCATCTTTCCAAAACAACCCGTTTTGAAGATGACAAGATTATGACCAAGACAATGATCAACAATTACACCAAAAACCACCTGCTCCCGCCTCCTGATCGGAAGAAATATTCCAGGGATCACATTCTGCTCATGATCTTTATCTATTATTTTAAGAATTTCCTGCCGATCAGCGATATACAGACAATTCTCGGACCCCTGACAGACAAATACTTTCACAAGGACACGGATTTAAATCTGGAATCCATTTACACAACACTGTTTTCCAAGGAAGACACATTTGTACATGAAGTACTTGAGAATGTCATGGCTCAATTTCATATGTCAGAAGATCTCTTTCCTGATGCACCGAAGGACGATCAGGAATCTCTCCGTGAATTTACCTTTATCTGTATGCTTGCTCTTGATATCTATATCAAAAAGCAGGTCATAGAAGCTATTCTGGACAAACGCCCGAAAGCAAAATAAAAGGAATGCTTACGCATTCCTTTTATTTTGGATATTTATTCTTCATTCAGACGATTCAAAACCATATCATAACCGTCATTGCCATAATTCAGTGAACGGTTGACACGGCTGATCGTTGCAGTAGAAGCACCTGTCTTCTCCGCAATCTCAAGGTATGTCTTCTTCTCGCGAAGCATTCTGGCCACTTCAAAGCGCTGTGACAATGACAGCAGTTCATTGATCGTACAGATATCCTCGAAGAATTCATAGCACTCTTCCACGCTCTTCAGACAAAGCATGCCTTTGAATAACTGCTCAACTTCCGGCGTTTTAATTTTTTTGTTCATGTCGTCACAAATCCCCTTCATTATAAATAATAATCATTCATTCTATTTGTTCGGACTTCAATAACCTTGTCCGAGACACGCAAACACATTTTATCATTTTAGAGGATTAAAGTCTATAGTTATTTCTAAAATCTTTATAAAATTATGCATGCACATCGCGAAATTTTAGAGCTTCACATCCACCCGGTCTTCCGGTTCAACATCTTCCACCTGATGAATTTTGTCCGCGTGTCGGCGATTCATGCGATATTGCGACGGTGTACAGCCTTCTGTTTTCTTAAATACATAGCAGAAATATTCCATTTTTTCAAAACCGCAGTGTCTGGCAATTTCCTGGATCTTCATCTCTGTGGCTGTCAGAAACAGTCTGGCATAATGCATCCGCACTTCATTCACAAATGTCATAGGAGATGTCCCGAAATGCTGCTTAAAAGCCCTGGAAAAATAGCTGACACTGGCACCATACAACTGAGCCAGGCTGTTAAGATCCATCGGTTCCGCATAATGTTCCTGGATATATTGATAAATTTCGTTCAGATTTGAATCCTGATAATTGGCCTTTTCAGTATTCTTCACCGTCAGAAGCAGCGACTGAAGCATCACGGATGACCGAAAATACTCTCCAGCCTCCCAGGTCTGGATCATGGCATCCAGTTCTGCCGACAAAACATTCCCGTTAATATTAAATCGCTCTCTGTCGCCAATTTCAAGATATTCAAGCATGGCCGGCACCCCTGAACCATTAAACAAAATCAACGTGATCCAGCATTCTTCATCCCGAAGGGCTTTTCCCACAGCCATTCTTCCCTTTTCAAAAATGACCGCCTCATGTTGTCTCAGCAAAATTTGCTGTCCGCTCTCTTCAATATGCAGTTTTCCGCTGCGCACAATGACAATTGCATAACAATCAAAAAATAAGCGTGTCTGGCGGTCACAACTCTCCATTTTGCGTATAATGTTATCAATATATATACTTAATTTTCTGAAATTGTCATTCTTTTCTGTCAATTTGGTTTTTTTCATCTCTTATTTCACCTTTTAAGTTCAATATTTTTATAGTATTACATATTTTTAGAGTTTCAATTTGTTTAGAAAAGTTTTATAATAATACCAGATTGTTTGCAAAATAACAAAGAGCACAATTCAAAATTAAAAGGAGGAATTTTTTATGCTCAAGAAAATTTCTAATGGTTGTGTACATATCGTACAGAGATACTTGCCTGATCCATTTATCTTCTGTATCTTATTAACAATCGTCGTATTCATCGCAGCAATTCCTGCTGCAGGCGCTACACCACTTCAGGTTGTAGGCTTCTGGGGCAAGAGCATCTGGAGTCTGTTAGCATTCTCAATGCAGATGGCTCTCGTACTCGTACTCGGTACAGCTATGGCTACTGCACCTCCTGTCAAGAGACTCCTTGACAAGATTGCAGGCGTTGCTAAGACACCTTTCTCAGCTATCGTTCTTGTAACTGTAGTTGGTACTGTTGCATCATGGTTAAACTGGGGCTTCGGTCTGGTTGTTGGTGCTCTTCTTGCCAAAGCAATTGCCAAGAAGGTTAAAGGCGTTGACTACCGTCTGTTGATCGCTTCCGCATACTCAGGCTTCGTTGTATGGCATGCTGGTCTGTCAGGTTCTATTCCTCTGACAATCACAGAAGTTACAGAAGCTGTTACAGCTGCTACAGGTGGTGCTCTGACAGAATCCATCGGTATGGACAGAACAGTTCTTTCTCCATGGAACTTAATCGCCTGCCTGGTTATCCTGATTCTTATGCCTTTACTGAATGCTAAGATGCATCCTTCAGCAGATGAAGTTGTTACAGTTGATCCTAAGTTACTTGTTGAAGAAGAAGTCACAGTTAGAAAAGCTTCTACTCCGGCTGAAAAACTTGAAGACTGCAAACCATTATCATGGATCGTTGTTATCATCGGTGTTGTTTACCTTGTTCAGTATTTCGCAGCAGCAGGCAATCCTCTGAACGCACTGAACCTGAACATCGTTAACCTGATCTTCCTCGTACTCGGTGTTTTACTGAATGGTACACCTCTGAACTACGTTAAAGCTGTTAATGACGCTGTTAAGGGTGCCGGCGGTATCGTTCTTCAGTTCCCATTCTACGCTGGTATCATGGGTATCATGACAGGTGCAGTTACAGAAGGCGGTCCTTCACTTGCCGGTGTTATCAGTAACTTCTTCGTTGCTATTTCCAATAACATCACATTCCCTCTGTTCACATTCCTGAGCGCCGGTATCGTTAACTTCTTCGTACCATCAGGCGGCGGCCAGTGGGCAGTACAGGCTCCTATCGTATTACCTGCAACTGTTAAAATGGGTCTTGACCCTGCAGTTTCCTGTATGGCTATTGCCTGGGGCGATGCTTGGACAAACCTTCTTCAGCCATTCTGGGCTCTGCCGGCTCTTGGTATCGCAGGTCTTGGTGCAAGAGATATCATGGGATTCTGTGTTGTTGACCTTATCTTAACAGGTATCATCGTTTGTGTAACATTCGTTGTAGTAGGTCTGATCTAATTTGAACAGAATTTCATCAACAATTAAAAATTGATTTTTTAACAGTGCAGCTTTTAGCTGCACTGTTTTTTTATTATCTCTTCTCTTATACGCTTCTCTACTTCCAGTGCTATCTCTGTTGTCTTCATACCGGCATATTCTTCATAATACATCGGCTTCAGATAATGAATCTGAACCTCTGCAGGTGCTGTGGAATTTGTATCAAATGGTGCATAGCTGTCAAGCAGCGCCACCGGTACAATCGGCGCTTTCGCCTTTGTGGCAGCTTTAAAAGCCCCCGCCTTAAAAGGAAGGATTTCATTGCCTTTCCGGCTTCTTGTTCCTTCAGCAAAAATCAGGAAGTTTTCTCCTGCTTTCACACGTTTGGCTGCTTCCAGAATCACCTTCATTGACTGTTTCAGATCACTTCTGTCCATAGGAATATAGTGAAGTGCCTCTCTGATCTGCTTCAATAGAATAATATCCTTCACTTCCTGTTTAAACACCAGGGAAAAAGGCCGTTTCATGGTTTCCAGAAAAGCCAGCACATCAAACATTCCCTGATGGTTCGGATAGAGAATATAACCGTCCTCTTCCGGCAGATTTTCTTCTCCGCTGCTGACGATAGTCACTCTTCCCGCTTTATTGGCTTTGATGGCAATTTCCCGGATATAGTTATATTTTTCCTCTATGCTATACCGCTGTTCTTCTGTATCCTTCGCAAAAGAGCAGATATGCCAGAACCAGGCAGGAACATGCCCCAGTAGTTTAATGACCATCAACAATATTCTTTTCATAAATTCTACCTGTTCCTTTTGGAATATTTCAAATGAGTCAAACACCCTATCAGTGTCTGACTCATTCTCTGATTATCTTCATGCATCAAATAATTTGGACAATGCTGCATCAATGGCTCTTTCCGTCATCTGAAGATCAGCCTCTGAAAGAGCATCATTGACAAAAAACGCTTCATACTGAGACGGCGCAATATACATGCTGTGTGCTTTCATTACTCTGAAATATTTTGCAAACTGTGCCAAATCAGAAGTCTGTACATCATCAAAACTCTTTACCGGTCTGTCGGTGAAGAAAATACTCATCAGTGAACCGACTCTGTTCACCTGAGCCTTTATATGATATTTTTCCACAGCTGTTCTGAAAGCATTCTCAATTCTAGCGGATTTTTCTTCCAGACGCTCATAAACGGCGGTATCACCCATCAGCAGTTTCAGCATGGCAGTTCCTGCAGCCACAGCCACAGGATTACCTGAAAGAGTTCCTGCCTGATAAACCGGTCCCGTCGGTGAAATACAATCCATAATCTCTCTCCGCCCGCCGTAAACAGCCATCGGCATACCGCCGCCGACAATTTTGCCGAAGGTGGTCATATCCGGTGTAACACCGTAATAGGCCTGTGCACCCCCCAGGGCCAGACGAAATCCTGTAATCACTTCATCAAAAATCAAAACGGTTCCATACTGTTTGGTGATATCACGCAGTCCCTGCAGAAATCCTTCTTCCGGCGGTACAACTCCCATATTGGCAGCCACAGGCTCAACGATCAATGCTGCAATCTTTTCACCATACTGGTCAAATAACCGCTGTACACTTTCCAAATCATTGTATCTGGCAATAAGTGTTGTATCTGTAAAAGCCTTCGGCACGCCGGCACTGTCCGGCACATTCTCTGTCAGAAGGCCTGAACCTGCTTTCACCAGCAATCCATCCGAATGACCGTGATAGCAGCCTTCAAATTTCACTATATAATCCCTGCCTGTATAGCCTCTTGCTGCACGTATTGCACTCATCACTGCCTCTGTGCCGGAATTGACCATACGCATCATTTCCATGGATGGAACTGCATTCCGGATCATCTCGGCCAGTTCAACTTCCCCATTGGTAGGTGCTCCGAAACTGGTCCCCCGAACTGCCGCCGTTGTCACTGCACGGACAACTTCCTCTCTGGCATGTCCCAGAATCATCGGTCCCCATGATCCCACATAATCCACATATTTATTGCCGTCCACATCAAAGATGTGTGATTCTTCTGCTCTCTCGATAAAAGGCGGTGTCATTCCCACCGCTCTGTAGGCCCGTACGGGGCTGTTGACGCCCCCCGGCATCAACTCGCATGCCTTTGAAAATATTTCCTGACTGTTCATTATCTCTGTTCCTCATCTTCCCGCAGCCACTCTGCAATCTGCGGCGCATAATAAGTAATAATCATCTTTGCGCCGGCACGTTTCATAGCAATCACACTTTCCATGACCACACGTTTCTCGTCAATCCATCCATTCATAGCCGCAGCTTTCATCATGGCATATTCACCGCTGACACTGTAGGTGCACAAAGGCAGATCAAAGGTCTCATTCACCATGTGGACAATATCCAGATAAGCCAGAGCCGGCTTCACCATGAGGATATCTGCACCTTCCTCCACATCCAATTCCGTTTCCACAAGGGCTTCCTTCCGGTTTCTGAAATCCATCTGATAGCTCTTTCTGTCGCCAAAAGCCGGTGCAGAGTCTGCGGCTTCCCTGAAGGGACCATAAAAAGCAGAGGCATATTTGACACTGTAAGCCATGATCAATGTATGCTCATATCCTGCCTCATCCAATGCATGCCGCATATGCCCGATTCTGCCGTCCATCATATCCGATGGAGCCACAATATCTGCACCTGCTGCTGCACAGCTGACTGCCGCCTTTGACAAAAGTTCCAGTGTCTCGTCATTTAGTACTTCCCCGTCTTTAATGACGCCGCAGTGGCCATGGTCGGTGTATTCACAAAGGCAGATATCCGCAATACAAATCATCTCCGGATGAAGCTCCTTTGTTATTCTCAAGGCACGCTGTACAATCCCATCCGGGTCGTAAGCACCGCTTCCGCAGGCATCCTTATGATCCGGTACACCGAAAAAGATAACGGCACGCACACCTTTATCCCACACTTCTTTCAAATGAATGGCCAGTCTGTCCAGGGAATAATGATAAATTCCCGGCATGGATTCAATAGGTGACTGGACATTCTCACCTTCCGTCACAAAAATAGGATAAATCAGATCATCACATCTGACATCTACCTCATGGACCATATCTCTGATCTGGGCTGTTCTTCTTAAACGTCTTGGTCTTCTGGTTAAATTCATCTTTCCTTCACCTCATTTTATGTCATTGTTCAGTGCCGATGCAGCTCCGAACATTTTGCTGAATTCTCACATTCAAGACTCGTTCCTACACAGTATATCACAAAGTGCCGCTGTCAGTCCCTCCAAATCATACTGTCCTGCAATTTTATCTATAGAAATATCTGCTTTTTCAGCCGCTTCTGCTGTCACCGGCCCGATGCAGACATTCTTTGCCGCAAAACGCTGTCCTTCTGTCATCTGTGCAAAAGCCTTGACGGCTGAAGCACTGCAGAATGTCACTGCATCCATATCCTCCATCACTTCCTTTAAAAGTGATGCTTTTTTCCACATTTTTTCTGTATGATACATTGGTGTATCCACCACAAAAAATCCTTTTTCCCGCAGGCGTTTTATCAGTACATCTGAGGCCTCTTCGGCTCTGAACAGACAAATTTCTTCATCATACTGAACATTCTCACACAAGGCTTTTGCCAGGGATTCACTGCAGGACTGCTCCGGCATCAAATCTGCATAACATCCCCAATTTTCCAGTTCTCTGCGGGTTCCTGCCCCCATCACCGCAATCCTGCAGATGCCAAGGCTTCTAATATCTATCCGTTCCTTTTTCATCTGCTCAAAAAAGAATCGTACACCGTTTCTGCTGGTAAATACAAGCCAGCGTTTTCCCGGACGCACCAACACCTCTTTGAGTCCATACATTTTCTCGGCTCTGACAGAAATCAGGCTCATCACCACCGGTTCACCACCAAGCTTCCTGATTTTCTCAGCCAATGGTTCAGCAATAATTTCCGTTGCCGTCACAAGAATCTTCTTCCCGGAAAGGGACCCCGCCTGCTGCCAGTCGATTTCTTTCTTCAAGCTGACCACATCCCCCACAACCAGGATCGCCGGAGGCTGAATGTCCGCTTTTTCTGATATCGCGGCAATACTGCCGAGTTCCCCCGTTACACAGCGCTGTCTGGCTGTTGTTCCCGATGCAATCACCGCCGCCGGGGTATGGGCATCTTTACCATTGGCTATCAACCGCTCACTAATCTGGTGCAGTCTGGAAAGCCCCATAAGAAAAACAAGGGTGCCTTCCTCTCTGGCCAAAACCTCATAATCCAGCGAACTATTTTCTTTTGTCGGATCCTCATGACCGGTGATCACATGAAAAGACGATGCTTTACCCCGGTGGGTGATGGGAATGCCCGCATAAGCCGGTGCACTGTAGGCCGATGACACCCCAGGTATCACTTCATATTCAATTCCCGCCGCTGTCAACGCCAGTGCTTCTTCACCGCCCCGGCCGAATATAAAAGGATCCCCTCCCTTTAATCTGGCAACAGTCTGACCTTCCATGGCTTTTTCAATCAGCAGTTCTTCGATTTCTGCCTGTTTCATCAGGTGATGTCCTGCAAACTTGCCCGCATCTATCCATTCAGCTTCATCTTTGGTTTCATTTAGAAGAGATGGGGATGCCAGATGGTCATAGACAATCACATCGGCTTCTTTCAGGGCTTCCATGCCTTTCATTGTTATCAGGCCTGTGTCTCCCGGTCCTGCACCGATCAGATAAACTTTGCCGCTCTGAAGCCTTGCCGCTATCTGTTCTCCCAGTGAAACTGCCAGTTTGCGGTCTTCTTCTATATTACCGCATCGTGTGCCTGTCACCGTCTTTTCTTTCATATGGAGGCCATCCCCTGCATATCTGGCCCGCACAGATACCTTCTGTCCATCCATCCTGACATCCACCGCCGCTGCCTCATTGCAGCCGCCGCCAATGGCTCTCAGAAAGCTGCGCTCTGTCAGAAACATCTGCCAGGTATCCTCATCATGAATGGCCTGCATGCAGTCCTCACAGTCCTTCTGTCTTGTTTCAAGTGCAATGATTCCCTGACCTGCTGCCGGAAGAAATTGTTCCTTAGACAGGATTTCATAAAAAAATGTCTGTCCTTCCGCTTCGAAACTGCCTTCTATTTCACAATCCTCTGAAAGATATCCTAAACGCTTTAATCCCGCCGCTGCCAGAATAATACCGTCATACATGCCATCTGCCAGTTTTTTCAGCCGTGTTGGCACATTGCCTCTGATATCTCTGATATCAGCACCGGGGCATATCTGCTGAATCTGAAGGGCACGTCTTAAACTGCCTGTTCCTACAACTGTCTTTTCTTTGCATTCTTCTATAATAGAAAATTCCCGCTGAAGACTCACCCATACATCCCGGCTGTCACCTCTTTTAAGGACGGCACCAACAGTCAATCCTTCCGGCAGTTCAACAGGCAGATCCTTGGCACTGTGAACGGCCAAATCAATCCTGCCCTCAAGCATCGCTGACTCGAGCTCTTTCGTAAAAGCCCCTTTGCTGCCAAAAGCCGCCAGAGATTTGTCAAGCTGCTTATCTCCCTTTGTCTCATAGCCTGCAATCTCTATCTCCATGGATGGAAAAGCCTTTTTAATGGCTTCCGCCGCCATCTCCGTCTGCACCATGGCCAGACGGCTCTTTCTCGTTCCGATTTTCATGCTGACCTCCGCCATCCTCTCTTATTTTTTCTTCTTCCTCAATCCACCGTCTCAAATAATCTCTTCTGTCCGCCTCACTGAGGCCGGACATTTTCAAATGCTTCCGCTTTTCGCGAAGTTTTATTTCCAGTTCACCGTACCACTCCGGTATCAGTGACGCAATTTTCTCCCTCAAATGTCTTGTCAGCGCCGGGACACCGCCGGAGGTACTGATGCCAATCACCACATTTCCCCGTCTGACCACTGATGGAAATACGCAGTCTGAAGCTTCTCCCGGCTTTGCACAGTCCACCAGTATATGATGTTTCCGACAATGGGCTGCCGCCATCCGGTTCACTGCTTCATTATCGGACGCACAGATTACCAGAAAAGCCTCATTCAGACAAGCCAGCTTGTATTCTGCCATATTTTCGCTGAACCAGCCTAGATTTTCATTATCCGCCAGAAGCTTTAAATCATCCAGGATTTTTGAAGAAATGACTTGTATATCCGCACCATATTCTATCAAAATACGTATTTTCCGAAGTGCCACCGCGCCGCCGCCGATGACTATGACCTTTCGGCCTTCCATATTGATAAACAATGGAAAATCAGCCATTTCCCCGTTCCTCCTCAGATTTTCTCAATACATCAAAAAACATCTCCAGCTGTTCCGGCTCCGCCGCTTCTCTGGCCCGGTAAAAGAATTTGTTAAGTCCCTTTTCCGGATCTGATGACATGTCTTCCAGCAGGTGTTCTCTAAATGCAGCCATCAAAGGCCTGTTCTGCTGAAACAGCGCCCACCGCCTGAAATCAGCAATATCCTCCTCCAACATTTCCCTGGCCTGGTCAGCCGCTTCAAACCGCAGATGCTGATTCTTCTCAGACAGGGTTGTCAGCTCATCCAGATGACAGACATAGTTGTCCGTATCCCCAAGCCCTTCCTCAATATCCATAGGCACTGCCATATCAATGAGGATTCTTCTGCGCTTCCTGGTAATATTAGACTGCCATGCTTCTTTTGTCAAAGTATAATGAGGACTGGCTGTGGCACTGATAATTACATCCATCTCATTGGCCAGACGATACCGGTCTGTATAGGCAATCTGTGTATAACTTCGTGTCTGCTGATGCCTTGTACCATGACCATCAGACAACGTATCCGTTCCCGCAACAGCCCGCTCTCCCGATTTCATCTGTCTGGAAGCAGCATATAACTGCACCTGATGATCCGCAGCGATATTTTTCATCATAATCTGACCGATTTTGCCTGTAGCACCAATAATGAGAATCTTCTTATCCTCCAGACTGCCGAAATACATCTCCGCCGCTTTCACCGCCAGCGTAGCTGTTGAGACTGAAATTCCCGATAGATTCGTTTCGGTTTTGACTCTCTTGGCCGCCGTCACTGCCATCCTGAAAAGACTGTTGCTCCAAGTGCCGCTGAAACCTTCCTCCATGGCTGCCTTATGAGCCTCTTTGACCTGCCCCAGAATCTGATCCTCACCCAAAACCATGGAATCCAGGCCTGCTGCCACATAAAATAAATGCCGTACTGCCTGTGTTCCCTGATAAAACCGCAAATGCTCCGACACCTGGCTGGCATCTCCGATTCCCGCCATATCTAGCAGGATCCGCTGCATTGCAGTCATTACACTGCGCACAGAAATTTTTTCTTCGCTAACGGTATACAACTCTGTCCGATTGCAGGTTGAGAGCAGTACACATTCCCGAATTCCCGCCTGTGTGCAGATGCGCATCATCAGTTCTTTTTTATTTTCATCTGTAAACGCAAACAGAGCCCGTATCTGTACAGGCGCTGTTTTGTGGCTAATGCCTAATAATTGTATATTCATTGATTTGTCTCTCTGTAACAAAGCTGCCCGGCATACATCAATTAGAAATGATACACCGCCTGTTATACCAGTATCTGCACTTCGTACAGAGAATGCCTCCAGTTATAAAAATCTTTGTGCTTTAAAACAGCCAGGATGATCCGGGGAGGCATGTCCTTTTCCACAAAATATCTCGAAAGGGCGCGAATCCACTTATCATCCCTGAAAATAGCCGTGGTCATGCAGATGTAATTCCCCTTCGGCAGGATTGACAGACTATTGTCTCCTGTTGGCTGTGATTCCTCATGCGCGATAAAACTACCTTCTATGGACAGCTGTCTGTGCTTCATAAAATCACACTCATCCAACAGATATCCGCGCATTTTTCCAAAATCCGTCATTTCTTCAGCCATCAATTCACCTGTCTGACGGTAAAAATCCTCCACCCGGCAGGCCTCCGGCGTTTCCGTCATCCAGACTCTTCGCGAATCCATCTGTTTCTGATGAATTCTGTAGCCCTCATGCTCTTCTTCCGGCACCGGATTCTGACTTGTCAGCCACTCCATCATAGACATACGTTCTTTCAGACGATTCATCTGCTTTTGGGTCTGTTCTATCCGCTCCGACATCAGACTCCGCCGTTCTTCCTCCGAAGCTGCCTCCATCACCGCTGTAATTTCCGCCAGGGAAAATCCGGCTTTCTTCAGATATCCCACTGTTTTTAGCCGCTGAATATCATCAAAATCATAATAGCGGTATCCGGTCTGTCTGTCGATTTTTGCCGGACAGACAATCTTCATATCTGCATAATAACGCAGGGCCGATACCGAAATCCCCGTCATCTCATGCACATCACCGATTGAATACAGCCTGTCCATCCCATTAACCTCTGTATCTTAAAACAACCACATACTGTTCTTTCTTACCGGACAATGCCCACTCTTTCTCTGCTTTCAGATAGCCGGACCTTGCAGCCAGAGATAAGAGATATTCCTTCTCTGTTGTCACAACAATCGCATAGCCTCCCGGAGTCATCCACTGGTTCAGCTTCCTGACAAAGTTCTTATATAAAGTCATCAGCACATCCGGTGTCATCTTGTCGCTTCCCGCCGGCAGTTCTGTAATGACTTCATCAAAGGTATAGCTGTGGGAAAATTCCACAAAGTCTTTATTGATAAAATAGCTCGGCACATTGGCCTTTCCTGCATTCTCTCTGGCGCCCTCTATGGCTTCACCAAAAATATCCACACCATAAAGATGGGCTGCTTTCTTTCTGCGATAACGCTCAATCAGAAGTGTCGCTGTACCACAGAATGGATCCAGCACATCCGCATCATCTGCCAGATATTCAGCCGCAAGCGAAACAACCTCTGCAGCCTTCACCGGATGCATGGATGTGGCAATGGCATTCCTGCGATAGCTGAAACGGCTGTCTGCGATGGTATGTAAAATCAGATAAACACTGTATTGTCCCTGCTTATTCTCAGTAACTCGCAGTTCACATTCATAGTTAGAGGCGGAATTCTGCAATTCATGGCCGGATAAACGCTCCAGCTCTGCCCCAAGGCGCTTCACATACTGGCTCTTTTCATTCAAAACCAGCTTGGTCCGCAAATCAATTCTGAAATAAAAAGGACTGTCACCTTCATGACGCTTCTTCAGATATTCTACCAGTCCGGCATTGTAAATGGCTGCTGCAACTGCCTGATAGCCTGTTTCCTTCAATGGATTGGTACAAAAACGGAACATAAATCCCTTCACTGTACGGATACCGAAAAGCTCTCCCGGACGCTCTGTCAAAATACGCACGCCGCCTCTCATGGCTTTGGCTGCATCTCTGACATTCCTTGGCATCACATCAATGGTCAGCTGCTCCATTCCCGGGCTTGTCAGCAAAATCAGCTCCGACGGCACCGAATAGCCTGTAAATGTATGCTTCACCGGCTTCTCCACGATCAATAGCATATCTCTCAAAAGCTTCAGTTCTTCATTGAGATGCTTCTGATTCTCCGGTGTCATCTCCGTCTTCATCAGTTCATCCATATGCTCTCTGAAAGCTTTCAGATAAGCCCTGTAATCCAGCTGGCCCATAGCTGTCAGATAAGCACTCTTCACAAAAAGCTTCTCTTCACATTCATAGGCATAAAACAGGGCATCCAGGGCATCCTGACATCCCATCTCGCCAAGAATCAATGCCGCATTCTTCCTGACTTTAGCATCTTCATGCTTCAAAAGCTTCAGCATCAGAGACAGACATCTCTGACGATCCCGCTGCCATGCAGCATTGCCCGGTTCTGTTTTTAAAAGCTTGCGCAATTCAATCAGATTCATGCGCACATCTTCTTCGCGTTCTATTTTTTCAAGATATTTTCTAAACATTAAATCCTCTCTTTTTCATCTTAAAATATCGCTTAAATTCCTCTTATCATCATATATGGAGTTCCTCAAAAAGTCAATACAGAATGGATGCACCCATGCGCTACACAAAGGTTTTCGCCCATCTCAGCAAATCTGCCTGTGCATCACCACAAAAAGGGCTATCCAAACCGGATAGCCCTCTCTGATAATCGCTCTAAACAACTGCTTATTCTAACATTTAAAATAAAAAATACAAACTTCGTAATCAATATAATATATCTTAGAAAAGGCACACTGCATGAAGGATTATAACTTAACGACATTCACTGCCTGTGGTCCCTTCTGGCCTTCAATGACTTCGAATTCTACTTCCTGACCTTCTTCCAGTGACTTAAAGCCATTGGACTGGATGCCTGAGTAATGTACGAATACATCATTGCCCTGCTCATCGGAAATAAAACCGAATCCCTTCTGATTGTTGAACCACTTTACTGTACCTTTGTTCATTCCAAAGTCCTCCAAAAATTAAAAATGGGTCTTGCTGCAGGTTATTCTTGCAGCATGTTCAGCATACCATACTTAACCTCAAAAGTCAAAGGAATTCCTATATTCTTCAATACCAAAAGGCTTAAAAATACCGCAGAAATGCCCTTTTTCCGCCATTTTCTTCAATGGTCCGACACATTCCCAAAACAGTATTCCGAGCCGGTCTACTCACAATATGCAACCACCGTATAGACACTGTTTTCATACTTGACCTCCTTGACTGTAGCATGCAGGCTTGTCAGTCTCTGAAGTGCCGGAATATTGTCGCTCATGGCCAGCGCCGGTTCAATCGTATAGTAATACATAGTACCCGCCAGCGTATTCAGCTTGGATTCGCTCATCTCCACTTCATCACCGGCCTTCAGAAGATCCGGTCTTTCCATTCGAAATGAAACTTCCTGTTTCACCTTATTCACCAGCCTTAAAAGATGCATAACGCTTCAAAACGCCAAGAATCAGATCAACCGACAGATCCATGCCCTCTGCCGTAATATGCTCATAAGGGCCATGATAAGCATAACCGCCTGTACCGATATCCGGACAAGGCAGTCCCCTGAAACTGAGCTGTGCACCGTCTGTACCGCCTCTGACAGGCACGATCAGCGGTTTCAGGCCAATTTCCTCAGCGGCTGCTTTCGCATTCTCGATCAGATGGAAATGCGGCAGAATCTTCTCGGACATATTGCGGTACTGCTCTGTAATGGTCAGTTCCACAGTGCCTTCACCATAACGGCCATTTAAGACATCCTGGATATGCTGCAGTTCTTTTTTGCGCAGTTCAAAGGCCGCCAGATCATGATCTCTGACAATATACTGCATCTCGGCCTTTTCTACATTACCGCTCATATCTGTCAGATGATAGAAGCCTTCATAACCTTCCGTATGTTCCGGTCTGTCCGCTGCCGGCAGCATCTGATGCAGCTCCCATGCCACGTTCAGTGCATTGACCATCGTATCCTTGGCACTTCCCGGATGGACATTGAAACCGTTGATCACAAATTTGGCGGCACAGGCATTGAAATTCTCATAGGTGATCTCCCCTTCTTCGCCGCCGTCGATGGTATAGGCATAATCCGCACCAAAAGCATCCAGATCAAGGGCTGAGGCACCGCTTCCAACTTCTTCATCCGGTGTAAAAGCAATACAGATCTTGCCGTGCGGAATGTTTTCTTTGATCAGATGTTCAACAACTGTCATGATCTCCGCAATACCGGCTTTGTCATCCGCGCCAAGCACTGTTGTACCGTCTGTTACAATCAGTGTTCTGCCCTTTAAAGACGGCAGATGTGGAAATTGTGCCGGGCTCAGTGTTCTTCCGCTGTCTCCCAGTACGACGTCCCCACCGTTATAATTATCAATAATTCTCGGTTTCACATGCTCACCGCAGAAATCCGGCACTGTATCCAGATGGGCGATCAGACCGATGGCCGGCGCATCCTCATATCCCGGTGTTGCCGGCAGTGTGCCGTACACACAGCATAAATCACTGACATGTGCATCTTCAATGCCAAGTGTCTTCATTTCAGGAACCAACATGTTCGCCAGATCAAACTGACGCCGTGTGGTCGGTGTGGTCTCACTGAATTCATCGCTGGCTGTGTGGACAACGACATAATTTAATAAACGTTCATAAGCTCTCATTCTCTATTTCCCCGCTTCCTTTTTATTTGACGCAGTAAACGTAATTCTCTTTTCTAGGCATGGCTTTTGGCTCTTCTCCATCTGTATATCCCAGCACACAGTGGCCAATACCTTCATAATCGCCTTCGATGCCAAGGGATTTCAGGAATGCCTTGCCTTCTTCGGATTCAAATTCCTCTTTGGCTCTGTGAATCCAACAGCTGCCAATGCCTTCTGCATGAGCAGCAAGCATGAGATTGCCCATCACCAGACTGCCGTCATAAACATAGGTTGGTCTTGCTTTATCTGCCAGAACAATCAGCACAACCGGTGCACCATAAAATGGATCAGAATCCACACCCATAATTTCTGCATTCATCTTCGAAAACTTGTCACGGATTTCTTTATTCGTCACCGCAATAATGATGGGTGACTGCTTGCCCATACCTGTTGCTGCATAGGTGCCTGCTTCGATAATCCGATTGAGCACATCCTCCGGAATCATATCCGGTTTATATTTTCTGATACTTCTTCTTGTCTTCATATTATTGATAACTTCGCTCATTTGATAGGACCTCCATTATAATTTTGTCAAAGCAGCTTTTCAGAAGAAATGCTGTAAATGTCATTTCAAACTATCACACCATCTCCCATTCCATCTTTCTGACACTGCTGCTAATTAGTATACACCAAAAAGCCAAAAAAAGCGATACCGTTCAATGAACGATACCGCTTTTATGTTGTCTACATATTTGCTATGTAGTGATAATTCATAATTAGTTAAGAATACCAACAAAAATTGATGAGAATACAAGTGCAACGATTGTCATCAGTTTGATCAGGATGTTGATAGCAGGGCCTGATGTATCCTTGAATGGGTCACCGACTGTATCACCAACAACTGCAGCTTTGTGAGCTTCAGAGCCCTTGCCGCCGTGATTGCCGTTTTCGATGTATTTCTTAGCGTTATCCCAAGCACCACCTGCGTTGGACATGAAGATAGCCATCATAACACCTGTTACGAGGGAACCTGCAAGCATACCGCCTACAGCTTCTGTACCAAGAAGAACACCAATGATGATTGGAGCGATAACTGCCATAACACCAGGAATAATCATTTCACGAAGAGCAGCCTTTGTAGAAATATCTACACACTTTGTGTAATCAGGTTTACTCTTGCCTTCCATGATACCAGGAATCTCTCTGAACTGTCTACGAACTTCTTCAATCATGGAGTATGCAGCCTTTGATACAGATTCCATTGTGAAAGCTGAGAAAAGGAATGGCAGCATACCACCGATCAGAAGACCGATAATAGTTGTATAAGAAAGAATGTTGATAGCTGAAAGGTTAACCTGCTGAGCGTAGGACATGAAAAGTGCCATAGCTGTCAGAGCAGCAGAACCGATAGCGAAACCTTTACCCATAGCAGCTGTTGTGTTACCTACAGCATCAAGGGAGTCTGTGATTTCACGAACGGATTCATCAAGGTAAGACATTTCTGCGATACCACCAGCATTATCAGCGATAGGACCGTAAGCATCAACGGCAACTGTGATACCAGTTGTAGAAAGCATACCTACAGCAGCAAGTGCGATACCGTAAAGGCCGCAGCACTTGTAAGCTACGAAGATACCTACACAAATCAGTACAAGCGGAATAGCTGTGGACTGCATACCTACAGCAAGACCGGAAATAATTGTTGTAGCAGCACCAGTTTCAGACTGTTCAGCAATCTTCTTAACTGAGCCGTAATCACCAGATGTATAAACCTCTGTGATAATACCGATAATCAGACCAACGATCAGACCAGCGATGATAGCAACAGCCGGCATGATAGAGCCAAGATAAGTTACAGATAATGCAATGGCACCGATAACAACGATTGCATCAGCTGTGTATTCACCTCTGTTGAGGGCTTTCTGTGGGTTGCCGCCGTCTTTACCCTGTACCATGAATGTACCGATAACAGAAGCGATAATACCAAGCGCAGATAAGATTGCAGGGAAGATGGCTGCTTTAGCTGTATCCAGTGTAATCGCACCGAAAGAACCTGCAAGACCAAGAGTGATAGCAGAAATAAGAGAACCTGCATAAGACTCGAAAAGGTCAGCACCCATACCGGCAACGTCACCTACGTTATCACCTACGTTATCGGCGATTGTAGCAGGGTTACGTGGGTCATCTTCAGGGATACCAGCTTCTACTTTACCTACAAGGTCAGCGCCAACGTCAGCAGCTTTAGTATAAATACCACCACCAACACGGGCAAACAGAGCGATAGAAGATGCACCAAGGGAGAAACCAAAGAGGACATCTGCATTGCCTGTAATAACATACAGAGCAGCTACACCAAGAAGACCAAGGCCAGCTACACACATACCCATAACGGCACCACCGGAGAATGCAACACTAAGTGCTTTGTTCATACCGCTTGTTCTTGCTGCATTGGCTGTTCTGACATTAGCCTTAGTAGCTACTGTCATACCACAGTAACCAGCAATGATGGAAAGAACAGCACCGCAAAGGAAGCAAACTGCTGTAAGTGGGTCTCTTAAGAAACAAAGAACTACAAAGAGCACTACAATGAAAATTGCAAGAATTCTGTATTCAGCAAAAAGGAATGCTCTTGCGCCTTCTGCGATAGCAGAAGCGATTTCTTTCATACGGTCTGTACCAGCATCTACAGAATTAACTCTCTTTGTCAAAACAAAGGCGAATACAAGACCGATGAGTGCGCAGATAACTGCGACATACATGAGATTCATAATTAAACTCCTTTCTCTTTCATAAACGTTTAATTTTGAGCATAAATTATGCAGATGTAATCATACAATCTGCATACTAGTCATGCCTTAAATATTATCCGATTTTTTTAGGAAAGTCAACCGTTACCATTAAATTATTATAAAAAAGTATTAAAAATTTGCAAATATCGTTGCTTTTTTAACATGGAAATATCCGGATAAATATTTTGCTGACTATATTCGTTATACTTGAAACACTTGTCTTATAAAAGAAGTTTTTAAGGTTAGGCCTTAAAAACTTCTCAATTCCAGACGCATGTCAATCAATTCCTGATATTCCCCTGTTCTCAGACGAAAAGCCTTCGGATTTCTTCCATATTCAATGAAACCTGCCCTCTTATACATTTCGACTGCCCTCTCATTCTCAGCAACAACTTCCAGTTCCAGCTGAAGATACCCAGCTTCTCTGGCATACTCAATGCATGCCTCCATCAGATACTTTCCGATGCCGAGTCCCCAGAACTCCTTTGTAATGGCAATGCCAAAAACCGCACGATGCTTGATTTTATCCCGCATTCCCAAAGCATCAATCCCGGCAGTCCCAGCCACAACACCATCCACCACCGCAATAATTTCAACGTTATTCGCACTATCTGTTTTCCTCTGCAGAAAATCTGCTTCCTGAGAAGCCGTAAAACAATTCTCATCCGAATAAGTCAGCAGATAATCCGTCTCATCGTGGGTCCGATTAAAAACATCCAGAACTGCCTGCCCATCACTGGCTGTGCCATTTCTTAAGAGGCAATTCCTGCCATCCTTTAGTGTAACTGTTTTTTCAAAAGTAATGCCTATACTCCTATCTTCTCTCCAACTTCCTCAAAATATCTGTCGGCAATATACTCTGCTGACTCAGCCCAAAGGCAATTCTCCGTCTGCTGCAGCGTTTTGTATGTTTCCGATTTATAAAATCTCATCAGAGCTTCCTCAAAACCAATATGATAATGTTCTTTCAATACCTGAATAACATCCCTAATCTGAATGCAAACATTCAACGTTATATCTTTGCCATTAAATGTGTAACTTGCCGTCATATGCTGTCCTCCTTATCAATCTCACATATTTCAACGCTTTTGATGTATGAAAAGATACTTGATTATTGACTTTATTATATCGTAATCTATTTACTGCTTCAGAAGCTGTAAAAATACCTGCGATGTATAACTGAACAGTCTCCATTGTATTATCATCTGCAACCGGTCCGATTACCACATCATAGCCATGTTGAAGGCCACCTTTACTCCGATTTTCTTTTATAAATTCTAACCAGTCTTCACTTAATGTATCAAACCGCTTTACATTTAATTCCGGATTTTCTTCAAATATATATTCATATACATAATATTTATTTCTTTTTTCTCGAAGAGAAAGTCGATATCCCCACTCCTCAGACTGTGATTGTAAAATTGTTGTATAAAAACCTTTTCCAAAATCACGCCTATTATGTGATTTTCTTAAATCAATTTCATCAAATTCATAACAACTTCCATGATAAACCACCAGTTCTGTTGATGCATCTGAAATTATCTTTTCTACAAACTCATCCACTTCATTTATACTAATTTGGTGTAAATACTCATGTTGAATTAACATTTTTTCAAAAACCTGATTCTTATGAAAAATATCAGCCGCCATTTCACCTGTAATATGATGTTGTGTTGCATAATTTTCAAGAGTACGTATTGCTAACATTTCACAATCTGTTTGAGCACTCATAGTATATTCACCTCATTTTCTAATATAATTCAAAATACCTGTGCTATTAATTATTCTACCATACCCCTTATCCAAAAGCCATCCCTGTCCACATATATAAAAATATGCCATCATTAAATAAAAACGGCCCTACACCTCAAAATAAATCATACGAACCATTTGATTTTAGTCAAAACTTTTTTGTCGGCCAATAAAACAGGCGTGCATCAAAAAATAACAAAAGGAAACCTAAACGGGCACATTCATGCACAGGGGCTTCTGACACGGCCGGTACTTAGATGCTGTCTTTTAGCATCTTATGTACCGCTGCCAGTGTCAGGCAACGCGAGTGTGCCTGTACATGAATGTGCCCGTTTAGGTTTCCTCTATTATGCTTCTGATTGCACGCCGTCAACCACCGTCAATCTGCGTATCGACTAGTCAAGGTTCGTATACCCCATCAGATTAATGTCCACGCATTTTGCAGCTTCTCTGCCTTCTCTGATCGCCCATACGACCAGTGACTGTCCTCTATGCATATCTCCGGCCACATAGACTTTCTCTTCGCTTGTATGATAATGTCCGGGTTCTGTTTTGACATTGGTTCTGCCGTCCACCTCTACACCAAAAGCATCTGTGACATAACTCTGGCTGCCAAGGAAACCGGCCGCAATAAGCACCAGATCCACCGGAATGATTTCATTGCTTCCTTCGATTTCATGCATCACCATACGTCCTGACTCAGGGTCTTTCTGCCATGACAGTTTCACTAATTCTGCCGCGCAGACTTCACCATTATCATTGGCGATAAAGGATTTCACCGTTGTCTCATAAATTCGAGGATCATGACCATATAATGCAATGGCTTCCTCCTGGCCGTAATCTGTCTTGCAGATTTTCGGCCATTCCGGCCATGGATTGCTCTCTGCACGCTGATCCGGTGCCTTCGGCATCATTTCCAGCTGAATGACATTCTGAGCCCCCAGACGGATAGATGTGCCGACACAGTCATTGCCTGTATCACCGCCGCCGATAACAAGCACATTTTTGCCTTTGGCAGAAATGAAATTGCCGTCCTCAAAATTGGAATCCAAAAGACTCTTTGTTGTCTTCTTCAGGAAGTCAACGGCAAAATAGATACCTTTTGCTTCACGACCCGGCACATTGATATCTCTCGGATTCGATGCACCACAGGCCAGGATCACGCTGTCATACTCTTTGAGCAGTCTGGAAGCCTTATAATTATTGCCGATATCCGCACCTGTTATGAATTCGATGCCTTCTTCTTTCATAATGTTAATACGGCGTTCGATGACCGCTTTGTCCAGTTTCATATTCGGAATACCGTACATCAGAAGTCCGCCCACACGGTCACTTCTCTCGAAAACTGTCACCTGATGGCCACGTTTGTTCAGCTGATCTGCGGCTGCCAGTCCGGAAGGGCCGGAACCCACAACTGCGATTCGCTTGCCGGTTCTTACCTTCGGCGGATCTGCTTTCATCAAGCCATGTTCATAACCGTATTCAATAATACCATGTTCATTTTCCTTAACAGAAACCGGGGCTCCATTTAAATTGCAAGTACACGCTGCCTCGCACAAAGCAGGGCAGACACGTGATGTGAATTCAGGAAAGCTGTTTGTCTTCATCAGACGGCGCCATGCCTGTTCCCAGTTGCCGTTATAAATCAGATCATTCCATTCCGGTACAAGGTTATTCAGCGGACAGCCCGATACCATACCGCCGATCATCATACCAGACTGACAAAACGGTACACCGCAGTCCATACACCTTGCGCCCTGCTTCTGCTGCATTTCACTGCTCAGAGGGATATGGAATTCGTTAAAATTCTGAATACGTTCCTCAGGTGAAATGACACACCCTGTTTCTCTCTCATATTCTAAAAATCCGGTTGGTTTTCCCATTGTTATCCCCTCCTATCCTCTCTTGCTTGCGTAAAATGCTTCAATCTGTGCCTGGTCAAATGTCAGACCTTTTTCTTCCATATGGACAATGGCTGTCTGCATATGGCTGTAATCATGCGGAATAATCTTCTTGAACTTCGGCAGATATTCAGAGAAGTTGTCAAGAATCGCTTTGCCGATGGCAGAGCCTGTATTATCCACATGCGCCTGGATCATATCTCTCAGCTCCATAACGTCATATTTGGATGTCACCGTATCAATGGAAACTAATTCTTTATTGACACGTTTATACAAATCTCTGTTTTCATCCAGAACATAGGCAATACCGCCGCTCATACCTGCTGCAAAGTTCTTGCCTGTGCGTCCGAGAACAACCACACGGCCGCCTGTCATATATTCACAGCCATGGTCGCCGACGCCTTCAACAACCGCTGTAGCACCTGAATTACGAACGCAGAAACGTTCGCCTGCCACACCGCTGATATAAGCCTTGCCGCTTGTGGCACCGTAAAGGGCAACATTACCGACAATGATATTTTCATTGGACTCAAACTTGATATTCTTTGGTGGATAAAGCACCAGTTTACCCCCTGAAAGACCTTTTCCAAAATAATCATTGCTGTCGCCGCACAGTTCCAGTGTCAGTCCCTTAGGGATGAAAGCACCAAAGCTCTGTCCGCCGCTGCCGTTGCACTTCACAATGTACTGGTCTTCCGGCAATGTATCGCCATACTTCTTGGTAATCTCGGAACCGAAAATTGTCCCCAGTGTGCGGTCTGTATTGCGTACATTAATCTCAATCTTCTTTTTCTTCTTGCCTGCCAGTGCAGACTTGAATTCTTTCAGGAAGACTTTCTCATCAATGGTCTTCTGAAGACCGAAATCATAGACATCCTGCGGCATAAACAGATGTTTTTCTTCATGCAGATACGGATTCTCAACAATGGCTGAAAGATCCAGTTTACCGTAGATCTGAGGATCCACATCTTCTCTGACTTTGATCAGATCAGAACGTCCCACTAATTCATCCAGGTTATGCACACCCAGTTTTGCCATGATCTCACGCAGTTCCTGGGCAACAAATTTCATAAAGTTGACCACATATTCCGGTTTGCCTCTGAAACGTTTGCGCAGTTCAGGGTTCTGTGTAGCAATACCCACCGGACATGTATCCAGATTACACACACGCATCATGACGCAGCCCATTGTCACAAGGGGTGCTGTGGCAAAACCAAATTCCTCTGCACCAAGGATCGCTGCCATTGCTACATCACGGCCTGTCATCAGCTTGCCGTCCGTTTCAAGGCGGACTCTTGAACGAAGGCCGTTCATGATCAGTGTCTGATGTGTTTCTGCCAGACCAATCTCCCATGGAAGACCTGCATTGTGGATAGATGTTCGAGGTGCTGCACCTGTACCGCCGTCATAACCGGAGATCAGGATAACCTGTGCACCTGCTTTGGCAACACCGGCTGCAACAGTACCAACACCAGCCTCAGATACCAGTTTGACAGAAATTCTTGCCGAACGATTCGCATTCTTTAAATCGTAGATCAGCTGTGCCAAATCCTCGATGGAATAAATATCATGATGCGGCGGTGGTGAGATCAATGCCACACCCGGTGTGGAAAGTCTTGTCTTTGCAATCCATGGATAAACTTTTCCGCCCGGAAGATGACCGCCTTCACCCGGTTTTGCACCCTGAGCCATTTTAATCTGGATCTCGTTGGCGCTGACAAGGTATCTGGAAGTCACACCAAATCGACCCGAAGCTACCTGTTTGATAGCAGAACACCGGTTAAGTCCATCCGGTCCGATGGTGAGACGTTCAAGACTCTCGCCGCCTTCACCGGAATTGGATTTGCCGTGGATCATATTCATGGCAATGGCCAGTGTCTCATGAGCTTCCTGAGAAATGGAGCCATAGGACATGGCACCTGTCTTGAAGCGCTTCACAATCTCATCCACGCTCTCTACTTCTTCAATCGGAATACCGCCTTCTTCATCAAACTTGAACTCCAAAAGACCTCTCAGGTTCATCAGACGTGTTTCTTCATTAATATTATGAGAGTACTCTTTAAACATCTCATAATCTCCGCGTTTTGTGGATTCCTGAAGCAGATGAATAGTTCTTGCATTATAAAGATGTTCCTCTTTGCCGCTTCGCATCTTATGACCGCCGATGCTGTCCAGAGACAGATCCACGTCCAACCCCAGCGGATCAAATGCACGCATATGCCATGTATTCATATCGCGCTCAATATCTTTTAATGTGATGCCGCCGATACGGCTGACTGTATTCGTAAAATATGTATCAATGACTTCTTTGCTGATACCAATGGCTTCAAATATCTGAGAACCCTGATAAGACTGGATCGTTGAAATACCCATCTTGGAAGCAATCTTGACAATACCGTGAAGAACCGCTGAATTATAATCACTGACAGCTGCATAATAATCCTTGTCAAGCATATGCAGATCGATCAGTTCTTTGATGGATTCCTGAGCCAGATATGGGTTGATGGCGCAGGCACCATAACCCAACAGCGTTGCAAAATGATGCACTTCTCTTGGCTCTGCACTCTCAAGGATCACAGCAACCGCTGTTCTCTTCTTTGTTCTGACAAGATAATGCTCAAGAGCAGATACAGCCAGCAGGGAAGGAATAGCCACATGGTTCTCATCGATGCCTCTGTCGGAAAGAATCAGAATATTCACACCGTCTCTGTAAGCTCTGTCTACTTCCACAAACAGATGATCCAATGCACGTTCAAGCGGTGTATTGACATAGTAAGTGATCGGAATTGTCGCTACTTTGAATCCTTCTATATTCATGGATTTGATCTTCAGCAAATCTGTGTTCGTCAGAATCGGATTGTGGATCTGCACCATCTTGCAGTTTTCAGCTTCTTCTTCCAGAAGATTGCCGTCCGGTCCGATATAAACCGTTGTAGATGTCACAATTTCCTCACGGATGGCATCGATTGGCGGATTGGTTACCTGTGCAAACATCTGTTTAAAATAAGAAAACAATGGCTTCGGCTGATTGCTCAGAACAGAAAGCGGCGTATCCACACCCATGGCAGCAATTGGCTCTGCACCATTCCTGGCCATCGGAAGGATGGTATCCTTTAACTCTTCATATGTATAACCGAACGCTTTCTGCAATCTGATACGTTCATCCCTTGTATATTCCGGCACACGTTCATTTGGGATCTTCAGATCTTCAAGCTTAACAAGGTTGGCATCCACCCATTCACCATAAGGCTGGTTCTGGGCATATGTCTCCTTCAGCTCATCGTCAGAGATCAAACGGCCCTGAACAGTATCTACCAGCAGCATCTTACCCGGACGCAGACGATCCTTTAAAACAATATGTTCTTCCGGTACAGGCAGTGCACCAACTTCTGAAGACAGAATCATGTAATCATCATCTGTCACATAATATCTGGACGGACGCAGACCGTTGCGGTCAAGCACCGCACCAAGAAGATCACCATCTGAAAAGACAATGGAAGCAGGTCCATCCCATGGCTCCAGCATCGTTGCATAGTATTGATAGAAATCTCTCTTTGTCTGGCTCATGCTCTTGTCATTCTCCCATGGTTCAGGGATTGTGATCATGACAGCCTTAGGCAGCGGCATACCGCTCATCATCAGGAATTCCAACGTATTATCCAGCATTGCAGAATCAGAACCTGAAGAATTGATCACCGGCAGTACCTTATGCATCTCACCCTTCAGGACACCGGAAGACATCGTTTCCTCACGGGCCAACATAGTATCTGCATTGCCGCGGATTGTATTGATCTCGCCGTTATGAACGATCAAACGGTTTGGATGCGCACGCATCCAGCTTGGATTCGTATTCGTACTGAAACGTGAATGTACCGTTGCAATGGCTGATTCATAATCCTCATCCTGAAGATCATCAAAGAACTTTCTCAGCTCACCTACCAGGAACATACCTTTATAGACAATGGTACGACTGGATAAAGAGCAGACATAGGTATTATCATTACTCTGTTCAAAAACACGTCTTGCAATGTACAGCTTACGGTCAAAATCAATGCCCTTGGCCACATCTGCCGGTTTCTTCACAAAGCCCTGCATAATGTACGGCATCTTGTCCAGTGCTTTCTGTCCAAGTACAGATGGATTCGTCGGTACTGTACGCCATCCGAGAAATTCAAGACCTTCCTTTGCCACAATGATCTCAAACATCTTCTTGGCCTGATTCTTTCTCAGCTCATCATGCGGGAAGAAAAACATACCAACGCCGTATTCCCGTTCTTCACCAATATCAAAACCCAGTTCCTCAGTCACTTTCTTAAAAAATCTGTGAGAAATCTGAAGCATAATACCAACACCATCACCGGTCTTGCCCTCGGCATCCTTACCTGCACGATGTTCCAGTGTTTCTACGATGGTCAGTGCATTCTCAACAGTCTTATGTGTCTTGATACCCTTAATATTCACAACTGCACCGATACCACATGCATCATGTTCAAAAGACGGATCATATAAAGCCGGTTTCTTCTGCTGTTCCATTATCACTCACTACCTTTCTTCTATGTATAAAATTATCATTTCCAAAATATGGTAACAAAAAAAGGACAAACCACGCCTGTAGTAGACGCCTTTGTCCTTTGCTATGAAAAAAAGATAGCATATTTTATAAGCAATATCAAGCTTTTTCAGCAAACTCTCAAGTAATTTTTATTTCATTGAGAGTTTGTGGTGATACATTCATGCCGCTTAAAAATACCCGCATCATACTAAAAAGTGTTTCTTGATTCTCCGCAAAATCATTCAATGTCCAAGTCTCCAGTATAGACATCATTGTATCTGCAATGTATCTGGCATAATAATTTCTGAACTGTTACAAAAAAATTGTTGTTGTCCAAAACTTTTTTGTCTTTTTCCTTGCAATCTTTTACAAAAATTGATATATTATTATAATATTACTGTGCATTTTAATCATATTTGCAGGAAGGAGACACAATTTTATGACACTCAATCTGCCATTTTTCAGGCAATTAGCGAAAGCGCTTGCCAAACAGTTTGGTGATAACTGCGAAGTCGTTCTCCACGACCTGACATCTACAGATATTGAACATTCCGTTGTCCTTGTTGAAAACGGACATGTAACGCATCGTGCAGTCGGAGACGGTCCTTCACACGTTGTTCTGGAAGCCATGAAGGCAATGGGAGCTCAAGGTTCTATTCCAACAGATCACCTGGCATACCTGACCAAAACAGGCGATGGACGTATTTTGAAGTCCAGTACAATCTATATTCATGATGACACAGAGCAGAAGATTATCGGTATTCTGTCTATCAATTACGATATTACAAGCATGCTGCTGGCCGAACAGGCACTGAAATCCCTGGTTGCCAATGAAGATGATAAGAAGGAACCTGAAAGTATCCCTCAGAACGTGAATGATCTGCTGGAAGATCTGATTCGCCAGTCTGTTACCCTGGTCGGCAAACCGGTGGCCATGATGACCAAGGATGATAAAGTACGCGCCATTCAATTTCTGAATGATGCCGGTGCCTTTCTCATTACAAAATCCGGAGACAAGATTTCAAACTTTTTTGGCATCTCCAAATATACACTTTACAGCTATATTGATGTCAACAAATAAAAGGACGGCTTCCACCGTCCTTTTATTATACTGTCATTTACTCTAAAACTTATGTACTTCCATCTCCGAATGAAACCCCTGTCCTTTCACCACTGTACAGTTTGCCGCAATTTCTTCCGTTTTCCTGAAGAATTCCGCCCCATCTCTCAGATGCATCAGCACATTGATTTCCTGTCGGTCCTCCTCTGAAAGGATCCAGCTGATATAATGCCAGAATTCCTTCATCAGAAAAACGACTTTCTTATTTCCCTGCAGGCGTACTTCATATTCATCCCGCATTGTATGATAATAATCCGCCAGTTCTTCCCGGGACGCACAATCCCCGCCTCGAATTTCACGACATAATGCCGGATTAGACAAAAGTCCCCGGCCCATCATCCAATGACGGATATCTGAATATTTTTCACTGACACGTCCATAATCTGCTGCGGTAAATATGTCCCCGTTATAACAAACAGGAAAAGGCATCCTGGCACTGGCTTTCTCAAAGGCTTCCAAATCCGGCTTACCGCTGTAATAGTCCATTCTGATTCTCGGATGCACAATCAGCATTTCCACCGGAAAGGATTGATAAATGTCAAGGATGCCATCAAACTCATCCGCACGGTTCAGCCCGATCCTTGTCTTCAAAGAAATCTTCATATCTGTTTTTTCAAAAATATATGCCAGGAAAGCTTTCAGTGCCTCCTTTTCTCCAAGGAATCCGGATCCGCGTCCCTTTGATGCCACTGTACTCGATGGGCACCCCAGATTCAGGTTCACCTCATCATATCCCATCCCTTTTAATGTATGGGCTGTGGCTATAAAATCTTCTGCACAATTTGACAAAAGCTGTGGAACAACCCGACATCCCTCATTGTACTCCGGCGCAATTTCCAATAAATCCTTTTTGCTGATTTTTCCTTTTGGATTGGTAAATATAAACGGTGCATAATATCTATCCACACCGCCGAATATCCGATGGTGGGCTCTTCGGTAAATGCTGCCTGTAATTCCCTCCATGGGTGCAAAATATAATTGGTTTTCATTCATTGCCTTTTTCCTCTGTTCAAGAAATTTCTTTTCTGATTATAACAATGGCACAGGCTAAATTCAAGGAAAATATGCCCTCTGCAGCTTTGCCTGTGCCGCTTGTCCCCCGCCGCCCATCTTATTGTTCTAACTGTCTTCCGAGAAAGCTGGCAGCTGAAGCAGCCAGTTTCATCTCCATCTCACCCATCCGCACTTTGTCATCCTTTGTCGTCAGAATAACGGTGCCACTGGCATCCCCCTCTGCGATAATCGGATAGATGACCTGTGCTGTATAATTTTCTCCGCCATCTTCTGTGATGGGAATAAACTTCCGTTCTCCTTTGACAGCCAACAGGCTTTCTCGCTGGTTCATCAATGTATCCAACTGCCGGCTGATCGCTTTCTTGGCCAGATCCTTTTTTCCTGCACCAGCCACAGCAATGTGCTGATCTCTATCTGTAATACTGACGATATATCCTGTATTTTGAGCCAGTGCTTCCGCATATTGCTTTGAAAACTGGCTTAATTCACCAATCGGTGAATATTTTCGAAGAACAATACCGCCTTCCCTGTCTGTATATATTTCCAGCGGATCACCCTCCCGGATTCTCAGCGTTCTTCTGATTTCTTTCGGCACAACCACCCGCCCCAGATCATCGATACGTCTTACAATTCCTGTCGCCTTCATAATGCCATTCCTCCTGTTTACTGTCTATTTTCATCCGTGACCCGCCCATGGGTCCCGATACGGAATTCCGGTCTGCTGCACAGACATCATTTTCATCTGAATTCCCACACATCTTATACAGGTAGTATGTGGCAGTGTCAAAAATTTTATTCATCAGACAGATGATCCGAAACGCAAACGCAAAAATAACCGGACAGATTAAACTGCCCGGTTATTTTCATCATATAAAGTCTTCTTCAAGTCTTCAGATTCAATTTATGCTGCTGATTCACTCTCAGTCTGAGTCTCTGTTTCTGTAGATGTCTCATTCTGAAGATCATTCAGATAATCTGTCACATCGATTGCAGAATCAACAACATCCTGAGGAACTGTGATCGCGTCCACTGTGTCAAAGTTTGTATATTCCATCTTCATATTGAACTTGCTGAATGTCACCTGTTCATCGCCTTCTCCGGCTGTCATTCCGTTGAAAGTCATCTCCATATACAACGGATTCTTATCTGCCTTGCTGATGGCGTAAGTAAAATCAACAGAAATATCTCCCAAATCCATATCTGTGTTACCCGTCAGATTGCCGAGGGTACGCTCCATGGAACCCATCAGGTTCTTCACATCTTCACCTGAAATACTGCCTGTAATGATGTAAGCTTCTGTTCCATTGACATCTTCTGTCTCGTCTGCTAACTTCAGAGAATCCTTGCTCTTAAGCAGATCTTCTGCTGCAGCATTGATTCTCTCTACAGAATCCTTGTCATAGGCCATCTTCGACACCATCCATTGCCCCGCTATACCGGCATAAGAAAGAATCTGGTCATCCTGGACCACTGTGTAATTCTCCATATCCATCGCTGTACCCAGCCCCGGAATACTGATATTTTCCTTCAGGTAGCTAGCAACCGGCTCTGTGGTTGTCTGCATGGTCATGTCCATGGTCAGATCCATGGTTCCGCCAAGGGCTTTTGCCTCAAATGTGATCTCCGCTGTTGTGTGCGTCTCCAAAGACTTCATTGCATCACATTTACTCTTGACTTCCTGCAATAAAGATTCTGCAGTTACCTTTGATGCGGATGCTCCGCAGCCCGCCAACATAACTGCTGCCAAAATTCCTGCCGTCACCATGCCCAAGAATCGCTTCTTCATACTTCCCCTTTTCCTTTCTCCCTGTGCCCCAAAGCCCAGTCCTTGTCCCCATTTTCATGCATCTTATATTCAGATTATAACATACCTGATGCATGAAAACAACGTAGGAAGCCTTACGATTCTCTGACAATCACCTGCCATGCCTCTGTCAGTTTCTCCATATTCCAGGCCGCATTGGCCGGACTGGTGGAAGGCAGACACACCGGCATCACTCCGGTTTCCGGAAGAACATATTTCTTATAAAGTTTAAACGCTGTCCGGCCATTGACAAATATCTGCCGGATAGATGCTTCCGAGAGAATCCTGCCGATATCATTCGCCACAACATTCTTAATACTGCTGTCGCTGGAGCCGATAATATCACAGCTGGCGATCACATCCCACAGGGCAATCTGATGTTCCAGCAGAAATTGTTTCTTTTCTTCCACATTTTCTAAAGGCGCATGGTCTGTCACTGCTGCTAAGACTTTCCAGAAACGATTCTGCGGATGATTATAAAAAAACTGCCCTCGGGATTTCACCGAAGGCAGCGATCCAAGTATCAATATCCGCGAATGCTCATCATAAACGGGTGTCAGATCATGTACCACATGAGTATATGTACGCATTTCTAATATTCCGTCTTCTTTGTCACTGTTACAGCCAGTGCGCCCGGTCCGATATGACAGGATATACTTAATGAAAGCGGATCTACTATAATCTCCTTGTCCGAGAATTCCCTGCGGATTTCTTCAAGCCACTGTTCAACACCTTCCCCCGGTGTGTAGGCAGCTGCAATATGAAGATTGCCCATATTCACTTCGCCGCCCATACGGGTTTCGATATCCTTATGAATCGCATCAAGCATAATTCTCTTGGCCTGCTTCACAGTTCTGGCCTTTGCAAAAGCATCCAGCTTCTCGCCCTGGATCTGCAGAACCGGCTTCAGTCTGAGCAATGTACCAAGGGCTGCTGCTGCCGGTGTGATACGTCCGCCTTTCTTCAGATACTTCAATGTATCTACCATAATATAAATGCTGGAATTAAACTTCTGCTCCTCCAGTATCCGCTTGATCTCTGCTGCTGAAAGACCGTCTTCTGCCATCTTCATGGCATCCAGTACAGAAAGCTTCATGGTCACGGAAATCCTCTGGTTATCCACAACCTGAACCTTGCCGTCATAATCCTGTGCCAGCATCATGGCTGTAGCACAGGAACTGCTGAGCCCGCTTGACATCGGAATGTGGACGATCTCATCATACCCCTTATTCTTCAAAAGGTCATCCCACAGAGACATGACTGCATCCGGTGAAGGCTGTGATGTGGATACATCTGCATCTCCCGTCAGCTTCTCATAAAATTGTTCCTGTGTCAGGTTAATATCCTCAAAATACTGCTGTCCATCTATATCAAAAGGCATCGGTAATACATAAACACCAAGCTGCTTTCCTTCTGCCTGGGTGATGCCGCTGTTACTGTCTGTCACAATAGCGATTTTTGCCATTGGCTAATCCTCCTTATTTTTATTCCTTTTACACACTTACGCAAGTCTGCGCAGCATTGCTCCATTCCGGTCAGAGTTCAATCCCTGACCATATCAAAAGCAGTTTACCTGTCTAATATACCGTAAAAATCGCTATTTTGCAAGGATATCCGCCTTTTTCTTGACAAGGTGGCCCTGTTCACGCTAAAATATCAGAGATTGAATGGAGGATTTAAAATGGCTGATTTTAAAAAGGAAATAGAAAGACGCCGTACATTTGCAATTATTTCTCATCCCGATGCCGGTAAGACGACATTGACTGAGAAATTCCTGCTCTATGGCGGTGCCATCAATCTGGCCGGCTCCGTAAAGGGAAAGAAAACAGCAAAGCATGCTGTCTCCGACTGGATGGAAATTGAGAAGGAAAGAGGTATTTCTGTTACCTCTTCCGTTATGCAGTTTAACTATAAAGATTATTGTATCAACATTCTGGATACACCGGGACATCAGGATTTCTCTGAAGATACCTACCGTACACTGATGGCCGCTGACTCCGCTGTCATGGTCATTGATGCATCCAAGGGTGTTGAGGCACAGACTATCAAGCTTTTCAAGGTTTGTGTGCTGCGCCATATTCCGATTTTTACATTTATCAACAAGCTGGACCGTGAAGCCCAGGACCCATTTGACCTGATGGAAGATATCGAATCCGTCCTCGGTATCCATACATGCCCGATCAACTGGCCTATCGGCAGCGGTAAGGAATTTAAGGGTGTCTACGACCGTCAGACACGTCATATCCATGCTTTCACTGAGAATAACAACGGTATGAAGGCTGCCTCCGACAAGGATCTGACCATGGACTCTCCTGAACTTGAGCAGGAACTTGGATCCGAACTTTATGAAAGACTTGTAGATGATATTGAACTTTTAGATGGTGCCAGCGATGAACTGGATATGGACCTTGTCTCCAAAGGTCAGCTCTCTCCTGTCTTCTTCGGTTCTGCCCTGAATAACTTCGGTATTGAGCTTTTCCTGAATTACTTTCTGGAGATGACAAGCTCTCCGTTGCCGAGAATGTCTGACTCCGGTCTCATCGATACCTTCAGCCCGGACTTTTCAGCTTTTGTATTCAAGATCCAGGCCAATATGAACAAGGCACACCGCGACCGAATTGCTTTCATGCGTATCTGTTCCGGCAAGTTTGACGCTGACAAGGAAGTTTATCATGTGCAGGGCAAGAAGAAGCTCCGTCTTTCCCAGCCGCAGCAGCTGATGGCTCAGGAACGTAAGGTTATCAGCGAAGCCTATGCCGGGGATATCATCGGTGTCTTTGACCCGGGTATTTTCTCCATCGGAGATACCGTCTGCGCACCCGGCAAGAAATTCGCCTTTGAAGGTATTCCGACTTTCGCACCTGAGCATTTTGCCAAGGTTCGTCAGGTAGATACTATGAAGCGTAAGCAGTTCATCAAAGGTATCTCCCAGATTGCCCAGGAAGGTGCCATCCAGATCTTCCAGGAATACAACACTGGTATGGAAGAGATCATCGTGGGCGTTGTCGGTGTCCTTCAGTTCGACGTTCTGAAGCACCGTCTGCTCAATGAATACGGCGTTGAGATCCGACTTGAGCCAATGCCTCATGAATACATCCGCTGGATTGCCAACAAAGAGGACTTTGATACGAATAAGATTATCGGTACATCCGATATGAAGCGCATCAAGGATCTGAAAGGCAACCCACTGCTGCTCTTTGTTCATGAATGGGCAGTACAGTCTGTATTAGATAAGAATAAAGGTCTTGAACTTTCCGAGTTCGGCCGCTGGTAATAAAAAGGGAAAGCTCCCTGAAAACAACGTGCACCCGCACGAAACGTTTTCAGGGAGCTTTCCCTTTTTATATAGCGGTCTCTTTCTTAATTATGCAGATTGAACGCGCTCTGCTAATAGTCAGTTTCTGTGGATTTCTCAGCAATGCCCCAGTAGCTCTTGCCTGGCTCCAATTTAACACCCTTCAGGTAAGCCAACTCTGATATCGTAACCAACTGATATCCGTCGTTCACCAGTTCAGGTATTATTGTCTTACAGGCTTCAATTGTTGTCGAATGGATATCATGCATCAGTATAACAGCGCCATCCCAGTCCTGCTCCTTATACTTTTCCACAAGAGAAATGACACTGGCTGTATTCTTAGTCTCCCAATCTAATGTATCTACATCCCACATAATAAAAGGCTGTGATACATTGGCCGGTACAATATCATTGTTTGCATCACCATACGGCGGTCTGATCAAACGACAGTCCTTGCCGGAGTACTGCTTGATCAGCTCATTCGTCTTATCTATCTGATCACGAACTCCCTGTGCATCCAATCTTGTCAACTGTGTATGGTCATAACTATGATTGCCGATCTCACAGCCAAGTTCAACCATTCTTTTCAGCAAAGGTGCAGATTCATCATTGAGTCTGTTGCCCAAGCAAAAAAATGTTGCTTTGCTGTCATACTGTTCAAGAAGATCCAACAGATCACTGGTACCATTTGTCTCATCTGTACTCGGACCATCATCAAAGGTTAATGCAATGATCTTCTTGTTTGGGTCATATTTTCTGGTGGAAATAAAATCCATCAGCTCATCACTGGATGAAGACATATCGCCTAATAAAGTCGGCAGACTGTCGGTGATAACATTTTGAAACTCCTTTGTCATCTGCTCAACTGTACCGATCACATCATGGATCTGTGTTAATTCTTCTTCGGAGTATAATTTCTTACCTGAACATCCCGTCAGCATACCGCACAACAGGACGATCACTCCGAGAACGCCTGCCAGCCTTTTCAGCCCTTTCATCTTCTTCTCCCTCTTATTGCTGTGATTTACAAAACAGCTGTCTTCATCATTTGTTTCATTTATTCTGTGCATTCGTCTGAAGTTTCTCCCTCTTCTTTATGCGTTTCTTCAGCTGCAGCATCCAATGCAGATTCTTCTTCTGATTCCCCGGCATCCTCAGCTGCTTCCGGTTCCTCAGCTACTGTATCAGATGCTTCATCTGCACTTTCTTCATTCTCATCTTCAGCATCTACGCTGTCATCTTCATCCTTCTCAACCACATGGATAATCTCTGCGCCGCATTTCGGGCAATAGGATGCATCCTTATCTACTTCCGCCTGGCAGTTAGAACAGATGACAACACCCTTTAAGAAAGCGGCTCTCTGTTCAGCTTCGTTGATCGCATGCTGACAGGATGTAATCTTCTCACAAAGTTCTGCCATTTCTTTTGGCATATCACCATCTGCATACTTTTCAAAATATAATTGTCCCAGAGATTCATATAAAGATTTCATATCCCCTTCCAAAGAGACTTTCTTCAATTTTGCCTTCTGAATCTCAATGGCAGTACTTGATTTCTTCATTACACTTTCTGAAGTTTTTGCTACTGTGTCTGTTACGCCTGATAAATTTCTCTTAAGTTCATCAAAAAATGCCATAATTTTGCCCTCCTGTATGAATTGTGTATACTATTTCCAACTATCACTCTATATAGTCGAAAACTTTCTGTCTTCATTTCTTATTATAACCCTTTATCTGCGTCCTGTCACCAGTTCATGAAAAGTTTTCAGAAGATTCAGCCGACCATATCCCCATGCTTTATCCGGGTAAACCATATCTTCTCTGCGCACGGCCCCAAGTGTCAGATATTTGATCATCTTATGACTGTTCAACTGCAGGTCATTGCCCTTTAAAAGACCCCATTCCATCAACAGAGCAGCTGCTCCTGCTGCCAGAGCCGCTGATACACTTGTACCTGTACGTATGCCGTATCTCCCGCCAGGAAGCGGTCCAGACAAATTGACACCCGGAGCCGCAAGATCCGGTTTGATACGGTTGTCAGCTGTAAATCCTCTGCCTGATGCGGCATACAGACTATTGTTCACATTATTGCAGGCACCCACGGAAATACTGTCATCCGCACAGGCTGCATCCGAAAGTGTCACGTCCGGATCCGATCTCAGGAAATAAGTTCCCTCTGAAATAAACTGCTGCATAGGCAGCCATATATGGAAGCGCCTGTTCACAGCCGCTGCAGCGTATATATATACTTTCCATATACCAGCTGTCGGCGCACGAAATCTCAGAAAAATCACCTGTTGTCCTGACTGAGACTCAACCTGCTGATTGTATACGAATATTTCTGTCTGATCAAATATCAGACGAATTGTCTGACTTTTCCCGCCAGCAGGAATCACACGGTCGATCCGCTCACCAGCCGGAGATTCAATGCCAATGTTATAAATATCCGGATGCTGCACCCACAGCTCCAGGGAAAAAGCTTTCTCCTTCTCATCCACTCTGATCTCCGCTTCTGCACGGTCCTGCCCCTGCGGAAGTATACCTGCAAAATGATGCCTTGTATTGGCCTCATTGCCGGCCGCTGTGACAACACAGACACCGCTGAACCCGGACACATCATTCACCATCTGACTCAGATAAGACTGTCCTGTATGTCCTCCGCTGCTGGTTCCGACCCCGAGCAAAATGATCAAAGGCATTTCTGCCTGACGGGCTTTCCCGATGCAATAACTGATGCCCGCCATAATATCATTCTCCTGATAGGCCGGTACCCCTGTCATCAAACCATAGAACCGCCTCAGATACTGCTTACATGGTTTTAACTTCACCACGCACAGTGAGGCATTGGGAGCAGCTCCCGAAAATGCTTCCGCTTCATCGACTCTTCCGGCTGCCACACCTGCCAGGAATGTCCCATGACCATTCTCATCCACCGAAGGGATCACCGCAAGTTTTTCCTCCGATGCCAGTGCCTGATTGATCTGTTCTTCTGTGTACTCTGTCCCGTACAAAAATCCTTCCGGCTTCTGTCCCTCCCGGACTGTCTGATCCCATATAGCATAAATCTTCGTTGAACGGTCTTCATAGACAAAAGCCGGATGTGTATAATCTATCCCTGTATCTATGATCCCGATCATCACACCGGATCCCCTCAGATTCAGATAAGGGTTTCTGTGCATATATAAAATACCGGTATCTTCCAGACCGGCTGTATCCAGCAAACCATACAGTGCCGGTATCATGCTGATATTGTAATCTTCCAGAATCGTCTGCATAGAAGTCTCACCTGCCAGGTGTATCACTGCATACCTTCCTCCGACAGCTTCAATACACACCGGTTGATATGTACGGATGATACTGGAAAAATCCTGAAAATATTCTTTGATATAGTCTCTGTAATCTTCACTGTAGATCACATCTTCACAAAACACAGTATCCTGATCTTCCGGCATAACATTTCCCGCCTGTTCGTTTTATCAGACTATATGCATCTTCATTCATGATTATGACCAGTGGTGTTCCTCTCCTAGTTATTAGCCAACGGGCTGCCCGGAAGTGCCGGTGTTCCGCGCATGGTGATCATCGGACTGCCTTTGCCTTCAATGTAAGCTTTGGTGATTGTAACAGTACCGATGTTGTCATCCTTCGGAATCTCGTACATGATATCCAGCATAAATTCCTCGATAATGGAACGAAGTGCTCTGGCTCCAGTTTTCTTGGCGATAGCCTTATCTGCGATCACACCAAGAGCCTCATCATCAAATCTCAAGTCTACCTCATCCAGTGCCAACAGTTTCTGATACTGTCTGAGGATTGCATTCTTCGGCTCCTTCAAAATTCGTACCATCATATCGCGGTTCAACCCTTCCAGAGTCACTGTGATCGGCAGACGTCCGATAAATTCAGGGATCATGCCAAATGCTCTGAGGTCATCAATGGTCACTTTGCTGACAATATTCCTGTCCTGATCGTACTTATCTTTCAGCTCAGCACTGAACCCAATGGAACTATGACTTGTCAGACGCTCTTTGACAATATTCTCAAGATCCGGAAATGCACCGCCGCAGATAAATAATATATTCCTTGTATCAATGGTTACAAGGGGTACCATGGCATTCTTGCTTGTAGCGCCTACAGGTACCTCCACCTCACTGCCTTCCAACAGCTTCAAGAGTCCCTGCTGTACAGATTCACCACTGACATCCCTGGCCGTAGTGTTCTTCTTCTTGGCAATCTTGTCAATCTCGTCAATAAAAATAATGCCGCGCTCTGCACGTTCTGTATCATTGTCAGCAGCTGCCAGAAGCTTCGATACAACACTTTCAATATCATCGCCGATATATCCGGCTTCTGTCAGTGATGTGGCATCTGTAATGGCCAGCGGCACATCCAGAAGTCTCGCCAGTGTCTTGACCAGATATGTCTTGCCGCATCCTGTTGGGCCGATCATGAGAATGTTGGACTTCTCAATTTCTATATCATCCATCGTATTGGTTGCCACACGCTTATAGTGATTGTAAACAGCAACAGCAATGGCTTTCTTCGCCCGATCCTGCCCGATTACATACTCATCCAGTTTTGCTTTCAGGATATGAGGTGCCGGAATATTCTTAATATCAAATTCAGGCTGCACCTTCTCATCGTCTTTGGCCTTCTTCTTCAATTTCTGTCTCTTAGGAATCTGGTTCTGGACATTCATCATGTCATCCATATTCATACCGCCGGGAAAAAGATCCTGAATATTCATTCCCTGCATCAGATCCGCATAGTTGCTGCCATCCATTACTCTGAAACTGCGTTCCATGCAGTCAATACAGATACACATATTGTTCATATTCGGAATATGCAGCATACGTCCCGTCTTACTCTCTGGACGTCGGCACATATAGCAGACATCCTCGTATTTTGGTTCATCTTCTGTGTTCTTTATATCATCTTTATTGTAATCACTCATGAAATTTGATCATCCTCCTGTATTAACATCTATTATAGCCTAATCTATGCCGGCGTTCAATTTACATTTTTCTTAATTTTGTCGATTAAATAGACGCTTTTTCAGTCATCATTTTCTTTTTCCATGCCAAAAAGCCGCACAGAATGCAATTATACATTCTGCGCAGCTTTCATTTATTTATTTTATTCTTATATTGATCATTTTATTGATTACTGACCATACTGCTGACCCTGACCATACTGGCCATTCTGCTGATTCTGGCCGTTCTGCTGTGTGCTCTGACTGCTGTCTTCTGCATCAGCCTTTGAACCCATAATCGTTGTCAGTGTCTGTTCTGAATAATTGCCGTTACTGTCCGGGAACTGTGCTGTAATTGTTACACTGTCGCCAGGTGCACAATTCTGGATCAGTTTCTGAAGGTCCTCCATTGTCGAAACGTCTTCACCATTGAAGCCTGTAATGATGCATCCTGCCTGCAAACCTGCACGCTGTGCCGCTGAACCGGATGCTACATTGCTGACATAGATACCGGCCGGTGCGTTATAAGCAGAAGCTGTATCCTCATCCAATGTACCGCCTGTAATACCAAGGAATGCCGTTGTCTCATCTGTCTTTGCAACGATTGTACCATCAATGATGCCCTTTGCTGTCTCCAAAGCTGTATTGATAGGAATTGCATAGCCCATACCTTCAACAGATGTATCGGAATACTTTACAGTATTCATACCAACGACTTCACCTTTGCCGTTCAATAATGCGCCGCCGCTGTTGCCCGGGTTGATTGCTGCACTTGTCTGAACCAGCGTCATTGTCTTATCTGTTAATGATACTTCTCTGTTGACCGCACTGATGACACCGGTTGTTACAGACTGTCCATAACCCAATGCATTACCAATGGCAATGGCACTTTCTCCGGCTTTCAGCTGATCTGAATCACCCATTACCATCACTGCAATGGCATTCTTTGTATCTTCTGATAACTGAGACATATCAATTGTCAATACTGCGACATCTTTGTCTTCATCATATCCCTTAACGGTTGCTGTTGCTGAATTGCCATCATTAAACTGAACAGATACTTCTTTGGCACCTTCAACAACATGATAATTAGTCATCACATATAAAGTATTATTCTCTTCACTGATGATCATACCGGAACCGGCACCCTTGGATTCCTGCGTATACTGTCTGCCGAACCAGTCTGTTGAAGTCGATTCAACCGTTGTATTCACTGCAACAATCCCCGGCATAACATTAGACACGATATCTGATACATCCTTTGAATCTGTTGTTTCCACACCGGCTGCAGATGTCTTCACTATATTGACATTATAAGCTGCTGTACTGCTGTTATTGGCTGATGAAGATATGCCGGCAGCCTTGTTCACACCAAACATAACGGCTGATGCTGCCAGTCCGAAGACAACACCCAGACAAGCTGCCTTGGCCACTGTCTTACCAAATCCGCCTTTCTTATGTGTATGTTTCTTCTCCGGACCGCCATGGAAACCCGCTCCGCCTCCGTTATGTCCTCCGTTGCCGCCATTGCCGCCATTACTGCTGTTCTGAGGTGCATGATAATAGCTGTAGTCATTGCCTGTTGCATAAGAGCTGCCTGTATGTCCGGCTGAACGTCCGGTTTCACCCACATTTTCTGAAGCTGTCGTGCTGCTGTGGACCGGCTCTGTATACAGTGTAGAATTTTTAAGATCCTCTCTTGTCATTCTATATAACCCCGAGGACTCTGCTTCCTCATTCTTCTGCTGTGTTCCTTCCGCTGTCGTATGTTCTTCTGAACGATTCTCTGTATCTGTATGATTAACTCTATCCTGATCATCAAATGCCATAATAGAAAACCCCTTTCGTCTTAATTTCTTTTTATGGCTTAATACTAACACCTAATTGTGTTAAGATTGTGAACCAAAAATGAAAAATTTATGTTATAAGATTTATTTAGATATAGAGAAAAAGCTTGTCATATCAACATTTTTAGAGTATTATTAAGATTGTTTATGCTTTTTAAGCCATACAATTTACAAAATAAATACAGATTTATTTTAACCAATCGAAAGTACATAACGATTACAAAGTGAGGATTTCTACAATGAGTAAACGAAGAAAGAAAAGGAAGTCATCCAAAGCCAAGCGTTGGGGCATTATTTTTGCCGTTGAGCTGATTCTGATTCTGATCCTGATTCCTGTTGTGTTTGTTTATGCCAAGCTCTCTCTTGTCAAAACTGCAACAGCAGATGAAGTCAACAAGGCTAATATCGTCATCAACAACGACGTAGACGCCACAACCCAGAAAGCTTTAAAGGGCTACCGCAACATTGCCTTTTTCGGTGTTGACTCCCGTGACGGTTCACTTGAGACCGGTGCACGTTCTGACAGTATCATGGTAATCAGTATTAATCAGGAAACAAAGGATGTGAAGATTACCAGCATCTATCGAGACACATGTCTGAAAGTACCCGGATATGGCTTCACCAAGGCCACCCATGCTTATGCCTACGGCGGTGCCGAACTGGCAATGAGTATGCTGAACACCAATCTTGACTTGGATATCACTGAATTTGCAACTGTTGATTTTGGCGTACTTGCCAAGATTATCGATGCCATCGGCGGTATTGATCTTGATATCAGCGATGCAGAATTCAGTCTGATCAACCCTCTGATCAAAGAACAGAATCGAGTTACCGGTTCAGATTCACCTTATCTGGACGGTCCCGGAACTCAGCATGTCAACGGTACACAGGCAACCGCTTATGCCCGTATCCGAAAGATCGACAGCGACTTCAAACGTGCTGAGCGTCAGCGTATTGTTTTATCCAAAGTATTTGAACAGGCCAAAACAGCCAACATCGGAACTTTACTGAACGTCATTGATACGATTCTTCCTGAAGTTTATACTAATATGTCCAGCACAGATCTTATCTCACTGGCTAAGGATATATTCAGCTACAATATTGTGGATCAGAGCGGCTGGCCGTTTGAGAAGACAACCGGTTCCTATCAGGATCTCAGCTATGTGTTTGCAGAAGGTCTTGAACAGAATGTCAAGGAACTTCATGCATATCTTTTCAATAACGAGGAGTATTCACCATCTTCTACAGTTACCGAAATCAGTAATGAGCTTTATTATGAATCCGGCTATTAATATTTTCAACTATGAGAAACGCGCTCCGCGAGTTTCTCAAGTTATCGCGGCCTCTACACTCCGTTTCGGTCGTTGCTAAACAAGCGCCACTGGCGCTTAGCAACGCCAAAGTCTCGTGCAAGCACAGACTTTGGCTCGTTGCTCGCGTAAATAAAAAACAGACCTAAAAAGGTCTGTTTTTTATTGGAATTTTTACTTGTCCCCATACACGATTTTCCAGAGAAGCTCTCTTCCTCTCTGCATTCTTTTTCTGACCGTTGCCGGTTTCAATTCCATCATCTCACTGATTTCCTGCAATGTATAGTGGTGCACCGCATGCATAATCAACAAATTAGAATAAATCTCCGGCATCTTATAAATCTCTTTAACAAGAGATTCATAATAGAGATTGTCTGATGAATTGTCATTTTTAACCATACGCGTTCCGAAATCAGCCTGCATTGTGCAATCGTCCATCAGATAATACTTCTAATTCTTCTTGAGCATCTCATAACAGTCATGTGATACGATCGTAATCAAATAGCTTTTTGTACGATGACTATATGGGTCCTCAATGTTGTTGATGTGGCGGTAAACTTTCTCAAATGCTATCTGAACAGCATCTTCCGCCCAATCTCTGTCTCTCAGAATGGCATAGGCTTTTCTTCTCATTGCCTTCCCATACATCTCAAACAACAATGTAAATTTTTCTTCTTTCTTTTGATTAT
>Ga0129310_1000433_pt1 | contig 51532 bp, 61 predicted proteins | sample Go1ome_2_FD_94433 | JGI IMG/M metagenome (GOLD analysis project Ga0129310, IMG submission 94433) | Western lowland gorrila individual fecal microbial communities from Wisconsin, USA - Go1022A metagenome | ecosystem: Host-associated > Mammals > Digestive system > Large intestine > Fecal | place...
ACCTCGCAAACCATTGATTTTATTGACTTTATTATACCAAATAAGAGCATTATCATCCATAACTATATTCAGTTGTCAAAGTACATTTGGGTGTTAATCAGATACTTTTGACACCCACATCATCTATATAATTTAAAATACATTTTTTCTTTTTTGCAGCACTCATTTTTTCATAAGCTTCAGAATGAATTGTTGCAGAAATGCCATACAGAAGCTGTCCGGCAATTATCTCAATTGGAACATCGCTCTTCACATTCCATTTCTCAAGTACTGATTCCAGAATCGGTTTTAATTCCATAAGTGTTCTCTCATGCATAGCTATCTGTACCGACCAGTGCACATTACCCTTCAGTTGTCCAAACTCACTCATGGATTTCTCATATAAGGGCAAAAACTTCTTTACAAAAGCCTCCTTGTTTTCACAGGACATAAGCATAGCCTCGAACTTTTCTCTATACTTCTTAAAAAAGCTTTCCACAACCTGGTCAAAGAGCATATCCTTGGACTTAAAGTAGTGATAGAACATGCCTATCTCACCACCCACTTCATTCATTATCATTCTAACCGAAGTTGCCTCATATCCATTCTCAAAAAAAAGCTTCATCGCTATATCAATTATTTCATCTCTTTTTCCGCCTGTCAGAACTGCTTTCCTAGCCATTATTTCTTCTCCTCTATCCACTCGGTAATTGTATCAAGCAGCAGCCCCATATTTCCAACCTGACAATGATGATCCGCATTTTCCTCCGCAGTAAAAAGTCTTCCTGTTACACTCTTTGCATTTACAAGTGCATCCAGCTGTTTCTGATAAAACACCGTATAGATATCGGCTTCACCTGCCAGCACCAGTGTATCCTGAGTAATTTTCTTGGAAATATCCCGTGTATTATACTTCCTTATATGATTGAAGTATTCACATGGCGTAGAAATATTTTCATATATTGCATAACCCTGAAGCAGAAGCCACTTGGTGAAATACTTCTTATCAAGCTTCTTATTTAATGATTTCCAGAAAATGCTCTTCGGATGACGTGTCAGATAATCAAAGAACTTCCCGAAGCTGCCCATTTTATTTAGTATCGCACCGTAGAAATCATATATCAAGTCATACATTACGAGACGTGATATCCTCTTCTCGTACGCTGCAGCTCTTGTGGCAAGATATCCTCCAAGAGAAATACCTATCAGCGTAACATCATTTAATTCGAAGTAGTCAAGCACCGCGCTTGTACAGTGTTCCCACTCCGTCGTCATTCTAGCATCATGATGCATCAAAACCTCACCCTGTCCTGGACCTTCAAAGAAATATACATTGAAATGCTTCTCCATATAGTACGGTACCATCATCAGAAAATCCTGACAAATGCTGTCGTATCCTCCATGGATCACTATGGTTCCCTTTGCATCTTCACAAACCGAATAATATACCGGGAGCTCATAATCTTTAAATGGAATTCTGACTAATTTCAGTCCTGGATATTTTTTAAAGAAATAATCATCAAAAAGCTTCACGCACTTATCATAGAGTACATGTTTAAGGCTTCTGCCTTTCGCATCCTTCTCACCGCTCAAAGTATAAAACTGGGCCGCCCTATAGCATATTGCTGCTTTAAGTATCTCGCCATTCTTCTCAGCCTGTTTACCTGTTGCTATAAAAACCGAAATCCATTTTTTAAAGCTGTCAATATTCTTACTGATATCCATCATCTCATCATATGTAAAAGCTCCATATGTATAGAATCGATTCAGCTGAAAATTAAGTCCCTCATCCTCATGAAAAGGAAAATACCCGACCGGAAAACTCAAATTATTACCTGACATAACACGCACCTCCATAAACCGAATATCGTTCTGTTAACATATAAATATCACACCGCACTCACACATGTCAAGAATAAAAAGAACGATATTCGGTTTATTCTCATTATTCATGTTTTTGAGATGGGTAAGTGCACGTCCACATCCTCTTACAATGAAAAAAGCAGTAAAGCAACCGACCTTATAGGTTAGCCACTCTACTGCTCTGAAAATACTTGATAGTACTTAGCAATCTATTATATATACATCCGCATCTTCACCTTCAAATGTGAAGCTCCTCTCATATTTTCCGCCATTCTTTTGAATAGTTTTTACCGAAGGTTCATTTGTTCTTTCTACTGAAAGCTGAAGCTTTCCGAGTCCTATCTCTGCTGCTCGCTCTTTGATAAGACGAAGCATCTCTGTTGCATAACCTTTCCTTCTTTCTGATGGTCTTACACTATATCCACTATTACCAAAATCCTCAAGAAAACCTTTTAGCTCATGACGAAGGTCGATAATTCCAACCAGCCTGTCATTTTCATCAAATGCAAAGTATGTATCTGTAACTACCCAGGAAGGATTCACTGTTTCTTGTGAAGTATTATCAGACACTGACTTCAGCCACTCATCATACGAATCCATCTGATCTAGTAATTCACTACCATTTATAGTCTGCTCTCCATTATCTATAAACTCCTTCTTAAATGCTAACGCTTCTGCTTCATTTTCTTTTATCGGTCTTTTAAGTGTTATCATAATCATTCACCTCATCTCTTTCTTTTTTAGTTCAGTAGTTGCTTCTCTATATTTTCTATTATGGAATGAATTGTTTTCTGCTTCATAGGTATAATCCTGCTCCACATTCGTACGCCTTGATAGGAATAGAGAATGATACTAACGATTTCATTTACATTTACATCATTAAACTCTCCTGTTTTGATGCCATACCTTATAAGTTTGGACCATTTCTTTTCACTTGCCTTGTTCAGGTCTTCCATCAGGCTTGAGTCAACCGTCTCGGCATACTCATACATTGCTATACTTAGCGAATCCTCCGGATGCTTCATCTCATTTTCTAGGAGGGTAAAAGCTCTACTTAGTATCTTAACAGCAGAAGTCCCCTTACTGATTTCACTATCAAAGTCCAACTCATCCTTCTCTGTCATCCTTTCAAGGAGTGCCTCAAATATCTGACTGGTACTGGAAAAATGACTATAAAGTCCACCTCGGCTCATATCGGTTACTTCACATACATCCTTCATGGTCACCTGTTTAAATCCTTTTTCTGCAAAAAGGCCGTAAGAAGTATCCAGTATAAATTCTTTTGTTTTTTCACCTTTTGTCGACATCTTCATACCTCCATATAGAAAACACAAAAATCGACACGCGTGTCGTTTTCATACATTTTAGACACGTGTGTCGATTTTGTCAAGAACAATCTGAAATTATTCTGATTATTTATCTTTATATCTAAGCAGCAATGCCGCATTTATTACTACGAATACCGAACCACAGTTGTGCCAGAGGGCTCCGGTTATCAGCGTTAGTATTCCGGATATTTTTGCAATAGAACCTGCTGCATATTCATTATCTCCTATAAAAATTCCATCCGAATTACTTAGTATATTGACCGTAATACTCTATCTCATGATTCAGCATTTCTATTGCATCCGCTTTCATGTCATCTGTAAATTCATTCAATGAATTTATTTTGTTCACGCACTCCTCGTAAACCTTTTTAGCCTCATCATTTTCGCCAGCTTTACTTAGTGCAGTCATTTTGTGAAAAGCATTCATTATCTTCAGATGGAGATAGTCCTTCTTATCAACCGCCTCTGGTATTGACTCAAAGGCATCAATAACACCATCAATCCATGAACAAACCTGAACCGCTTCTTCCTTCTGTCCCCACCAACCATAATTCTGTGATACACAGTAAAGATGATGAGCAACTGCACCGAACAGTTGAGGATTCTTCCTATCTATCTCCTCTTTCATCTTTTCGAAACCTTTTTCAAAATATAACGCTTCCATCTCAAGAACATCTCTATGACTGGATGATGTTAGGCTTGGAAGAACATTTATATGTTCTCTCGCATTATCAAAATCTTTCATGTGGATATATATCCACGCGATAGCATAATGCGTCCTCTCAATCAGGTCTCTGTCAACCGAGTGGCTTATGAGATATGTACCTTTTTTGATACTATCCTTAAAAATGCTTAGTATATGATCATTTTGATCTTTAAAACATCCTTCAAGCTGATCATCCCAGTACATACTGAGGCTTGCTACTTCCTGCACATAATCTTTAATTATCTCGTAATTGCCAGGATGTATATTAGTCTCTGTAGAAAGATATTCACACATCTTAAGCTTACTTCCTGCACGGTCTTTATCGTCGAACATTTCCTCGACCGTCTTTCTGATACGAGCTGTAACCTCGTCATCCTCTCGAATCATGTCGTAGCCCAGAAGTGCATCTGTACTTACCCCAAGTGTCTGTGCCAGCGGAATAAGCATTGACACATCCGGCATTCCAACCGCCGATTCCCAACGACTAACCGCCTGCGGTGTTATATTCAAAAGGTCTGCCAGTTCCTCCTGTGTTAATCCTTTATTTTTTCGAAAAGCTCTTATGTTATTTCCTAAACTATTAATCATTTCTCTACCTCCGATTATTTTTCTCGGTACCGTGATATCATAATAACTATTATCCTTTTCGAAAACAATCAATGCACCGTTGAGGAGATATCAACGCTCTTTACTCTTCATAAAGCATTTTAAGTATATCGGATAATTCCTCAAATGTGATTCCACTCATTTTTGCCTTCTGAACAGCTTTCTGCAGATGTTCCTCTGCCTGTCTTAAGTTTTCTTCTTTAAGAAGCTCCGCGTTCTGCGCCTTTACGAAGCTTCCCTTACCGGTGTAGGTTTCAATAAAACCATCCCGCTCCAATTCCTCGTAGGCGCGTTTAGTTGTGATGAGACTTACTCTCATCTGCATAGCCAGATTACGCATCGAAGGGAGAGCCTCCCCAGGGGAAAGCTCTCCGCTCATAATCATAGCCTTTATCTGATTAACGATCTGTAGGTAGATCGGGTCATTCGAAGAATTCGAAATAATTAAATCCATGTCATTACCTAGCCTTTACTATTATCCTTTGACTGACGAACCATATATATCCAGCATGGCATTCCTATGAGAACCGATGAAATAATCATACATATTCCCATCTGGAAGTTCTTCCCTTCTGCCAGCTTTTGGGAAAGAAATATAGTCGCGATAGGATTACATATCGTATCTATAACTGCATGTGCTATGATCGGTGCAATAACCGAATCTGTCATCCTTCTTAGCATCTGCAGCATAGCTCCTCCAAATATACAGAAAATACACATGAGGCAAGTATTTGTAATCGGAAATCCAGGAGCATTCTTTCCAAAATTAAGCCCCATCGTTATAAGTGGTGGTATATGCCAGAGTCCCCAGATAGTTCCTCCGATTATTATAGAACCATGAAGTCCAGTCAGCTTCTCCAACTTATCATAGAGAAATGCTCTCCATCCAAGTTCCTCACCTATCAGGATAAATGCAGCAGTATATGTCATCATACTGTATAGCGAAAATGTCGCTGCTACTTCAAGTACACCGCCCTCTGCTTTTACAGTAAATCCCGCCCCAAGAGCTATCGTAATAAATATAAAGTTCAGAATTCCAAAAAGGATTGGCAGGATAATCGAAAGAAAATATCCTTTAAAATTCCCAGTAAACTTCGGAAAGAGTATATCATCTCTGAAACCTTCACGAAATATGTATCTTGTCACTATACATCCAATAGCTGGACTGAAAGTAGTTAGATAATAAAATAGCATATCAAGTCCTGTCATAACATTTTCTTTATCAGATTCAGAAAACGCCTTCCACCCAAATGTAAGCATCAGTCCAAAGGTGATTAGAAGGAATACACCTATCTCTATAAGGATTTTTTTCCTGGAGATACTGTCAGTTGTCATCTCTCAGCACCCCCTTCTTGAAAACCTTGCAGGATATACGATAAGATATATAATACGCAAAGACCATCAGATGTGTAAAAACGGCCATCTCGATATAGTTTATGTAGGTAAGTCTGTTGATAAACCGCTGCAGTTCATCAGAAACAGCTCCGGAATTCGCATTATCACCGATTAATCTTATAATGATTTTGACCAGACCATCTTCTGCCATAAGCCACTCTATATTTCCAAAAAGCAGATAGATAGAAATAATTAAAACTACTACTATTGTGATAAATATTCTGATTCCTGCCGCCTTATCCGTACCAAATCTAAATGCAAGTGGCATCTCGATAGCATTTAAAAACAGATTGAACAGCATATACATCAAAACCAAGAGTGACATATCAACTGCTTTCCCAAAGAAAAGCCCAATCATCAGATCATTTAATACACATATTAAGTATGATATAAGATACATGATGAATACCGTCATATACTTCGCTCCAACAATCAGCTTTGCGCTGCCAGGAAGAGCCATGCCGTAAAATCCCCACTCTTTTTTAGTGTCAGTCTTTATTATATAACCATAGCTTAGTGCGCCAACATACATAACTATCATAAGATCTGTTATTACAGCAGCCATCTCTGTCGGAAAAAGAGCTTTTCCACCAACAGTCGCATATACTACATACATCAATAGTATAATAAACAGAACTGACGAAGAACCGGCAATGACTTTACTTTTTATAAGATATAAATCTTTATATATTAAACCTCTCATACTCGCTTCCCTTCTTTCTTAACTATTCTTACAGAAATCAGGTAGCAGATTACTGTAACCACTAATGATGTTACAATTGGTACGATATATAATACTGTCACATTCTGCAGCTTATCAAACAGTGCCAGAAGAAGTCTCTTACTTGCCTCTTCATCCTGCTCCATGATGAAGAAGAATATCATTCCAGCTATGATAGCCACCATAATCGGAAGAAATTTGATGATATCAGTCTTCTGATTACTCTTTCCCTTATAGGCATATTCCAATGCAGAAAAATATCCCCCGATAATGAGAAGTATAGATGAAAACCATACAAGTATGATCATCCCTTCCTGATTGGCAAAAGCCCCTTTGATGAGTAACCCCTCACCTGCTCCAGCTATAGCTTTCAGAAGCTGGCATCCTCCTACACCTGTCATTAAACATATGATATCTATAATGACCACCATCAGATATTTCACGCCGACTATAGCTTCCGGCCTAATCCCCGAAGACATAAGATAGTGATGCCACCCACAGTCATAATCCTTTTTAATAAGATTATATACATGCTCCACAGCAGTTCCGAGAATCACACCAGCTACTATTCCAAAAGCGGCCGAAGTCTGCAACACTTCATTTATTAAACCACTGTCAAAAGCATATTTCTGAATATTTCCATACTTAGCAGATAAAACAGATAAAAGACCTAGCATGAATATAACTACAAATATTCCAAAGGTAATTAGGAGATTTTTTCTTATTAAATATATATCTCTTAGGATTAATTCTTTCATATTCATATCCTTACCAATGTATTTTTTCTCCGACCTAACTCCACTGATTCTTATCCCTATTTACATAGAAAAGCATTATCTCTTCAAGTGTTGTCTTATCAATCACGGCACCCGAGTATTTCTTTGCCGCTTTACTTCGGTCATTTACCATTACTTCAGCTCCGAAGTCAGTAACCCTTGCACTTATATAATCTTCTCTTTCGAAATCCCTAAAGTCCTTCTTGGAACATTTAACAACGCCGTGGTTATCAAGGATTTCATCCTTTATCCCTGTAAGAAGTATTCTTCCCTTATCGATAAATGTAACCATATCCGCTATCTTCTCGAGATCTGATGTGATATGTGATGACATGAGAATCGAGTTATTCTCATCCTGAAGATACTCAAGGAATATATCTAAGATTTCATTTCTTACAACCGGATCGAGTCCTGTTGTAGCCTCATCCATAATGAGAAGCTTTGCATTATGAGAAAGCCCTGCAGCTATCTGAAGCTTCATCTTCATGCCTTTTGAAAACTGTCCAAACTTTTTCTTAAATGGAAGCTGGAATCTTTCCAGGTAGTTCAGAAATGTATCCTCATCCCACTCCTTCCATATGCCTCTCATAATACGAGTAAGCTGTTTTGCCGACAGATCATCATTAAATGGAAGCACATCGAATATAGCAGAAATCTGTTCCTTTACTTCAAATTCATGTTCCGGCATTTCCTGTCCTAAAAGCCTTATCTCGCCACTATCCCAGTTAATGATATTGAGAAGTGAATTTATTGTCGTTGTCTTGCCCGCTCCATTCTGTCCAATGAATCCCATGATGCTCCCCTTAGGTACATCGAAGCTCACTTTATCCAGTGTGAAGCCATCATATTTCTTGGTAAGATTCCTTATTTCTATAGCATTTTCGTAAGTTTTTACATTACCCATATCATATACCTCAGTTTGTATATTGTATATATCTAATATACACAATATACAATGTGTATATATACTTGTCAATAAAAAAAATGCAACTTATGCATCCCCAATTGCACTTTGAGCAGATTTTCGTACGCGCTCCTTGTTCTTCTGATATAGTCACCTCATCAAACAAAACAGACACACGAAGGAGAAAAGAATTATGAAGAAGAACAGGTTAAAAAAGGGAATTATTATAACAGTGAGCACACTTCTAGTACTTGCAACTGGCGGTTCATTTTGCTTCGGAGGTTTTATCGCAGACAAGATACTTCACCAGAATGCAGGTAAGGATACTCACGATAATAGTATAAAGCAGATGGAAGTTTGGGATTATGACTACTCAGCCTTTGAGGACACATACAAAGGAGCAGAGATCAGTGCAACCGCAGAAGATGGAAACACAGTTCCTGCTACATACTACAGTAATGACTGTGATACCTGTGTTATATTAGTTCACGGCGCAGGTGGCGACAGAGCTTGTACAGCTCCACTTGCTGAAGGCTATCTGAGGAGAGGTTATGATGTAATCGCTATCGACCAGAGAGGTTGTGGATCAAATCCTGATGACAGAGTTACTTTTGGAATAAATGAGCAGCTTGATGTCCGTGCTATGGTTGAATACGCAAGAGAAACTCTTGGTAAGAAAACAGTTTATGTACACGGTCAGTCTATGGGAGCTCAGACAACAGCAATCTATGCTTCAAATGTAACTCCTGGTGATGTAAATGCAGCTGATGCTATTATCTGTGACAGCCCTGTTCCAGGAATGGAGCTCATTCTTAAGGAGATGTTCGGTGATGGTGATACAGAAAGCTTTGCCGCTCAGTATTTTACAGGCACAAGCAAGTTCTATATGAATGTAGTAAACAAGATAGACTATAACGATGGCGATACTATAAATGTTGTAGCAAAGGATAACATTCCTACACTTATAATCTGCTCTGATAAAGATGAGGTATGTCTTCCTAACCAAGTTGAAATGGTATATAATAACGTAGCTTGTTCAAATAAGCAGATTGTACATTTCGATAGCGCACACATTGAAGGAATCATTGACTGCCCAGAAGAATATATGGACACAGTCGAAGCATTCCTTAATACAAATAAATAATTATCTCTCTTTTTAAACTACCAAGAGAGATGAACAGGAACAAAAATGAAGCTAAATCTGTATGAAGATAAAAATATAAAAGAAGAAAAGGTCGATATACATTTCACCAATATGCGTCCCGTTATCAAACAGCTGATAGATACAGTTAAGTCTGAGCGTCCTACTCTCAGCGGTCGCCCTGCTGACGAGGATCTGGACGACGGCGAAGAGATAATCCTGGATGCAAAAGAAATCTACTACCTTGATCATGTAGACAGAAAACTCTTTGCATACACAAGGGACGGAGTATTCCGAATCATGAATACTCTTGCCAACTGTGAAGAAATGCTATGGAATTATGGTTTTGTCAGAGTATCCAAATCTAATCTTATAAACATATATAAAATCAAACAGCTAAAACCTGACACCAACATGAAGGTGTACGCCTCCTTCGATAACGGAGACCGAATATGCATCAACAGAAGCTACAACAAGAGTTTTAAGGAATACCTTCAGAGAATGAGGAGGATGGGATAATGAAAGAAAAAGTAAAGGAATTTCTTGTAGAGCTTTGCTGTGTATATACATTTATATCCGTACTTGGAGCCATAGTAAATATCATAGCAGGCACTGAGACTAATAACATAAATGTACTGGTTATGTTCGCAACATGTACAATCGCAACATTTGTCCTCTTTCTGCATAAACTATTCGATAACTTCAGTCCTCTGTTTATGATGATTGCTCAGTACCTTATAGCAAGTGCCCTTATCGGTGGCATGCTACTGCTGATAAGTATATTTGTTTCTCCTATCTCTCCAAGAGGATGGTTTGAATTCTACCGTTCATTTACGATACCATATATCTTTCTGGCAGGTTTTTATTACTACAGAGTTTTTTCAGAAACAAAGAAGCAGGATGCTCTTATCAAAGAGATCCAAAATCTTCAGAAATAGAGAAGTAAAAAAATGGGAAGACAACTTTCGTTTGTCTTCCCATTTAATTCTTATTCATCCTTATTTAATTCAATTAATCCACTTCCTATTATTCCATTTACCTTATCCTTAGAAATGAGCCAGTCTACTGCCACATAATGTTCTCCGTAATATAGGTTAAATGTCATAATCTCGCTTTTGATTGGAGTTCCTTCAAGATTTTCAAATCCACTATATTCGATGCGGTCAGGTTCACCAAGACCAAACTTTTCCTTAACGAATTGCTTAACGGTTTCTTCACCCTGTGCAGTATACTGCTTAGCTTCGTCCCAGCTATATTCCTCAGCATCATTAAATACTTCAAGTCCGGATTTTGATATACTGAATACTCCGTCTTCATTCTTTGGAATAACAATCTGATACATCTTTGAATTAGGAGCTTCACTTTCAATCCAATTTATATTATATCCGTCCCATATATCATCCATGCCATCTAATTCAGATGGTTGGAATCCACTTACATCAAACATCCAGGTATCATCTAAATCTTCTCCATCCTCACCATAGAAATCTTTTATCAGATCCCAGGACTGCTTCCTAAAGGCTTCCTCATCCTCCTCAGATACATCGAAAACTGTTTTATCATATAATTCTTCATCAATAGTATCAGAACCTTCAGCTTCATCAGCCTGTACCTGTTCCTCAGATGCTTCCTGCTTATTATTCTCCTCAATAGTGTATATATATTTAGCCATATGATCCACATACTGAAGTATCTGTTCGTCAGTTAGTTCAGACTCAGGAACATGAATCATATTGTCTTCTTCTACATAAGCAAGCATATCTGGTTCCAGCTCGCTTAGACTCTTTAGATGAGGCATATTCTCTTTCGGGAATACTCCATTCTTATAATAATCATTTTGAAGTTTTATAAGTCTGTCATTTTCTTCCTTTGTAAAACTTCTGGTCATTGATTCTTCAAGTGAATTATATGTATCATTTTCCAGCTTCTGAACATATTCTTCTTTTTCCTGCTTAGGCATATTTTCAACACGGTTCTTATAACTGAGATAAGCCGCACTAGCCCCCGCTCCACTAAAAGCCACAACACCAACGATACATGCAGCCATCAGTCCTGTTGAATACCTAAACTTTCTGTTGCTGGTTCTTTTTCCTTGCTTAACATCTGATATCAGATCCTGCTTCATCTCATCCGAAATCTCTATGTTATTCAAAAGATTTTTATCTATATTATATTCTCTCATATACTAATTCCCCTCCTACTTCTGCAACTGCTTTAAGTTCTTTTCTGGCTCTTTCCAGTCTTTTCTTTACAGCTGACTCAGAGATACCAAGTATCTGAGCCACCTCTTTAACACTGTAGCCTTCAATGTAGTAAAGGATAACCACACTCTTAAGCTTATACTTAAGATTCCATATAAGACCTAAGATTGAAGTTGTATATGCATCCATTCCTTCTGTAACACTAATGCTTTCCTCAACCTCATCAAGAGGGACTGCGGCATGTCTTTTGTGAAATCTCAGGAATTCCTTACATTTATTCTGCGATACCTTAATCAACCAGGCTTTCTTGTGATCTTCAGACTTAAAATCAGGCGACTTAGTCATGTATTTGATGAATGTTTCCTGAAGTACATCCTTTACGTCATTTTCATTCTTAAGAATCAGAAAACATATCTTGTAAAGCATATCACTATATTCATCTATCGTCTGTTCCAGGTCTGTATCAGCGACCTTTCTAATCATATTAGTCTCCTTCACTTCTTAGATATTCTGTACAAAAGCGGCGTCGCGATACGGAAGCTCTTCCTCGCCCCTTCACATGATAAATGCCTGAAAGCAGGAAAAGGTGACAAAAATATTTTCATCCACTTACATTGTCACTCTCTTAATAGGCTAAGTATCTCAATATCTATTAATTCTCCTCGACACATTTCATGCTTACGAAGAGTTCCTTCCATGACAAAGCCAAGCCTTTCAAGTAACATATGAGATGCTGTATTAGGTGGTTCAACAAATGCCTCTATCCTATTCACATCAGAATTCTCAAAAGCAAAACTGATGATCATGGAAAGTGCTTCTTTCATCACCTTGTTTCCCCAGTAATTCCTGTTAAGATCATAACCGATTTCTATCCTCTTATCATAATCAGATATAGCATGGAAACCGCAGGTTCCGATAAGCTTACCGGTTTCTTTTAGTACTATCCCCCAACGCATAGACCATTGATTTTTTAAGGCTTCAACATAATCCTTCGCCATCTTTTCCGCTTCACTTATATCCTTAAAAGCTTCTCGGTCATCGAAATAAAGCATGACCTCTTTATTCGAATATATCTCAAAAAGGTCTGAAGTATCATCAAGCGTTATCGGTTTCAGTAATAGTCGATCTGACTCAAGAGTTTTATAATTTGCAAATAATTCGTCCTTCATTACATTTTCTCCTGTGTGATTCGATCTGCCAGATGAATAGCAAGCTCAGCTATAACGTCCTTCTCTTCAATCTTGTCATAATTTCCAAGACTCCTGCTATCCCACTCATCAGTATCAAGATTGTCTGCTGCATAGAAAAATGAAAACACATTTTTCCCTCTAAACTGTGCCACAGCAGCAAGAGCAGAACACTCCATATCTACAGCGACACAACCTGCCTTTTTCCGAGCTTCCATCTTTTCTCTAGTCTCTCTATACATTGCATCTGTAGTCCATACTTTTCCTATCGTATAACGAATACCAGTCTCTTCCAGGAGGGCTATAAATGTATCCTTTATACTTGGAACCGTTATACCATCTTTCGAAATAGTCTTATTCACTTCTATCTCGTCAGATGCCGGCGCATAGTGATAACTTGTCCCTTCATCTCTAACTGCCATATCAGGAATAATGATTGCACAGTCATCTATACTGGAATCAAGAACTCCACAGGTTCCGAATATGATCATAGTTTCAATTCCTAATTGATAAAGCTCTTCCACACATCCAGCTGCAGCAGGTGCACCTACATCACAGTTGAATAAAACATATTCCTTTTCATCTCTTGCTACCTTATATATCGGAATCCTCTGATTTGCGACCTTAAATTCCCAGATCTGTTCACGCTTTTCAAAGCCTGCCAGCATCCTGTCAAATGTCACAAATGAGTAGCAGCTTATTGCCACCTTCGGAACTCCCGGTAATTTTTCTATAAAGTTCCAAGGATTGATTATCGAATCCTTTTCCTTGCTGAATTCTTCAAGTACCATATCTTTCCTCCAATAAAATCTTAACCATCTAATTCATCACTGTTTCTTCACCTTCAAATCTGCAATCGATACATAATGCTTCACAAAAAAGCTTTCTGGTGCATTTTCCATCATCATCTGCATATGCTCATTGTCCCAGGCCGCAAGTTCTTCAGGTCCCATGCCTGCTCCAACACCCCTGCTTGCTCGCATTCTTCCGTGCCAGTCCTCTCTCGTAAATGGAATATCAACCCTGAACTCATTCTGAGATAACAAATCAAAAAAAGTCAGATACTGATCAGGTACCCATACCGGATGAACTGTATCTCCATATGCATTCCATACTGGATTATACTTAAGTATTATCTCTTCACTCTTTCCGGCAATCTTGTCTTCATACGGAAGCCAGCCCATTTAGAGAATCAGAAAGTGTCCGCCCTGTTTTAACATCTTTGCAAACTGAGGCGCAGTCACATCATGGTTTAGATACCAGATACACTGGCAGGCAGTGATCACATCAAATGTTTCCTCTGGAAATGATACATCTTCCGCTTTGGATGCAAAGAACTCGATATTCATTCCCGCTTCAGCAGCAAGGGCCTTTGCCTGCTCGATCTGATTCTCAGCTATATCAGTTCCAACCCAAGTAGCTCCATACTTATACATATTTCTAGGTAGTACACCGGTTCCTGTTCCAATATCCAGAACCTTCTGACCATCATTACAAAGTCCAAGATTTAGAATGTAATCGTAGAACTCCTGTGGGTATATGTCTCTATACTTCGCATAATCCTTTGAGGTCTTACCCCAATCAAAGGACTTACCATCATCTATATCTTTTATGATCATTTCTTTGTACCTCCAGGCTAAACTTACTCAATATCTATCAAATCGTAGTTTCCAGGTTCATCTATCAATAGCTTCAAACCTATATTCATTCGCCTGCCGGAATCTCATCATTCAGGCTTTTATTTCGGTAGTTAAGATTAGTCCTAAGAGAATATCCCTGACTTTCCCAAAATGCATTCGCCGGATCGTTATCCTTAAATACCAGTCCGAAGATTTTCTGAATTCCTTCCTTCTTCAGTGCCTTCTCCGCAGTAGAAACAAGGCTCTCTGCTATACCCATCCTTCGAAAAGCCGGATGAACCGATAGGTGATGAACTATGGCACGGCGTCCATCATGACCTGTAAGGATTACTCCAATTATCTTTTCATCTGACACTGCAGCGAAACAGGTATTGGGATTACGCTTCAAGTATCTATCAATTCCTTCCCGGGAGTCATCCACCGGATTCAGAGCCCTGCGGCTCTGCTCAGTAGCATTCCAAAGAGCAAATATCTCGTCATAGTCCTCTATCGTTACCAGCCTTATATCAAAATCTTTACTCATTTATATACCGCTCCTTATCTATATAAACATCTCCATATCTATACATTTCCATTTTCCAATCGGCAGTTCGCAGTCCCTTACAGCGTATTCTTTAAAGCCAACCGCTTCGTAGCAGTGCTTTGCGCTTTCATTATTCTCGAATACTCCAAGATCAATCCTTTTGGCACTTAAGTTTTCTTTTACGTACTCTACTCCCAGAAGGAGCATCTCTTTTCCATAGCCTTTTCCACGAAGCTTGGGATCAACTACAACGAATCCGAATCTTACACTGCTGTCATCATCTTCTCTTGGGTATCTTATAATAAAATGTCCTATAACATTTCCTTCTTCATCCTCTGCTGTAAGTGGGACGAATCTACCTGCTAGTAACTGAGGTACGTAATTTTCTTCTATATCATTTTCTTCCAGAGGAAACTTATTAAATCTGTCTGACGACCATTTATATAGCTCTTCTTCTGTTCTAAGCCATGTGGCAATTATAGGCGAATCTTCTTTCTTATATGCTCGTAGTATCATATTCATTTCCTTCTTTCTTAACTATTATGTAGGTAATCTAAATAATTACTCATTTACAAACCACTGGTGCATTCCAGGGCCAACATCATCATTTGGTCTTACTACAAAACCGAACTTTTTGTAGAACTCATCCTTTCCTTTTGCGGAGCATAGTGACACCATGAACTTATATCCAGGTTTTAACTGCTCATGTATAAAGTCCATCACCTGCTCCATAATGACTCGTCCGAGCCCATTTCCCTGATACTCTGGAATGACAATGATATCCGCTATATACATTACATAGCCATGGTCCCAGATGACTCGTCCGATTCCTATAGGACGTCCCGATGCTTCATTATCACGCAAGCACCATATATAGGAGTTACTTAGTCCAGCCTCCGCTTCTTCGAGCGGAAATAGTCCCCAGCCCACGGCTTCGCGTAGCTTCATATATTCCTCCGGGGTTACTGAATCTGTAATACTGTAATTCACTTCCATCTGTCATTCCTCCTTTATAATCAACAAATATAATTAAAAAACCACCTATCCGAATTAGATAGGTGGTTTGAAAATACTAATATATAAAATAAATTATTTAGTATATTACACTTCTCTAATCCCCGAACTTTCACATATCAAATTAAAACCATTCACTAGTCTGACTAGAGATGATCTCATCCACACATGTGAAGTTGCGAGAACTGATCTACGCATGTAATATAACTCCTTGAATAAAATAGATTTTGAAAAAAGATGTTCTTAGAATACTATCCGATTTTTAATCTGTCAACACATTTTATATCTAATATATAATCGCAACTGTTATATTCAGCATTCTCATAAGTATTCTACTCCTAATGCTGTTAACTGCTGTCTCATGTTCTGGACTTTCCCCTCTGGAAATCTGCTACCGATACATTCTCCCAGCATTTTCACCTTGATTCCTGTCTTTACTGCTCCTTTTGCTGTAGCTCCCACACAGCCACATTCATCAAGTCCTGAAAGGACAACCTCACTATATCCTGTCTTTTCCATATGTTCTCTAAAGGCTTTTGAAGTGTAGGAGTCTGAACGGTTCTTCTCAAAACATAGGTCGGAAACTATATCCAATCCTTCGTAAAGTTCTGCTCCTTCAGTTCCCTTAATCGAAAAGCCAACTCCCCACATCACCTTAGGCAAAATGTGCTTGATGTAAATGATATCGTAGCCTTTTTCCTTATAAGAAGCTATGGCCCTATTTACATTTCCCACAAGCTTTTCTGTGTCATAAGTGAACATATCTTTTCTCTTGTCCCACAGATAATCCTTCTGAAGATCAATAATTATAAATGCTTTCTTATCTGGCATTTTCGTCTATTCCCCCTTCTTATCTACCAACGGATCATTTCCTTCAGCCGCTTCCTTCACTAGCCTGCATAATTCATTTTCAGATAGTATCCCCTTATTAATAAGTGCGTCAGTCTTTCCCTTTTCGATCATATAATCAACACCTACCATCTGCATGATATCTATGGCCTCAATCATCTTACGTCCACGCCTCTCGGTTATCGAATACTCGACACGAAGGGGATATCCGTCGAAGGACTTTTTTTCCACTAGACCGAATTCAATAAGTTCCTTCAGCTGTTCAAGAAGCATCTTCTGAGTAATGCCTTCTATCTCCCGCTCTAGTTCGGCAAGCCCCTTTGGGCCGTCCTTCATCTGATATAAGATTATTGTTTTCCATTTACCTTTTATTATGTCATGAACTATTTCAAGTGGGCAGGTATAATCATCCCTTATCTTCATAGCTTTCCATCCTGATAAATTTATTAAACCAAGCTTATATTTCTGCAAACTAATCTCTCAGATATTCATCTGTTTTAATTACATTTGCGAATCCATCAGCAAGTGATGCCATATATACTGCATGTACCGTCTCAGCATCTATCTTTTTCCCATCATGTTTAAGCGACATAGTAGTACAAGCATCATCTATTAAAGTAACATTATATCCATAGTCCTGACAAGCTCTAACTGTTGTATCTACACACATGTGGGACATCATCCCGGCAACCACTATGTCTGTAATCTCGTTCTCCAGCAAATACTTACGAAGATCAGTTCCGAGAAATGAACTGGGATATTCTTTATGAACTATCTTCTCTCCTTCTTTCGGTTTTACAAGACTATGTATTCCCGATAGAACCTTGAAGTTATGCTGGACATGGATTACAGTTTTATCCTCTGTTCTGAACTTCTCCAAAACCCGTGCAGCATTTTTTGCCGCACATCTTGGTTTATGTAGAAGCATAGGCCCTGGTGTGAAATAAATATCCTGGATATCAATCAGTAGTAACGCTTCTTTTATTCGCTCATTATTATTCTCAGTAATAATCTCCTTTTTCATCTTGATTCTCCTCCTGCAAATGACTTACAAATTTTTCTATTATTAACGGAAGAATATCGCAGTTTCCAGGAATTGAACATTACCCACTTTTTTGTGGGTATGAAGACCATGAATATTGACATTTAAGAATCAATTTAGAAATACAGAAGAATCATATAAAGAACTATTCTTTGTAATACTGTAATATATCCTCAGACACAGGTAATACATTGATTATCTGCTAAAGAATCACACAAGAAATTACTTAGGGGATCAAAAGAAATGTCAGAAAGAATCAAAAATAACACAGTTAAATCTTGCCTTATTATATTTACAGTATTAATTCTTGTTCACGGATTTGAGGCCATCTTCCTTCGAATGGATGAAACTGTACTTGGCGAAAACTTCATCAACAAAGTATTTGGAATAATCATGATAGTTTTTATTCTAAAGCTTATCAACTGGAAAGGTGAAGATATAGGGTTTAAGAAGGGGCTCATTACAGGCTACGGATTAAAGAGCATCAGCCTTGGTCTTCTTCTCGCTTTTGTTTCATTTGCAATTGCTTATAGCGTAGAAGTTATCATTCTGAAGAGCCAGGGACACAATGTTGGTTTCGGTATCTTTACTACGGGGTTCTCGCTTACTGGAGATGCAGAAATCCATACCGGAATCGGTTTTATCCTTATGTGTATCTTCTTCAATATAATAAACGTAATCATGGAAGAAGGAACTTTCAGAGGCCTTTTTAATAAACTGATTGCTACCAATCATTCTCCAAAGTTTGCACTCCTTTTCCAGGCACTCCTCTTCGGAGTATGGCATATAGTAACACCTCTTCACAATTTGCTCGACGGCGATATCGGTATCGGTGCATTTATCGGACTCGGTGTTGGATATATCATCCTTGCAGGAATGATGGGTATAAAGTGGGGGCTTCTGTATAGAATGACCGGCAGCTTATATGCAGGAATGGCCGACCATTTCTTCAATAACTGTATCGCCACTAATTTGCTTCATATAACTACAGAAAGCGGAACAGATGAAATGATGATCGTGCGCGTAATGATTGCACAGCTTCTCTCATTTATCGGAGTAGTTATCTTCTCAAGAAAAAATATATAGTCTATATACCTATATAACATAATATAGATCAACCGACAGATCTTGATTATATACTTCGTATACTCGGTCCGAAAGTTCTATTAAATGTTCTTCTGCATACTGGCGCATTATCTTATGCGCATCAGATACTTTCGAGAACCCGCCTTGAAAGTTTATATGAAGACAGCTTTCTTCAAATAGTTCTATGGTATCCTCATCACTATAATCTTTAATCGGAAGACAGGTTTTCATAGCAAACCTTGCATCATCCTTTAATCCATCATATCTTACAAAATGACTTCCTGCCGCTTCGACACCTTTACGCGCCGCCACTTCGTATAGCTTCCCAACAGATATTCCAAGTTTCTCAAGTTCAACATTTTCATCAACATATAAACAGACACATCTTTCAAAAGGTCTGATATCCGGTTCTTTCGGGAGGTTATCCGCTTCTTTTACTCCATCTATTTTCTTATCTGAGACCATTTTCTTCATATCTCTTAGCAGGTCATCAGTTTCTTTAATCTTGCTTGAAAGAATCTCTTCCTCTGAAACTTCTCCACTTAGAATCTGTTTTATCTCAAATAAAGAAATCCCTATACTCCTTAGGCGTTTTATTGTCGCAAGTTTCGAAAGCTGTGATTCGTCATAATAGTAATATCCATTTTCTTCACATTGCATAGCAGGAACCAGCAGCCCCTCTTCACGATATAAACGAAGAGCTTTTCTTCCTACATTTCCAATCATTGCAAATTGTCCACTGGTATACATTATCCTATCACCTTCTTTCTTCTAACTTTTCCAAAAAATCCCAAATGCAGTGGAAGTATCTTATATAGAAAATAATCTGAATACTTCTGATATCCATCTCTTCTATAAAACTTAGTTACCGCATCTACAATCGAATCAATACAGTTATCATTTAACTCTTTTCCAAGCTCTTTCGATGCAACTCTCGGACATCCAAGATATCCATACTTTCCCATAGCCTTCAGTTGTTTCTTCTGCGAAATCATATCCTTATCTGATATTTTCGAATCTGGAAAATCCTTATATTCCTCTCTAACATAACCTTCATCCATTGCAAGCAGACTTGATGTCTCTATCCATCCTGCGTGGAAATCATTCGGATATTCCTTCTCAAAGGTTTCAAGTTTCTCAGAAGGCTTAGTTCCGACTCCCATAAATATCTGCCCCATTGGAGCAAGAGCTGATATACCGTACTTTCTATTTATTCTTCTTACAGCCTTCTCCACGGCAATCTGATGCTGTGGATCTGCATGAGATGCAATCATTATAACATGCTCAAATCCCATACAACATAGACTATCTAATATTCCATAAGCCACTTCATATGTTGTCCGCATACTGAAGTGAAATGAACCATAGAATTCATTTACTGAAGCAGCCGCTATCGGAAATGTGGGTAGATAATAACAATCCACATCAATTGCTCTTTCAAGCGTTTCAGCTGCATTTCTGCTCCAGAACTCTCCTTCAACCATGTCAGTAGCTAAAGGAAGATGCCAGCCATGCTCTTCAATAGGTGCCATAACAGCAAAAACTATGCTTCTGTCTTTATCAACTTCCTTGATTTCCTTCCAGGTCATAAGACTTAAATCCTTCATTTTTATTCCTCCTAAAGTTTTATCGGAGAAATAATAAACCCGGCCCAAACGGCCGGGTCAAGCATATTATTACCCATTATATTCATAAAACATTTCATCCAGCATTTTATCCATTCCGGTTTTGTCTCCCATAGCTGCCTTTAAAAGCGTTCCTGCATTCTTGATCATTAGCTTGAGATATAACCAGTCACCCAGATCATCGTACTTCCTGGTAGAATTAATAAGATAGTTTCGTCGAAGAGTTGTATATTTCTTCCCTTTCTTTTTTCCATATTTTTTCAGTAACTTTGCAGTGGCCACATCCTCCATTGCCTTCTTATCCACAAAACCTCCGATTACATCAAATGTTCTTTTTTCCGTCCAGAATATTCCACAATATAGTCCCGTAACTCCAAATGCAACTCTACACAGAATATCATTACACCATAGAGGAAATGAATATCTCTCAAAACGGATAGGTGCACCACCTCCGATATATTTTCCACTTCTTATCAAAGCATAAATCTCACAAAGAGTATTCTTCGTCATACGGTTGTCAGCATCTATAGTGACTATAATTCTCCCCTTTGCTGCTGCTATTCCTGCATTACGAACTTTTGCGATACATCTGTCTTCATTTATTAGAGTATTGGTTCCATTTTCCCGGGCAATATTTTCTGTATTATCCGTACATCTGTTACAAACCACGATTATCTCCGTATTTCCTGGAAACACAGAATCTGCCTTCTTTATGGAATCTATACATCTCTTTATATATTTTTCTTCATTATGAGCCGGTATAATAACCGAAATATGCATCTTCATATTCCAAGTGCCTCCCACTTTTCAATCACTCCCTGGTATAGCTTTCCCTTCTTTATAACAAAAGATCTTATTCCTATATTGAGCACAATAAAATGTATCAAACTTTGCATAGGATGCGACTTTCCGCTCTGCATATCTCTTATCATTTTCCTGGCAACCTTGAGGCATTTTATATCTATCTTTTCTCTCTCAAAATCGCTACTATTAAATGGTGCTTTAAAAACTATACTGCCGCTGAGCTTTCCACCTGAATATATCACAAGATTTTTAAGAACCTTTGCAGCATCCTTATTTCCATAGTTCTCACCTGTTGCAACAGTAACACAGGATTTACCATGCAACAACTGCTCTATAACCAAATGCCCTCTATCAATAAAGTCCTTCATAAGACCTGACACATTACTTGCATAGGTTGGTGTCCCCAGGATTATTCCATCCGCTTCCGCTATAAGCTCGGATAACTTCTCTGCATCATCTTGTATGCAGCAATGTCCGGTCCTGTAGCAGGAGCAACATCCCAGACAGTGGGCCATCTCAATCTCACTAAGGTTGACAAAATCCACCTCCACATCACTATCCAGTAATTCCTTTTCCAACACATGTAATGTTGTTGCTGTAACTCCACTTATTCTTGGACTCCCATTTATTATTATGACTTTCATCTTCCTCTACCTCACCACATTTTCTTCAACATGCATCCTATCATTCACAAAATGAGCCAGCTTATGAGCCAGTTTTAGATTGAGCATCATGAGGAGAATACTCAGAGCAATTGTAAGAATAGTTACCAGATCAAAGTCCATCACCCTCGTACATCTAAGAAGAATATTCACGCTGACAGGTAAACATATAAGACTCGTAACAAAACTTGGAATATATTTCCTAAGATAAATCGTTTGTCCAATATGAATTATGAAATGTCCCGCAAGTGCAAGGAACAGTCCGTACCACATAGAAATAAGCACCTTATTGGGAAAATAATATGCCAGAAGACTCACTCCAAAAAATGGAATAAACTCTTCATAAACAGCTGCTGCAAAGCCTTCCGTCTTAAAGTTCCGATATGCCTTCATGACTCTCGGAAATCTATCATATAGATCAGGATTCTTCTTAAAGAAATATCCAAATCCTACCACTTCCTCCATATCATGAAATATAAATATAATTGGTAATACTAAAATATATTCTTTCATAAAGCCCTCCAATTACACACTTGTGTAACTTGCATCTTTATGATACCCTTGATTGATATGCGAGTAAATACATCTAGAGAAAGTTACTCAATCTTGTAAATATGTGTAAGTTCATATCACAAGGAAATGATTACTGTAATCTACAAAAATAAAGGACAAACTATATTATGAAAAAACATTTAATTCGTGCAGTACTATATCTTCTGGGAATTGTAGTTCTTGCATTCGGTATAGTGCTTAATACAAAAGCATCGCTGGGAGTATCTTCCATAATTACAATCTCATATTCCATCGCTCACATATGGAATCTTAACTTTGCTAATACATCACTGGTTATGTATTCCTCATTTGTTATTATAGAAATAATTCTCCGTGGAATAAGAAAAGAGAAAAGAGAGTTTTGGCTTTCTATACTTCAGATTCCATTCAGTATAGTCTTCACAAGATTCATGAATATATTTGACAATATGCTTCCGGATTTTAAGACTGCTTATGACGGAGCATTCTGGGGTTCTATCGGTGGAAGATTCGTCGTACTTCTTGCCGCTATACTTCTTACAGGTTGGGGCGTCGTCCTGACAGTTAATCCAAGACTCGTCCCAAATCCAGCAGACGGAATCGTCCACACCATATCTGAATGCATTGGTAAAAGTATGGGACTTACAAAAAATATATTCGACATCTCCTGCGTTGCCATAACGTGCATACTCTGTCTTATAGCAAATGGAAAGATTATCGGAGTTGGTATCGGAACAATCGCTTCAATGCTGCTTATTGGAAGAGTTATCGCTATCACAAATCATTTTGTTAAAACACCTATGGAACAAGCCATGGGGTTAACAAAAGCTAACACTAAAACAACAAATAAATATAACAACCAGGAGCATGTTATGAATACATCTTTAAACCCCTCTTCCATAAGATCAAAAAAAGAGATCACCAATGCATTACTTAAACTAATGCAGGATCACTCTTATTCTGAGATATCTGTAAAGCAGATTGTCCTTGAAACACCACTGGAAAGAAAAACATTTTACAATAACTTTTCTTCCAAAGATGATGTTCTGGATGCTATTATATCTAACGCGATACATGAATATGTAGTTGCACTGACTTCGTCTCCGGGTGGTCCCCTTTCAGTAATCTTTGAATTCTGCGATAAGAACAGAGAACTGCTTGGACTACTTCATAAGAATAATCTTCTCTACCTGCTTTTACTAAAACTAAATAAAGTAATCCCAGAGTTAAACTGTTCCCTTGATATGGATGGAAATCCATTTGCCCAGATGATTGGAGATCTTGATCCTGACTACCTGATAGCTTTCAATATCGGGGCCATATGGAATATCATATTCAAATGGGTCGACCGCGGAATGACTGATTCTCCTGATGAAATCAAGGCTACACTTGAGGAATACCTAAAGCGCATAAATCCGTAGTCTAATCAATTTCCAGAACTCTTATAAAATCTTATAGAATATCTCCAGAAAAGATATGCAAGTATGTACATAGCTATACCTACAACTGGTGTAAGATATATATACACTTCCGGATAAGCTGCCATATCTTCTTTCCTAAGAAAATACTGAGCAGGAAAATAATTTACAAAGGCAAATGGCATAACATATATCATAAGAGTCTGTATGAACTTATTAAAGATACTGATTGGATATCCGGCAAACTTACGCATATCCCAGTAGAGCATTTCCTTCAGGCTGTCAGTCTGAAGGAGATATATATTCAGTGTTGCTATAAAAAGGAATACCGCTCCCTGTATCAGAACTCCGCCTGCTACAGTTATAAGATAGTAACAAATATTTGCTCCACTCCATTTTATACCTACCTTACCAGCTGAAAGTATAAAAAGCGTGATGCCTAGGCCTCCATGTCCTATAGCCGCAAACCAGTCCGCATTAGCGAAAAGAATCTGAAAGAGAAGTCCTCTTGGTCTCAGCATAAATCTATCGAAACTTCCATCTCTCACAGTTTTTCCAAAATCTCTAAGACCAGTAAAAAAGATGATCATGATTCCATAAGTCAGAAACAGCAGGCTAAAGAGGAAAAGCATTTCATAGATATTCCAGCCGCTTAATGTGTCAAACTTAAGCAACGTAAAATATATAACTATAATCCCTGTTGCTTCCCTAAGGAATACTGCCAGTGACCTTAAAAATGCATCTACTCTATATTGGAACCAGGCTTTTGCTGTGGTCTTACTATATACAGTTATTAAATGTAATGTATCGCCCAACTATCTATCCTCCCTGAACCACGAGCTTCTTCTGCCCCTTATTCCACAGTACATTTCCTATCAAAAAAATAATTACAATCCATACTATCTGCACCAGGCATTTAATGAGTGTTTCTCTTCCTGACAGCTGTCCCAGATAGATTTCTACAGGTGTAAAATATATCGATGCAAATGGAGTAAACTTAAGAACTCCAATCATCCATACTGGCATAAACCAGAGAGGTATCATTTTACCAGATAATACATTTACCAGGACATCCTTAATAGTGATAAGGCTCCATATATTTATCAGCCAGAAGGCTGTCATCTGCACCAGAAAGCTAATGGTAAAAAGAACTCCATAACCAAGAATAGAACTTACTACGAAAAGAACCATATTCTGCGCTCCGGCCGGCTTTTCCATGCCAGTTGTAAATATGGCAATAAGAAGAACCGGGATGAACTTGAATAGAAGGTTGAAAAAAGATTCACCCACATTTTCTGCTATCATTCTACCCTTGAAACTCATAGGACGAAGCAACTCTGTAGAGATACTTCCATCCCAGATTCTGCCAGGAAGAAAATAATCATTTGGTGAAAATATCGTACTAAGACCGAGAGACAGCACAAAATTAGTTGTCACCATGGACATGGTTATTCCATCTACGCTTTTTCCCGTTCCATAGAGTGCCCTGTATATCTCATAGAATATAAAGAACTGAAGAACAGTTGAAAGTATTCCCATAAGGTGATCGAATCTGTATGCACTTTTACCTAAAAATGTTTTCTTCGCGTAAGCGAAATATGCTCCCAGTCTCATTATGCCACCTTTTCCTTGCTATAAATCTTCCTGATGATGCTGTCTATATCAGGCTCTGCTATACTCATATCTTTTACGTTATAGGTTGATAAGAGATGCGACATCAGATCATTTATATGAACCTTCTTTCCGTCAAATATGAGCTGACTATGTCTCTTATCCACTTCTTCTATCTCTACATTTGGAATAGGACTCACACTGACTTCATTTGCAAAAAATACATCCAGCTGTCTGGACGAACCATGTAGCTTCCTTACACCATCCAGAGTTCCATCATAGATTTTTGAACCTTTATTGATAATGATGAGACGGTTACAGGTCTTCTCTATATCCTGCATATCGTGAGTAGTAAATAGCATAGTTACTTTATCTTCGGCATTAAGCTCTCTGATGAAGTTTCTAATATTTTCCTTACCCACAACATCAACTCCTATGGTAGGTTCATCGAAGAAAACTATCTCAGGGCTGTGAAGAAGTGCAGCAGCTATATCAGCTCTCATCCTCTGTCCCAGGGAAAGCTGTCTTACAGGCTGCTTAAGGAACTTGCTCATATCCAGGAGTTCAGTATATCTATCCAAGTTTTTCTTATATACATCGTCTGGAACACTGTAGATTGCCTTCAGCAGTTCAAAGCTGTCAATCACTGGAAGATCCCACTGAAGCTGAGACTTCTGGCCAAATACGACTCCAATCCTACCCACATACTCTTTTCTCTGTTTATAAGGAATAGTACCTCCAACGCTTATACTTCCACTGTCAGGATAGAGAATACCTGAAAGCATCTTGATTGTCGTTGATTTTCCAGCTCCATTAGGTCCCACGAAACCAACCATTTCGCCCTTATCTATAGAAAAACTGATATTCTTAACAGCCTCTTTATCCTCGAACTTCGGAGCAAAGAGATTGGCTACCATGCCAGGGATACCACTTTTCCTCTTACTGACCTTATACTTTTTACAGATATTATCTACTTCTATGAAACTCATTCTCTCACTCCCCTATATTATCTTTTGATACTGATTTTCATGTTTATAATTATCTCCTCAAGGTCAGGCTTTTTGATCTTAACATCGAGTATCCTGGTTTGTTTCATCAGTACATTTATCAGTTCCGCCGCTGTGATATACTTCGAATTATAATCATATGCAGCATTGTTCCCCTCTATCTTGTATCTCACGATTGGCAGATCATCGATACTCGGAATTGGTCCATCAAACACAACTGTCATTGTATTAACAGGTAGATGCTGACTTCTCAGAACTCGCTCACTTCCATAAAATGTAAGTTCACCGTCAGAAAGAATTGCAATCCTGTCACAAAGATTTGAAACCTCGGTCAGGTTATGAGAAGTGATGAGAAATGTGGTTCCCATCTCTGCCCTCTCCTTAACCAGCTCTTCAAATATCATCTTACCCTCTTCATCCAGTCCAACATCCGGTTCATCTAAGATCATAAGATCAGCATTTAAGATAAATGCAGCTGCAAGCTCTACCCTTCTACGCTGTCCAGTCGAAAGATTCTTCAGCTTTTCATTTTCATACATTTCAAAGCCTAATCTATTAGAAAGCTCCGCATATTCTTTTTCAAACTTGTCTCTTGGAATGGCGTAAATATTTCTTATCATATCCATTCCAATAAGAGCACTGTCTTCGTTTTCAATCAGTGGTACACCGGTTAAAAAAACGCTAAGCTTTGAACTATATCTGCCACGATTTGTAACAGGATTTTTACCCATTACAGTTACTCTTCCTGATTCAGGAAGAAGAAGTCCCGATACAAGCTTTACAAGGGTAGTCTTCCCCGAACCGGTAGCACCTATCAGTCCAACCACACAGCCTTTCGGAATACTGAGTGATATATCAGACAATATGAACTTGGATACATTTTCGATATTAATCATAATGTGTACCTGCCTTAGGAATCACAAAAATAGAATAGCCCTTGCTTGATACTCCTGCAAGGGCTGTGGGATAAACGGTATCTATATAGGGATAAACACACAGGATATAAAGTAGCCATCCTCTTCATAGAAGTCGTACATTCCTTCATACTTCTCAGCTATATCTCTAATCTGAGGAACTCCCTTCCCGTGTTCGTCTGAATCTTCCTTAGTAGTCGTAAGTTCTGGATTATCCTCCAGTACAGACTCGGAGATTCGATTCTTAACTACTATAGAATCATAACCTTTATTTTTATAAACTTTAACTATCATTTCTGCTGACTTGTCCCTCTCCTTCTCTAACAAAGAGGCACAAATCGCATTATCAAGCATATTTGTAAGTAGCGCAGAAAAGTCCATACTTTCCATTCTTTCAAAAGCCAGGTTTTCAACCTCTGCCTTAACATCTATTCCATTAGTCCGAGCTTCCGAAAGCTTCTCATTTAATATATGATTCATCAGAGAGTTTCCTGTTTCTATATAACTATGAATAGCATTCAGCTTATTTATTATCTGGGAAATGTACGCGCGCGCCGCTTCTTCATCACCATCATTCAGATATGAAAGCGTAACCATCAGATGATTCTTCATATCATGCTTCAGGCTCCTCATGCTTTCATGAAGCTGTCTTATCTCTTCACTCTGCTTTTCAATCTCATCGGCACTCGCTTTCATTTCGCCAAGTGAAAACTTAAGCTCCTGAAAATCCGAAAATAACTTATCATACTTTTCCGACAGTGCTTCTAACTCTTTCTCTCGCTCTGCTTTTCTACCAATCACCTGTCATATCTCCCATTATCTGATCATGCCTCTCATAAGCTTTTTTCTCGCAGAATCCAGATAGCTTCTTCCAAATGGAAGCTGTACGTCGTTACACAGTATAACTGAATCTGATTTAATCATTTTTACGCTACCCTGATTCAGCAGAAATCCCTTATGAATTCTGACAAATCCATCTGACGAAAGGGACATTTCGAGAGTCTGCAAAGTCTCCCTGAACTTATACTCCTCATCATCTGTAATGACCTTTATATAATTACCTTCTGATTCAAAGTATAGGATATCCTCCAGTCTCAGCTTCACATTGCCATATGCAGTATGAAAGAAGAAATACTTCTCCCTCGAAGCCACTTCTTCTTCAGCATCCTTAAGAACTTTTTCCAGCTCAACATCCATATGAGACTTCCTGACAAAGCCAAATGGATGAAGCATCAGGCTGTCATACACAAGTTCATCATGACTTGTTACAAATATAATTAGAGGTTTTACTGCCATTTTCTGAATGCTCTCTGCAACTGAAAAACCACTAATTTCAGGCATATCTATATCCAGCATTATAATATCAAAAGGACTCTTCTCATTATCTGACATCAAACTCTTTCCATCTGAATAACAAGATATATCTGCATCTTCAAAAGTCCATCTGACTTGCTCGAACAGATCATCTAATATTTTCTTTTCATCATCACATATAGCTACATGTAACATAGTATTTTCCTATAATTTTGTAAACAGGAATTCTTTATTAATCCTATATAATTTATTCAACTATTCCATTTAGTGTAATAATCCTTTAGTTGTATTATATATTGAAGTCTACTACAAGACCAACATGAAGCTGTTCAAGTCGATCACCCAGTATCTCTTTCATTATTCCATAAGCTCTGTCCTTAGTACAGTGACCAGTACATACATAATCGATTCCTGTATCCAGGATATTTTGAGCTACATTTTTTACTTCTTCTTCAGACTTATTAAAGAGATGAAAGCCGCCGATCAGACCATAGATATGCTTATCTGGAAATGTCTGCTTCACCTCATTTATTATATTAACAGCTCCACCGTGAGAACAGCTATTGATTATCACAAGACCTTTATCTGTTTCAAAGACAAGACTCTGCTCATGTGAGAAGTTGTCAGGTTTCCAGCCGTCCTTTGTCTTTTGATACATCAATTCACGCTGACCTATTTTCTCAAGACCAGGCGTCTTATGAGGTATAAGATATGCTCCTTCACACAGCTTATAGTCACCAGATACATACTCTATCCTGTCCGAATAATTCTTAGTCATCTTCTTCGGAATTCCTATATATTTCTTGAAAATGAACTTCTTAGCATAACAGTTTTAGGCAGTAGTTTCTCTGAGATAGAACTTTGACTTTTTATTCTCCTCGAAAAATCTTGGTATACCATTTGCATGATCATAATGCGCGTGACTTAGAACTCCGTAATCTATATCCTCGATGTTCTTTCCAAGTTTTTTCATATTTTCAGTAAAGAGATCTGACGCCCCCGCATCAACCAGGATACTCTTTCCATCATGTTCCACCAAGATAGAAAGCCCCCACTCACCTTTAATACCATCAAATGAAGTATTATCCACTATAACTGTCATCTTATTATTCAATATCATTTCCACCCTTATGTCATATTTATTATATCCATATACCGTGTCATTCACTCCAAATGTATTATTTCTTTCTTGGGAACCACATAATACATCTGTTCACCTGTGACTTATATTCCATATACTCCTCTCCGTACAGATTTTTAAGCCACTTCTCTTCCGTATTCTTCAAAACTATGGTCATAATCCCCCAGTTGATAATCTGGATTACTATAAGCCACCAATTATGACACATCAGTCCTATTCCTATGATTGTATACCACACGCCACTATACATTGGATTTCTTACCCAGGCATATATACCACCTGTTTGAAGTCTGTTCTCGATAATGCTGTCGTCCATATCAGATTTCATAGCCCCTATAAACCAGATAGCCAGTCCTGATAATAAAATAAGAGTTCCAATAACTCTGAATATTATAACCCAAAATCCACCCAGTATTCCAGATTTTAGTATATTTCCAGAAAGCAGCATACCAGCCAATGTAAGAACCCCTAAACTTCCGACGAGATAAGGACCCACTCCAAACATTGGAAGTTTCTGACTATCTTTAACATAGTTCTTCATGTCAAAAACCACCTCTAATCTTTTTCACATTTCGATTCATCATATGTCTGCCATAATATCTAAAGGCTAGTTTTTTAATAACCCCCATCTCCTGATGATGTTCTTTTAGGAGTATATGATTCGTCTTTCTTCAGGCTCATCACAAATGTATATTTACATCTGATATTCTTCTCGGCCTTAAAACCAAATCTGGAGAAAAATACTGCCTTATCGCTATTAAAGTATTCCAAGAAATGCTTTGGCGTCATTATAGATTCAGTAAAATACATAGGGGCGAATTTAATCTTGTCAGACATACCTGATTGCCTTTCCCAATCAAGAACTATAAGGTGTCCGTCCTTCTTAAGAAGTCTGTATACTTCCGATAGTATTCCTTTCCAAAGGTCAGGATTACATTCATGAAGAACTAGTCCTAAGATAATATAATCAAACATCTCGTCCTTTAGACCTGTATCTGTAGCATCTCTGCAGATCAGCTTTACATTTTTAAGATCGAGACTTTGTACTTTCTGCCTTGCTTTCATTAGCATAGATTTCGATCTATCTAATCCTACAAGTCTCACATTTGGCTTCTTGATAGCAACACCAATTCCATTGCTGGCTGTTCCACAGCACATCTCAAGAACCGTACACTTCTCATCCGGAATCAGTTCAGCTAAAACTTCTCTCGGATTCCTGCCATCTTTACTTCCATTATCCCTAAAAAATGTCCTATCTAAAATGTCATAACTAGATGACATTATTTTATACATATTTTGACTTACTTTCTTACTCGACATGCTCTTACCTCTTTCACATTATTTTTATATGCTCATTTGTTCATATGTTAATACTTGATATTTCATTTGTCAACCAACAATTATTTGCGAATATTGAGAATGAATTCCAATAATGATATAATAGGAAACGATTTGCTCTGCAAATCACTAGCTTTTCAAAAGAATTCTTTAAAAGGAGTAAACATCTATGGGTGAACTTTTATCACTGTTTTCCAATGTAACAAACCTAGATTATAAGCAAGTTATAATGTGGGCTATAGGAGGCATACTCATATACCTCGCTATTAAGAAGAAAATGGAACCAACACTTCTTCTCCCAATAGGTTTCGGTACCATACTGGTTAACCTTCCTATGTCCGGCGCCATATCTCAGATGGTAGGCGATATCCTTCAGGAAGGACCAATCTCAATACTTTTCGAAAGTGGTATAGCAAATGAACTCTTCCCTCTTCTGCTTTTTGTCGGAATTGGTGCAATGATTGATTTCGGACCACTGCTATCAAATCCAAAACTTATGATATTTGGTGCCGCAGCTCAGTTTGGTATCTTCTTCACTCTGAGTCTTGCATCACTCTTTGGATTTGAACTTAGAGACGCAGCTTCTATCGCTATAATCGGTGCCGCTGACGGCCCAACATCTATATTCGTTGCAAACTACTTTGGAACGAAGTATATCGGTGCCATTATCGTAGCTGCATATTCATACATGGCTCTTGTACCTATCGTACAGCCACCAATCATCAAGCTTCTTACAACAAAGAAAGAGCGTAAGATTCGTATGGAATATACAGCCGGAAATGTATCAAAGACAGCTAAGATCATATTCCCAATCTTCGTAACTATTCTTACCGGACTTGTTGCACCAAATGCAGTAGCTCTTATAGGTTTCCTTATGTTTGGTAACCTTATCAGAGAATGTGGCGTACTTGATTCACTTTCTGAGACAGCACAGTCTGATCTTGCAAATCTCATCACTTTATTCCTCGGAATAACAATCGCTGAGAAGATGCAAGCAGATGCATTCTTAAATCCACAGACGCTGCTTATACTAGGTCTCGGACTTATAGCATTTATCTTCGATACTGCTGGTGGTGTTCTATTCGCTAAGCTTATAAATCTCTTCTCAAAGAAGAAGATTAATCCTATGATCGGAGCTGCTGGAATCTCTGCATTTCCTATGTCAGCCAGAGTCGTACATCAGCTTGGTCTTGAAGAGGATAGTTCAAACTTCCTTCTTGCACATACAATTGGTATAAATGTTTCAGGTCAGATTGCATCTGTAATAGCTGGTGGTCTGATTCTTAACCTGATAGCACGATAGGAGGAAATTAAGCATGAAAATTGATATAGACGCATTTATGGATTCCCTCCCAATCATGGGAATCGGTCTACTAGGTATATTTATCGTAACTATAGTAATAATCGCAGGAATCTATATTCTTAGAGCTCTCACAGCAGGAAAGTCAGAATCAGATAAGTCAAATGATGAAGACGCCGCAAAGGTATCTGAAGCAGCTGATCCAAATGCTCCAAAAGAATCCGCCATGGATCTTATGGAAGAACGCGAAAAGAAAGATTTCCTTGAGACTGACGATACACTTTACATATCGAAAGATTTATAAAAATGAGTCACCTTTACGTCCGACGTAAGGGTGACTCATTTTTTATATCTCACTAAAGCACTTAGGACATAATCCTATGCGTCTCTTATCATTTCTACAAATGCTTCTACACGTGTCAGTAACTGGCCTGTTGGCGGTTCTGTTGGGAAGCTTCCATCAAGCGATAGATATGGCAGGTTAAGGCTTTCTTTCACAAAGCCGCCCGTTAGATTGGTATTAACTGCACACATCGGGCAACCCATATAGTTATAGAATAGAACCCCCTTTGCTCCCTGCTCTTGTATCATCTTAGATAGGAAGGCAGGTCCCATTCTCTCTTCTACCTTCTTATCCTTATATCCTAATGTATAGTGAACTATCGCATCGATAGGTGGTTCATCCTCAGCGAAGTAATTATGAAGTCCTGTTGGAACATTCCAGTCGAGAAGTATTCCACCTGCAAGATCAAGTGAATGACATATTCCAAAATCAACACTTCTGGCGCCACTCCATACAAGAGGGATAACATCATCATTATATGAGCCCTCTGGAAGATTCGTAAGTTCCTGAATAAACTCATCCAGAATATCTTCATACTCATCCGGTCTTCCGAAGTAGTTACCGATACCAAGAATAATATATGCCGAAGGAAGATTTGCCAGATATGTCTTATGCTTCTTACGAAGTGAATTGATATGGTTAACCTTTCCAAGAGTTCTGTTGAATCTTATAATCTCTTCCTTCAATCTATCTTCATCTATATCCTTGCCACTGATCCAATGTGCCACTTCTTGTATATCATCAACGCGGCGCTGGAACAGGTGATTATACTTCTCTACAGAGATATCCTTTGCAGCTGTGATAGGTGTATCCTGATACTTTATCTCAAAGCCTTCCTTCTCAAGAAGTTCAAAGGCAAGATTGAATGGTTCACATACGCCAGTATAGCTATGTATATACTGTGCATGCTCCTTTCCGATAAAATGCATCTCGCCCAGCATAACCTTAACCATAGAGCATACATCACCAGGTACCTGAAGCTGATCTTCAACATAAGCATTTGCCTTCTTAGTTCCAAGTCTGCATAGCTCAATATATGAAAATGGGATTCCACCACTGGCATATATAACTGGCGCATCCATAGCCTGAGCTTCCCAGACTACCTTCTCGCCCTGGTCCACAAGGTCTCTTGCATACTCCACCAAGTTCAGTGCAATATCCATCAGTCTTACAGTAGCATGTGAGTAAGTATGTGACTCATCGCGCACATATTTTAGATAATCCTTCTGTGATTCAAGCACTCTTCTCACCTCTCTTCTTCTTAAGTATTTCTATAAATGCTTCGAGTCTGGTTCGTAGCTGACCCTCATCTCCTGATGAGTAGCTTCCAGATATATCTATTGATGGGTAGCCATTCTCACCCAGCTGTTCCATGATGGTCTGCTTAGCCATACCATGCGTTGGGCAGAACTGCATAAAGTAGTACACAACACCATCAGGAAGATATTCATTTGCAAACTCGAGCGTTCTCTCTCCTCGAAGTGTAAGAGGTTTTTGATTAGCACATGGTGCCTTACCAATGTATCCTTCAGATATAGCATCAAGCACAGGCTTATCTTCTGGAATTGTCATAACAAATGGAGCGTATCCGCTGCAATGATCCTCAACAACTACCACTGCACCAAAGTCTTCCTCAAGAATCTTAAGAACCTTGTGATCTTCCTCTGTAACAATACCACCTGTAAGCATGATGCGAAGTGGTTCCTTTCGAACTACGCGGCTATGCTTAATAAGCTTAAGCTGTCCAAGTATCTGGTACAGTTCTCCGAGAAGAACATCAACTGGAAGGTAGTAGTAAGCAACAGTTATCTGCTGATACTCAAGACCTGTCAGAATCGAATGCTTAGATTTACGATATGCTGATATCTCCCTCATCAGCTTTCTTGCAAGATTATACTTTCTGATACTATCACTGATAGCTGAGTCAGATATCTTATGTCCAACAAATTCCTCGAGATCATTTCTGAACTCCTCTAACTCCTGAACAAGATTACCCTTAGATCTATCATCCTTCATAAGCTTAGGAAACATATAACTCTTAAGTGGAACATACTTTGCATTTATGGATCTAATAGCAGAGTTCATAAATGAGCATGTATAGAAGAAGAATAGCTTATCTACTGCACGGTACAGTGGCTTTCCTTCAGCAAATCCACCGACAAGACTCTTAGTGTGATCACAAGCTATCTTTGATACTACTGTTTCTCCAGCAGCGATTTCCTGTTCATTTCCAGTATGGAATAAACGGATATGTCTAATTCCTGCAGCATCCAGAAGTTCAAGAGGTGTATACGCGCATATATATGCTGCATTCTTTACACCATCCTTGTGATCTATATAGTCCTGCTTAGCCTGCTCTACAGCTGCATTTATAGAAGTAAGATCAACTCTTGCCTGAATACCTGATGACTCCTTCTCAGATTTAGATGCCTTATTATCTGCAGCCTTAAGATTTACAACAGTGGCCTTCTTATCCTTATTCTTCTTAGCCTCAGTTTCTGCTCTTTTAGCAGCATATATTGCAGCACCAAGAGCACCTGCATATACTGAATCCAGTGCAGGAACAGCAACCTTGAAGCCCAGCATATCTTCCAGAGCTTTACGCATACCAATATTGTTGGAAACTCCACCAGTAAATAGTACTTCCTTTTCAATTCCTATACGTTTGAACAGTCCCTTTACACGGCCGATAACTGAAGCATGAACTCCAGCAAGAATATCAACAGGCTCTGCACCGGAAGCTCTGGCAGAAACTATCTCTGACTCTGCAAATACAACACACTGACTGCTGATCTCATGAATCTTAGTTGCATGAAGAGATGCGTCTCCAATCTGAGTAACCTCATATCCAAGAAGCTCTGCTGCACGCTCAAGAAAACGTCCTGTACCTGCGGCACATTTATCATTCATTGCAAAGTCAAGAACCTGACCATTATCTCCATTTATCTTAATAATCTTAGAATCCTGTCCACCGATATCGAGAATTGTTTTAATATTCTCACTAAGGAAAGCTGCGCCCATTCCGTGGCATGATATCTCCGTCAGCATATCGTTTGGAATATTGCTGAACTCCATAGATACACGGCCGTAACCAGTTCCAATCAGGAACTCTATATCTTCTTCACTAATGCCTGCGGTCTTTACCAGATCCGCCTTAAGATTATCTGCTGTCTGCTGCATCGAAAAACCTGTAGGCTCTATGGCAAGATATAGCTTTCCCTCATGAAGCAACACAGCCTTGCCCTGTCTCGAACCAATATCTATTCCAAGTACTGTTCTAACTGGAAGCTGTTTTAACTTATCTTTTACGAAAACATCTTCATATGAATATACTTTATTCTCAACACTCAATTTTCTTCCTCCATATGTAATCTATTATCTCGATATATTCTCGTAAGCATTTAAAAATCGTATATTCAATTTTATAGTAACTGAAAAAAAATATATAATTGGTAAATTCGTTTAATCACTATCGGCTAAACCTATAAACAAGAATAGTCAACAACTTAGAAGAGTTCAATAAGCGGTTTAAGTACACATATTCTTATAATAAAGCGCATCATATTTGTAGTTTATTCTATATGAGCATTCTATAATATAAGCATAATTAAATAATTGGCGAAACTAGTGAAAACTAGTGACGCAAAACTCTAGAGCCTGTAAAATGGCAGTCAGTTGCACTTTATTAAGTTTCGATTCGGCTACCACTCTAGAAAAAGAGTGGTATTTTTTTATCTTTTTATGAAAGAGGAAATGCTTATGAAAAAGTTATATAAGGAAGGATCTAAACAAATAAAATCAAATAAAGGTTTCTCCTTGGTGGAGCTTGTAATCACAATTGCTATCATGGCAATACTTGCTTCAAGCGCTACTGTGGCTTTAATCAGATATATCGAAAAAGCACGAGAGGCTAAGGACGTCAAAAACGCACGTTTGATAGCTGATGTTGTTATACAGTACGCTGCCGAATCCGACTGGGGCGATACAGCAGCCGGCTCAGGAACCTATGAAAATGGTAATCTAGTCAATGGTACAGGTGTTTATAATAGATCATATGTGTATGTAAGTGGTAGGCAGGTAAGATGTTCTAACCAGATGGTTGCCGATGCACTTGTAGAAGCAGGACTTCTAGAAGGTGCTACTCACGGAGGATGGAATACCGAGGTTATCTTCGAAAATCAAGACCTTCATGTTAATGCAAGAAGGTGGAAGACTTATCAGGTAGATATAGACTTTTCCGCAGGTGGAGAAGTTAGATACGGCGCGTCAGCTGTAGCATATACTGGAAATACAAAAACTAATGGCGCCAGTATGAATGATGAATTATCCAAAGAATTCTCACGAAAAATAGGTGGTCAGCAAATCACTTACGAGGTCGGAGATTGATATAGAGAACCTTATCGATCTATTATATCAAAGCAAGTCACGAACCTTATCAAGTATAGTTACATCAGCAGGAAGCCAATCAACTGAATCAATCGTTTCCTTAGTCAGCCATCTTGCTGCTTCATGTTCCTTGAGAACCAAGTCACCCTCAACAACACTGCACAGGAAACAGTCCATAGATAAATGAAATTCTGGATAATCGTATTCGATAGTATCAACATACTTCTCAACTTTGATTAATGTATCCAGTTCTTCTTTTATTTCCCTGACTATAGCCTCTTCAGGAGTTTCTCTAGCTTCTATCTTACCACCCGGAAACTCCCATCCATCTTTTAAGTCTCCATATCCTCGCTGAGTTGCAAATATCATCTTTTGAGGTTCAGCAGATTCATCGCCATTCATTTCAGCCATTATGATAGCCCCGACAACACGAACCGCTTTGAGATAACTTCCATCTTCTCGAATCCAAATGAATTTACCTTCTTTTATTCCTTGTTCAGCAATCCATTTTTCAGTAACCTCAAGTTTGTCATCATTTTCGAAAACCAGAATAGCATGGGGTCCATCGTTATGTTCCTCACAACCATAGTCTGCTTCTATTATATCTTTAATCTTATATATACTCATCTTCTGTCTCCATCTAATTGTCTGTTCTTGTAAGAACCATCCCTTCTGTTGACTCGGTAAAACCAAGTCTTTCATATAATGGACGTCCTTCCTCTGTAGCATCCAGACTGATTTCAGTAACTCCTCGCCTCCAGGCTTCGTCTATCAGCATTGATACCATTTTCATAGCAATGCCCTGTCTCTGCCATTCTTTCATGGTATATACATTCATGAGATGCGCACGCTTTCCAGTTGGATGATCGAAGGTCGGCATTATATACATGTAGCATATCGATGCGCACCCTATCACTCTTTTTCCGTCCATAGCAAGAACCGTTGTATGATTCCCTTTTTCGAAGTATTCCCTGCTGCTCTTTACTATTTCATCACTATACTCATATTTATGATCCAGATTATTTACTACCTTAAGCATTTCAAGACGACTGCTCATCAAAAGTTCTATATCATCAGATGAAGCAATCTTATATGTAACACTGTAGGTTAACTGATCCGGCAAATGATGAAGATACATATCTATTGCATCCGTGCTTTCTTCCAAAACCTTCATCAGTCCATAATCCGGATAGGAATGATTATCATGATAATCTATCTCGCCTTCGGATTTTATATAAAAAGCAAGGATTTCTTCATCTGTTGAAAACTCGGCATTTACACCTTCTTTATTTCCTCTGGCATCAAGCCTTATCCACTTACCGAGACTGCTCACATAAACCGTATTCATCGCATGAATGCAGTATCCTGTATCGGGCGTATCCCCGAGAGTCAGACGCTGATAACTGAAACCTGCAGGGATACCGTTTGCTCTAAGAAGAGCCGCAAGAAGATTCGCCTTAGCCCAGCAGATTCCTACTCCTTCACGAAGCGTATCACTTGCAGAAACTGTAACTCGTCTGTCCTGTGCATCCCAGGAATGCTTTATCTCATCTCTTACAAAGTGATATGTATTCCTAATAAGTGATATTTCATCCGACGACTCAGCCTTTAAACGTTCAGCCAGACTTTTGACATCCGGATTGTCGTAATCCACATATTCGCTTTTTTCCAAATATTCGTTATACATGATGTATTTCCCTTCTATACACACGGCTTTCATCGCCGTAAACATCCGTCATCATTTTCCAGAAGGTATATCCGTATTTCTCATATAGTCCTACCTCACCCGTTGAAATATAAATGTACTTATGACCTTCCTTCTCAGCAAGATCATAGGCATATTCCAGAAGTTTCCCCATACACCTTTTCCCCCTATACTTAGGAAAAGTATACGCAAATCCGACCCAAGGCGTGAGTGAAGCATCGATCAGCTGCTTTAAATTATCTTCAAACTGCTGATAACCATACAGTCTCTCATCAGTTATTCCCTTTTGCACATCAATCACAAGTAAAACCATAATTCTCTTAACCATCCGCCTTCTAATAGTCAGAACAATCTTTCTTGCAGGTCTATCCACGATTCCTGCGGAACTTCATGTATCTTATCACCTTCCATATAATTTCCGATCAGGAACGGGGATGCAATATCATGCAGTTTGTTCTGTGCAAGCACTGTTTCCGGTTCTGCATTTGCGTAACAGTACTTGCAAAGGTGCATACAGGTATTATATGCGCCAATATCACAAGAAAGGTAACATGCACATTCTGCTCTGGCTCCCTTCTTATTCGGTGCGATCAGCCTTTTTCCGATAGCCTTTTCATAATCACTGATTTTCATACATCCGCTGCAGTCAGCTCCGTACTCCGCCAGCTCATTTCCTTCAGCACAAGGCTTAACAGTCATGCCACATTCAGCTGCGATTTTTATCATCTCTTTCCCAAGCTTTAATCTATCAATCTGTGAGACTTCTCTTGCCTCCGGAAAACTCTTTCTGACTTTTGGATACAGATCGATAAAACTGATAACAACAGTCTTCGTATATCCCTTCAGGCTTTCCGCTATCTGCCTGAAAGCATGTAAATGATACTCCGATGTATATTTATCCGATACAAAAATAGGGTCATATCTCCAACCTACAGAATTCACTCCTACATAATCGGATAGCATTTTGAAATCCTCTATCAAACGATGTTTATCCGGAACATTCGGCTCAATATCGCGTCCATACGAAGTGAGCGTCACAAACCAGTATTGACCGAAATTCTTTATTAAATCCATATAAGGAAACATAGGTGCCGGATTCTTTGTACAGAACCCTATCACATCGACTACAGACGGATCCAGCCTGTACTTGCTCACCTGATTCGGATTGTAAGGATTTCGAACACAGACAAAACCCTCTTTTATTCTATTCGAAAACCATTTGGCGTAAAAAGCCGGTATATCTGTTCTTTGTCCTGTGTTAATGATCATATCGCATATCCACCCTGTATCGATCTATCGATTATGCCTTGTTCTGCATTTCATACTCATCTTTTAAATAAGCCAAATGTGATACTATGTCCTTATTCCACGGCATCAGCTCCGGAATCCTATCACACGGGAACTCTTTGCACAGACCGCAAAAATGAACGCCGTGTTCCTTAACACATGCATGGATCCGGCACCTGCCTGATTCGGCCCATTCCGGAACATATCCGTCCGCTTCTATACATCCCGGACATTCTCCGGCTATCTTTTTTGCACATCCCGTACAGCACTCTCCGCAGGCAGTGATAACAGAAAAATCAATTTTTTGAAATTGCTCCGGATTTTTAACCTTCCTGCTCATATAAATATATGAGATAACAAAATGAATGATTGCTAGTACAAAAGCTGGTGCAGAAACAAAGAACCAGATAAACTCAGCTTCAAGACCTCTCATCATAAAACTATGATCATTTGTATATGATATTCCACCTATTATCGCTGATATTATCGCTATTACCAAACAAATTAATGATAAAACTATATTGGATAGATCTTTACCTTTTATCCGGACAACCACATTGTAGACAAAATATGCGATTCCGTTTATAACGAGTGGAATTGTTATAAACAACAGAAAAAAGAATGCTCCGGGCAATATATCCCATATGAAAAACATAAAGATTATCAATACTGATATCACCGCCATCACTATTCCCAGAATCATAAAATTCAAACCTTTTATCCCCTGATTATCTTTTTGCATTTAACTACTCTCCTAATATATCTAAACCCTGTGCCTTATAGGATCTATATTCCAAATTTCATCAGAAGGAATAAAGCCTCTCTTTGCGTCTTTCATAATAATCCTCTACACAAGCTGTAAATATTCTTTTATATTATCGATATTTTGATTTGCATCATTATAACCTAACCAGTATAGTTCTCCGAGTTTTTCCATATCTCCCTCAAATCTTGTTACTTCTACTGATTTTGAAGGAGCAATTACGAAAATCTTCCCCTCATTATGAAGCTTATATAAGTCATCTGTCATTTTATTAAAGTCATCATTTGCTCTATTTATGCTCTTTACAAAATCAGGATATCTTCGATACATTGTCATAGCAACTTTATTTGGCGCGGTATCTCTTCTATATGACCATTCTCTGGTTTTTATTACAACGATTTTATCCGCCCCTTCTCTAACTGCATATGGATATGGAATCTTCGTAGAGCATCCACCGTCAAGGTATGGAACTCCTTTTATTACAACTGGACGTGACACATAAGGGACTGTTGCTGACGCTCTGACTGCTGCTGACAGATTACATTTTCCCTTTTCCATATATTCAGTTTCTCCTGTCAGCATGTTAGTTACTCCAACAGCAAGATTTCTGGAAGGATCCATCAGTCTCTTTTTATCCAGAGGTAATCCTTCAACTATATCCTTATAAAGATAAGAAAAACCTGTGACACCATGATCCCTTATAACCGCACCAATTCCACAATATTCCTTATCATGTCTATAGGTCAGATCTATCCTTGCGCCCCAGCCAATCTGTCCTGACACATACCCTATAGCCGAGAGCGCTCCAGCGGATATTCCGACTGTACTTCTCATATTTATTCCATTTTCCATAAATGCATCAAGCACTCCGAGAGTGTATAACCCTTTCCATCCACCACCCTCAAGTACCAGGCATCCTTCTGTAATTACATCACTAGCTCTTCCTGTTGGTAGATTGTCAATACCACTATATACTTTCATGTCTTAACCTTACTGTTCCTTATCTATCTTTTGTTTATAAATCCCTACTCAGCGAATCCGGTATTCCTCTCGGTCCTCTTATCGCATATATCCCATATTCTTCCTTCAAGATGTCAAATGTGAATAGCTCTCTATCGTATCTCTTCTCTAGTTTTATCTTCATCAGGGCCGATATAGTCAGATTCTTATCCTGGTAAGCATAGGGAATATTTGTTTCCAGAACAGTGCATTTATACATTATCGCGGACACCGGAGCTGCTACATACATAAAGACCGTATCACCGACTTTGATACCATTTCCCTGTTTCCAGTTGATTTCCTTTTCATTATCAAAAGCATGCTCAATATCATAATACTTGGGATTAGCCGGTATGATCCACTCTTTAGGCGGTCTCGTCTTCTCCTTTTTCTTTTTTGAAGCAGTCGCTGCAAAACTGAAATCTATAACAGAATAAATATCATTTAATGTAGCTGTCCCATCCAGGAGAACCGAAATCCAGTTAACCTTATTCATATGATAAGCAGGAAGATAACCCTTCTGATGAAGTAGCATATCCCTAAATACAGGATCATCCAGCTTAACATTTATCACATCTACTTCGTCTGTTCCGGACAGACCAAGTTTATCCTTGGATACTGTCATAACCAGAGCAAACCATTTCTTATTATCTTCATGTCGAAATACTGCATTACCTGGATATTTTCCCCATGGATAATCAGGTTCAACACCATATTCTCTCTTAATATATTTGAACACTTTTTCTTTAAAGTCTTTACTCAAATCATCACACTTTCTTAGCCAAAATATTGTATCTGTTTTTCCTTGTATCTTCGCTTTCTTACTGTCGGATGTGCTGCATTAATTCTTTTATAACATTTCTATTAATGCATTTACCAATCCGCCATCTATTAAGCCACTAATCCGCCACATTGGCGTTTTGAATAGTCCGGTTTAGTTTTGCTCTTTGATCATTTCCTTTACCGCCTTATCAAAATCTGATTCAATAGGCTGAGTCTTGTTAAATATCTCATATTCAGCATTTGCCTTATCCATCGCCTGCTTATGAGATATTCTTCCGTTATCCTTAAGAATCTTGTACTGACGGAATTCAAGAAAAGCATTTACGCTCTTTTCAAACTCTTCCATCGTGAATACATTCTCACGCTCAATCAGATCCTCGATATAATCAAAATATCCTGTGACAGCACGTTCCAACCTTCGAATCTGCTTTTCGTCCAGATAGTTCTTTGCAACTGAAACATCTGATTTCAGTATTCTGCCATTCGGAGCATTCTTCCAAGTTGTAAGACCCATATGCTCTTTTTCATGATCAGCCGATTCATATACTATCTCTGCAGCGGTATGATTTGTGATTGCATAATGGAACTTATTCTGTATCGTTGCATAAAAATGATAAGCCACTTCGGAATCCTTTGTATAATCAATGCTACACTCAGCAAAAATATCTGTGATCTGCTGCCAGATACGCCGTTCGCTGGCACGAATCGAACGAACTCGCTCCAACAACTCGCGGAAGTAATCTTTTCCGAAAGCAGTTTTCCCTTGTTTCAGACGGTCGTCATCCAGAACAAAACCTTTTGTCATGTATTCTTTAAGAACTGTAGTCGCCCAGATGCGAAATTTTGTTGCTTTAATTGAATTTACACGATATCCAACAGAAATAATTGCGTCCAGATTATAAAAAACCGGCGTTCTCTTTACATCTCTGTTTCCTTCTCTTTGAACTATTTCCATTTTGGAAATAGTTGCCTCCTTCACCAATTCACCTTCATCGTATATATTCGTAAGGTGCTTCGATATGTCAGGCACTTTGACACCAAAAAGTTCTGCCATCGCCTTCTGTGTTATCCAGATACTTTCATCTTTAATATATGCATTAACAGAAACATCCCCTTCATCTGAATGATAGAGAAGCATTTCCATCCGTTTATCAAAGTCTCTCATAGAAAGTTATCCTCCTTTCCTTTCACCAGATCCTCATACTTTAACTGATAGGCAATAAGCCTCGGAATATACTCCGGAGGAGTTCTCCTTCCCGCTTCCCAGTCTTCCAATGTACGAACAGGGATACCCGTATGCTCTGAAAACTCCTTACGTGACATCCCTGTGCTTTCTCGTAGTTCTTTTATCGTTTTTGCTGTATCCATACTCTGCTCCTCGCATTGCGTGTCTGTATTCAAAGTATATCATATATCCGTGCAGAACGCAACGCGTGGTTATCTCGTGTTTTTACAAAATGTATTACGGATGGATTTTCTTCTTTATCCTTAAACAAGCCTCAATATGCATGATCCAATGTCTTGAAAACGGCATTTGGATAAGACCACGAATATCTTTATTGCACCAGTAATCTATAAGCCATATCGCTCTCTCATCCTTGCTGACGACCGAAAGTGATTCTAGTTGTTCTTTTCTTTCTAAGGATATCTTTCTCCTCAGATCATCATATGGTAAATCCCGTAATATGGATTCTGTACTCTGCTTCACATCGGAAAGATACATATATAATTCATCCAGACCGAGTTGCTCTTTTTCTCTTCTTAACTTCTTTTTCCAGCCCCTTGACACTTTTAAGATACTCTTCTTCCACTGGAGATAGTGTAATCTCTTGATACTTTTTATATTCCGCCTTAGCCTTCTTTATAGCCTCATCGTGACTTACTTTGCCTGAATCTTCAAGGAGTTTCCTGTTCCCAGATGTAAGAATAGAATCCAACTGTTCAACATAATCAATCATATACATCGGCTTATGCTCAATAGCATTAATCTCAGCCAAATCAAAATAACCGGAAACAAGGTTATTCAGGATCTTTAGTTCATCCTCTTTCAGATAATTCTTTGCCACCCCGATATCCTTCAATGCCGGTAGTTCTCCTGAAAAGGAAGTTAATCCCATAAAAGGCTTATTAGCATCTGCTCTTTCATAAATCACCTCAGCCGCTGTATGACCATGTGCCGCGTAATGCAGCTTATTCTGAACAATCTTAAAAAACTGTATAGACTCATCACTCTTCGGATTATAATCGACGCTGGTTGCATACAAATCCAGAACCTGACGATAAAGAACCTTTTCTGATGAGCGGATATCTCGAATCCTATCAAGAAGTTCTTTCCAATAATTACCACCACCATTTCCTTTTAGACGCTCATCATCAATTATAAATCCCTTGATTATATATTCTTTCAATCGTTGAGTAGCCCACTTGCGGAAATGCGTCGCTGTTGAAGATTTAACTCGATAACCCAAAGAAATTATCATATCAAGGTTATAAAATGGTAGTTCCCTTGTGACCTGTCTATTTCCTTCCATCCGAACCTGTCGGAATTTCCGACAGGTTGAATTTTCATCTAATTCATCCTCTTCGTAGATATTCTTAATGTGATCAACTACATTTGTTCTGGATGTTTGAAACAACTCTGCCATCTGTTGCTGTGTCAGCCAAACAGTTTCATCCTCCATTCTAACATCCAGCTTAGTCAATCCATCCTCTGTCTGATATATAATGATTTCTCCATAATTATCCATAATGTTCTGCTCCTTAGTTTTCATTCAAAAAAATATTCTACATTTCTTCAAGGCTTTCTATCTTCTTCAGTGCCTCCATATAAGCCATAAGACGCTTCTGCTGTTCTTCCTTGAGATTATGATAATCTTCAATCATCTGAACATCCCCAGGAGTAAATTTGCTTTCAGGGCTTGCCGCTGCAATTTCCTCTTCATCCTCAATTCCTTTTCCGGTAAGAAGCTGCTCTGGAGTAATCTGTAATACATTACAGATATCCATTATCTTTTCTACAGTAGGATTGGTCTTTCTCTTTTTCCATTCACTTATGGTACTGGTTGAAATACCTACCTGCTTTGCAAACTCCGCCTGAGTCATATTGCGTTCTTTCAAAACCTTTATAATTCTTTCACTGATAATCATGAGTGATACCTCACTTGTTGTTCACTTATATAACATTCATATTAGTGAATTTATTTTACCACGCCTCATGATATCCTTCAATATTCTACTTCGTTTTCTTATTACGGAACTTCATATACGCCTTATAAGATTCATATATATATCTTTTTTGAAGATAGACATCAGGATCCGGTAATGAATCAAAATCAATTTCATCAGCGTATTTTACTATCATATTTGTAATGATAAACTCCTCATCTTCCTTCATACCATCTAGAATTGTTTTGATTTGTTTTATTTCATTATCCATTCTTTTTCTCCTCATCGCACAAACTAAAAGCAGGAACCACCCTATTAGTCCCTGCTTAAATATAATTTCACTACTTTTTCTTTTTATTTCTGTTATTCTTTTGTTTTTCACTTACAGACTTGGCTGTAGAAATACTACTTCCATTCTTTTTCTTGCCTGCAACCTTTTTGAACCCTTTATCCTGGCTTACAATCGTGACTTTCTGATTCTTCTTTTTAGTTATTTTCTTAGCCTCTTGAATAATTCGTTTATCAACGGCTTGGTCCCCTGGCTCAACTAATTCTGAAGTTACATTTGATCTCTTAGCAAATTTTTTATCGAATTTCCTTTTAGCTCCAGGTTGTGTAAAAAAAGCCTTTACCGGTGTATCTTTTTTAGTATGTTCTATTCCCTTTACACCCTCATCAGAGTGATTATCTCCATCAAGTAGATATGTTTCCTGCGATATATTATCTTGATTTGTGTTATTCTGTGGTTTGTTTATTTTCTTTGATTTCTTAGATTCCGGTCGTTTTGAGTAATCACTCGGCTTCTGATGAATTATTGTCGATGGCGTATAATACTGACGGTAAGTTTCTGAATTATAAGTCGAAACTCTGTTTCTAATAGGTTTGGGCGTAATCAATCTAGAGATTGGTTTCGATGGAGTACTTGGGGGTCGTTTGGAAACATGCTTTTGTTTTAAAATCAAGGCCTCCTCGTACATTTCATCATATTTACCTTCTATGAACCCATCTAAGTCCTTTTCAACATCTTCAACTGTAATCCCATAAACCTTCTCAAGGTCATATTCATATATGAAACCTCTTATATCCACAGCCTTAGGCATAGATTCTGGAATACCAAATTTATCTTTAAGCTTTTCAAGATACTCATCATATGAACGTATTATCTGTTTTTTTACTTTTGACCGTGATTGAACTCTTTTTACTAATATATTCTGAGTGATATCCTTTTTTACGTCTTCAATCACAACATTCCAATCAGATTCAAGATTATGAACCTCAATAAAATCATAAATATCTTCATTTGAAGGCATTTTATCAGTGCCACTAAAATAGTCTTTTAGCACCTTTAAATATTCCGGATAATTATTTATATGAATCTGTCCCATTATCGCCTCTCACAGTTTCAATTTATATTTCCAAGGTTATCATTCATGGTTAAGAATTATCGAAAGATGTCTACAATTACAATAGTCGCCCCATCCATTTTCTTGATCTTTTGTCATCGTTGCTACTATCTCTTTATCAGGAAGTTCTATTGAATGCTGCTCAAGCACAGAAATCATCCATTCAAGATAATTCATTGTAGGCTTATCTGAGTCTGAAAATGATGAACCCTCACATACACTTCCCCACTCTACTGTGGTAAAAAGAACATGATTAATCTAATCTTCTGTAGTTCCATCAGTTATATCCTGAGCTTCATTCCAATATCTTTCAGTCCATTGGAGAGAACATACATCTGCGTTCCAGCATCTTCCGGAGGTAACATCATATCCACCATCGGATCATTTTCCGGTATTCCGTCTGGGAACATCATTCCAACAAGTACATCTCTCATACTCTTAAATGAGTAATCCTAATCTGCCATATTTGCGAGTGCTGTTTCCTTAAGCTGCTGCTGATCTACGCCCATACTCTCCATTTCTATGGTTCTATATTAGCTTTCATTATTAGGAGTTTTTTGTGTTCCCAGTGTCCACCTCTAAAGCAATTGCAACTGTTATTCTGTCGATAAATACTTTTTCCCGATGATATTCACTAATTCTGTTGAAGCTCCAAAACGTTGCAAAGTGAGTAAATTCAAGGATTTCTACATATTTACTCGTTGTATTGCCACAATAGTCTCGTCGGTTTCCGATTTGGGTTGGAGCACATGATTGATATCGAAATCCCTTCCTACATCATCTCCGTGCTTAAATAATATCTTGAATCTTACGCTCTTAATCCAAAGATTCTGACCGTTCACAACATCAGGCTCTTCCAATATCTGAACATCTTCCACGAACTCATTCATGAACATCTTCACATACTCTTCAGACAGCTCATCCAGATGCGACCAAACTTCAGAGACTGTCGCTTTCATCTTTTCAAGCGACTCTTTTCTAACGCCGTTGGTCTCAATACTTGCTGATAAATCTGCTATCTGTGAATCAAGGTCTGATATCTCCGACATGAACCCTCGTATCAGACCATTATAGCCATCATACATGTCATCATAATGAGGGTCATTTGAGTCCATTTCGGCGATTTTAGACAGAAGACGTACTTTCTTGCCTTCAACCTCTTTTCGCCGCTCTATGAGGCTCTCACGCTGTCTGGTGAGGTTCTCAATGTCGATGCTCTCCGATAAGAAATCCTTAGCATAAAACTCATTCGCTGCATCATTATTGAACAGCTGCCCTATGATATAGAACATCTCTTTATTAACATCACTCTGTCGTACATACTTCTTGAAATCGCAAGTAACACCATCTACTTTCGTCCTATGTTTGCAAACATAGTACCAAGTATCTGGATAGTATCCTGAGCCGTCTCGCTTCTTTTTGCGATTTACATTACCATACATCCGTGCACCGCATTTCGGACACTTAAGTATCCCCGACAGAATATGAGCGTGTTCAAGCGAGAACCGCTTTTCATGAGTATATCCTGTCTCTTCACGCTTAGCCTTTGCTTTCTCCCACATTTCCTTTGAGATAATAGCTTCGTGCTTTCCATCGAACAACTCATACTCATCCTGTTTTACAACATGAAACTCGTTTCTCTTTCCTTCAATCTTCTCTGTCTTTCGTCTGCCATAAGGCAGATATCCTGCATACACAGGATTGTCCAATACAGATTTTACGAATGAACTTCCGATTCTATCGGTATTGGCGTTATTTCGTACTTTCTTTTTGAACCCTTGCTGATTCAGCCTTCTTGCAACAGTATTTATACCCATATTGGGTAGTAAATACATCTTGAATATTTCACGAATCAGGTCAGCTTCATCATCCGCTATCTGAAGTTCCCCTTCCACCAGCTTGTATCCATATGGAGCGAAGCCACCGTTCCATCCACCTTCACGTGCCTTCTGCCATCGTCCAGCCATCGTTTGAGCCAGAATATTTTCACGTTCTGTTTCTGCAACAGCAGCGTAAACAGCTATAAGAAGTTTTCCTGCTGCCCCTGCCGAATCAATACCATCCTCAACGCAAAGAAGGCTGACACCGAAATCTTCTAAATACTGAAGAGCACTTAGTGTATCAGCCGCATTACGTCCGAATCTTGATAATTTGAACACGTAAACATAATCAGGCTTATCCTTCGCAATACGGATGTCTTCAAGCATCCGTTGAAACTCAGGTCTGCCTTTTATATTCTTTCCGCTATGTCCTTCATCGGAATACTCTCCGATAACTTTATATCCTCTATGCTTTGCTTCTTTAAGAAGTCTATCACGCTGTGCATCCAAGCTATATCCATCTATCTGAATTGCTGTTGATACACGAGTATAGATATAGCATGTCTTCTGGTTCTTATTTTTTGAACCTGCCATTTATTTCATCCTTCCAAATGTTAGTTCCAAATGTCGTTTCGTAATTTTTATCACTGATTTATCAATACATATCAGACTTCTTGCTGTTACACTCCTTGCACAGCATCTGGCAATTATCTGCTACAGTCTGACCACCTTTAGACCAAGGCTTGATATGGTCACCTGCCATCTCTGCATAAGCAAATAGGCGCTTGCAAAGTGCACACGCTCCGCCTTGCTTCGAATATGCAGCTTGCTTATCACGCTCCGTGAAAGCACGGAGACTTAACAGCTTCGCTGCGAATGGGTCTTCATCACGGCTCAGAAGATACTCATAAATACCTTTATTCTTCTGTACTTCCTCGTCCTCATGAAGACGCTTAACCTCTGCATCCATCTGAGTAGAATTATATGACTTGCTGTGATATTTATTATATAAATGACACCAGTCAAGTCCCTTCATGTCTGAATAATATTTCGGGAATATCTTCTCAACCCAGTGAATTACATCCTGAAAATACTGCCATAACTCATCTGCATCCGCATCTGACTTATGAGCAGCCATATAGTCCGTAACATCACCGAGTCCCTGGTACTCACAGATACCCTTCAGAGCCTTCTCCAAAAGCTCCTGCCTGTTCGGGTCACCAGTGATGTACTTATCGCTCAGACCTTTAGCAGCACAGGTACGCTTCGAGAAATGTCTCTTCGCATCCGAGAGCCATGTTCCCGTGTAAACTGAATTTCTAAGCTCCTGCGGAGTCAGCTCTTCACCTGCTACATTTACCACCTCGAACCATTCAAGCTTCTCAGATTCTGTTCCTTCGCAGATGTAAACCATGAACTCATAGTTCATCAGGGCATCGTAAAGGTCATCTGGAAGCGAATCGTTATAATATGACTTACCATTCAGCGTGATTTGAAGCTTATGACTTAAGAAATACATAGCAGAGAGCGTTCTCTGCTGACCATCAAGCACTTCATACTCATCGTCACCAGTCTTCACCCAATACATAGTATTGAGCGGAAATCCTTTCAAGATAGTATGAAGAACAGCTTCCTGCTGCTTAGGGTCATATACGAATTCACGCTGATATGGCGGTCTGATTGTAAGCTTGCCATCATAAGCGAAGACACCATCCTCGCCATCATCCTTGAATCCGCTGAATACATCTTTGATTTTGATATTATTTTGCGTTATTTTCATGATTCTTTCTCCTTCTACGAATGAGTATTCGATTATAAATCTTCTTTCCATCAATCACCGTATAGCAAGGATAATCACCTATATATCTTGCACTATTGGCAAGTCCCAGTATTTCAAACTGGTCTGGATTATACTTATCAAGAAAAGTAATCGGAACACCCATAACTCCGTCACACCTTTCTTCTATGCTTGATAAGCACTCTTGCGTAGGTCTCTCGTCCATTGATTGTGAATCTATGTCCGTACTTTGGATTGTCTGAAACGTATCTGTCGAGTCCGACAATCTCGAACTGGTCTGGGTTGTACTTGTCAATGAATGTGATTGGTACTCCCATGATTCCGCTACATCTGCTTCCGTCTGATGACGATTCGAGCGTATAATCTCCGCAGCTGTCTGTCTGTCTGTCTGTCTGTCTGTCTGTCTGTCTGTCTGTCTGTCTGTCTGTCTGTCTGTCTGTCTGTCTGTCTGTCT
>Ga0129310_1000434_pt1 | contig 51487 bp, 40 predicted proteins | sample Go1ome_2_FD_94433 | JGI IMG/M metagenome (GOLD analysis project Ga0129310, IMG submission 94433) | Western lowland gorrila individual fecal microbial communities from Wisconsin, USA - Go1022A metagenome | ecosystem: Host-associated > Mammals > Digestive system > Large intestine > Fecal | place...
AAAAGCCTCAGCGACCTGACACGATCCGCTACAAGAATCCTTTTTCCAAGAAAGGCAGTACCGGCAAGGCAGATTCGGCCTTCCTCGCCCCTATCGATTCCGTACCGGCCCTGACTGCAAGGGACACCATATTCCCGCCCGATTCCCTTAAGGAGACCGACCCGTTCAGGTACAAGTACTATGTCGCCCTACTCGATTCTCTCACACATGCTTTTGTGAGCGATTCACTCAAGCAGGCCGGAGACTCTATCGACTGGCCTGTCCTGGATTCGCTATACAACCTGGAGTCCGCGGCCAGGAAGAAGGCCGCCTACGACGAATGGTATGCCAGCCTTACGCCCAACGAGAGGAAGAAGATCGAAGTCGAGAGCAAAGAAAGGATCAAAAGGCAGAAGGCGGATTCGCTCCAGGCGAAAAGGGACAGTGTAGCCCTGATCCGGGACAGCATCAGGGAGAACACCCCCAGGATACTCGAGACTTTCGCCTTCCCGGACTCCATGCAGTACAAGAGAATAGTACAATGGACCCATGAAAGGGAGTTCCACAAGATGGACATCAAGGGACCGGACACCAGCTACAACTTCCGTTTCTACGACTACCCTTTCTACCGCAAGGATGTCAATGCCACATGGCTTGGCGTTGCTGGATCACCGCTTCAGTACTACAACTACTTCAACCGATCCAGCGAGAACGGGGTCATGTTCTACGACGCGTATGAATCCTGGTCATATTCGGCCAAGACGGTCCCGTCCTACAACACCAAGACCGCCTACACTGAGCTGGCCTACTTCGGCACCTTGTTCGCGAATTCCCAGAAAGAGTCCGACAACCTCCACATCCTTACTTCCCAGAACTTATTCCCGGAACTGAACTACACCCTGGAGTACAACAGGTTCGGAGGCAACGGAATAATGGAGAACGAAAAGACTGTCAACAAGACCCTTGCAGCGACCGTCAACTACCTCGGGAAGAAATACATGATGCACGCCGGCTACATCCACAACAAGATCGTCCGGGGCGAGAACGGTGGTACCACGGACATTTCCATGATCAGGGACACCACCCTTGATGCAAGGGAGTACCCAGTCCATTTTTCCAGCGCGTCGAGCACCACTACCAAGAAGACAGTCTTCCTGGACCAGCAGTACAGGATTCCCTTCATGTTCATCAAGACCATGCAGGACAAGAAGGATGACAAATCCTTCCGCCAGAGGGTCCTTTCTTCTGGAGACACGACCTTGATCGCCAAGATCGACAGCCTGGCCGCATGGCATGCTGCCGAGAGGGAGGCCGCCGACTCTACCGGAGACAGCAATGTCACCACTGCCTTCATAGGTCACAGTTCCGAATATTCGGTTTTCCGCAGGCTTTACAAGGACAACATCTCCAAGTCCGACAAGATCGGAAGGAGTTTCTACGGCGATAATTTCTTCTACCACCCGACAGCCACCAACGACTCCGCCAGGGTTTCGAAGCTTGAGAACAGGGTTTTCCTGAGACTCCAGCCGTGGTCGGAAGAAGCCATCGTGTCGAAACTCAACGGAGGTATCGGCAACAGGATCACATCCTGGTACGACCTTGATCCCACGTTCCTTTCAGGAGCCTCGAACACAGTCTGGAATTCGACCTTCGTCTACGCCGGAGTCGAAGGACAGCTGCGTAACTATATTGCCTGGGACGCCACCGGCGACTACGTCTTCCTTGGCAACGAAATGAATGATCTCTCGGTGAAAGCCAATGCGCGGCTTTCGATGTATCCTTTCAGGAAGGCCAAGACCAGCCCCATTTCCCTGAACCTGCACTTCGAAACCTCACTCAAGGAGCCCGAGCACTACCATAACCACTATTTCTCAAACCACTACAAGTGGGACAATGAATTCGGCAAGGTGTCCTCTACAAAGCTCCAGGCCAGGGTCGACATTCCCCGATGGGACATAAGTGCCGAAGTCGGATACGCCCTGCTCGCCAACAACATCTATTTCGACTCACTCGCGGTGATCCGCCAGAACCCGGATCCGATGAGCGTGCTGAGTGCCTCACTGACCAAGAATTTTGCCTTCGGCCCCTTGCATCTGGACAACCGTGTCCTGTTCCAGATGTCTTCCAACCAGGACGTCGTCCCGGTTCCGACCCTTGCAGCCAATGCCAGGTGGTACCTCCAGCTGGACATTGCCAAGAATGTGATGCAGATGCAGATAGGTGCGAACGCCTGGTACAACACAAAGTACTATTCACCTGCCTGGAATCCAGCTGTCGGAGTATTCTACAACCAGAAGGTGCAGAAGTACAACAACGGCCCGGTTATCGATGCCTTCGTCAATGTCCAGTGGAAACGTGCCTGCATCTTCGTCAAGCTTGAGAATGCCGGACAGGGATGGCCTATGGACAAATTCGACTATTTCAGCGCCCACCGTTACATAAGGACCCAGAGAGCCATAAAATTCGGAGTCTACTGGCCATTCTATCTCCAGCCCAACCAGAACAGCGCCGTTTCCGCCGGATCCGGCCTTTCCGGTGGCTCCAGTCGCCATTAAACTCGTGCAATGGGAGTCCGAAGAGTTTTCAAGAAATTCCTCAAGTATTTGATACCCACCTTACTGGTACTGCTTATCATCCCTGTCACCGGGAGAAAGTACCAGTCCAGGAAATCTTTGGACTCATTCAGGGAGAGACCACTTCGCGCCGCTTTGGCTTTGGGAGACTTCGACATCCTGCCGAGAGGTTACCTCACAGGTTTCAACTATGAACTCCTTAAGACCTTCGCCGGGACCCACTGTGATTCTGCCAGGATATTCTTAGGGGAGAAAAATGTCCCCTACCTTGATTCGCTCAGGCTCGACAGCCTGGACATACTCGTTGTCCCTTCAAGGGAAGTTACCGAAAGCCAGGACATAACCATACTCCATCCCATCGACACTTCAGTCGCCTGGGTGATCCGAAAGGATCCGTACCGCGGGCATGAGATCCTTAAATGGGCCTCCTTCATCAAGGCTTCACCCGACTACCAGCTGATGACCAGACGTTTTTTCCAAGGTTACAATCCTTACCGTACCGGGAAGAAAGACCCTGCTATCATCAGCCCATACGACCAGATAATAAAGAAAAACGCCAAGCTTGTCGGCTGGGACTGGAGGCTTCTGGCTTCAATGATATGGAATGAATCCATGTTCCACATTCAGGCCAGGTCGCCACGCGGTGCAATGGGACTCATGCAGATGATGCCAAGGACGGCCAAGAGTTTCGGACTGAGCGACATGCTTGATCCGGAAGAGAACATAGCAGCCGGTATAAGGTACATCCAGATGCTCCAGAAGACCTTCAGCGCCTTCAGCACGGATCCCGAAGTGGTCAGGAGACTTACCATAGCTGCATACAACTGCGGGGAAGGCAGGGCTCTCGAGGACCTAGACGGCAGGGAACAAAGTTCCGAAACGGCCGCCTACACGAAAGCCGTTCTCAACCTTTATGATTTCTTCAGGGGCGTGGAGCCCAAGCAGGACACCTTATTGGGCCCTGACAGTCTGGGCGGGATCGACCCTGGCGATGAACATGCAGGGGATGAGGAGGAGCAGCATGATGACCAGGAATGAGATGACGTCGGCTGCAAGCACTCCGGGAAGGTTTAGATGCACCGGAACGAACGGCACGAAATAGTTTTCAGGATTGAGTTTAAGTACATGGGTCCATTTCTGGATCCCGCAAAGCAGCAGGGCGGCTGCATTCCCGATCAGCAGTCCTTTCAGGACGATTACGGAAGCCACTTTCAGGAAGACCTTGGCTATCGAACGGTCAGTCATGCCCAGTGACTTGAGCGTACCTATGGTTGAAATGTTCCTGAACAGCATTATAAGCAGGCCGGAAATCATGTTGAAACCTGCGACGATAGTCATCAGTATCAGGATGATAAGGACGTTGAAGTCAATCAGGGTAAGCCAGTCGAATATCTGCGGATAGCGGCTGATTACCGATGCAGCCACAAGGTTGTCGTCATCATCGGTAGCTTTTTCCAGGGTAATCATACCGACCTCGTCGGTTGCCCTCCGCATCCCCGCCACGTCCCTTGAATATGGAGCCAGTGCGAGTTCTATCGTCGATACCTCGTCATTATCCCAACCGTTCAGGCGCTGGAGATCGGCTATGTCAGCCATCACGATGATGTTGTCGGTACCGTCCATGATACCCTCATAGACATCCTTGATGTTGAAATTGCGGACCTTGACATTCTCTCCGACAAAATAGGTCAGCATCTTGTCCCCGGCATGGAGGTCCAGCAGGTCGCTCAGCCTGGTCGGAATAGAAACACCGAGCCTGACAGTGTCTGTCACGGAAGAGTCCCTGGGAACGCCTTTGAACAGTACACCATGGATGTTCTCTCCCTTCTTAACGATTCCTGCACGGTACACGGCAGGGGTGACACCCTTGACTTCAGGAAGGGCCATGATGTCCCCCATGTAACTTGGATTGGAAGAAATGGGAGAATCCTCGTTGATGTAATTCATGTCCACGCTCATCAGCTGGATGTCCCCTGTCAGGTCGGAAATGCCGTTGCGGATCTCGGCACGGAAACCGGCCGAGACCGAAACAGCGATTATCATGACAAGGAAGGAGATCGCGATGGAAACCATCGCGATCTTCCCTCCAAATCGGAGACGTCGGGCTATGAAGCCGGAAGCGTCCATGAATATCTTACCGGATTTGTTACCAGATGTGAACCCTTTCGCTCTCAGGACGCCACATGGGATCGCCTTCCTTGATTCCGAAGGCATCGAAGAAGCTCTGGAAGTTCTTCACAGAGACATTCACCCTGTTGACTGCCAGGGAGTGGACGTCGAGCCTTGTCCTACGGGCGATCTCCTCGTCAGTGATGTTCTGGGCCCAGACAGCTGCATAAGCAATGTAGAACCTCTGGTCGGGAGTGAATCCGTCGATGAGGCCGGGTTCCTTACCGGCGATGGCGTTGCGCATGGCAGTGTAGGCTATGCTCAGGCCGCCGTGGTCACCGATGTTCTCGCCGAGTGAAAGCTGGCCGTTGGCCATGAGGGCGGGTTTGCCGTCCTTTGCAGGAAGCACCTCGACTGCATCGAACTGGGCAGCCAGGACCTGGGCCTTCGCATTGAACTTGGCAGCATCCTCTTCTGTCCACCAGTTGGTCATGTTTCCAACCTTGTCGAAGAGACGGCCCTGGTCATCGAAGCCATGAGACATCTCGTGGCCGATCACGACACCGATTCCGCCGTAGTTAACCGGATCGTCAGCATCAGGATTGAAGAACGGAGGCTGGAGGATTGCAGCAGGGAAACAGATCTCGTTGGTCGAAGGATTATAATAGGCATTTACGGTCTGGGGAGACATACCCCATTCAGTCCTGTCAGTAGGTTGTCCGAGTTTGGAAAGGTTCTCAGCCACACGCCAGCGGCTTGCAGCCCTGAGGTTCTCATAATAGCTCTTGGCAGGATCGATTTCAAGTTCGGAATAATCCTTCCATTTGTCTGGATAGCCGATCTTGACAGTGAAATTATCGAGCTTCTCATGGGCCTTGACCTTGGTCTCAGGGCTCATCCAGTCGAGTTCGTCTATGTGCTGTCCGAATGCGATCTTAAGGTTGTCCACGAGGGTGATCATCTTCTCCTTGGAAGATGCCGGGAAGTACTTCTCCACGTACATCTTGCCGACAGCTTCTCCAAGAATGCCGTTAGGAACCTGCATAGCCCTCTTCCAGCGAGGCCTCTGCTCCTTGATTCCAGACATCTGGGTGCTGAAGAAATCGAAGTTGGCAGCATAGAAATCGTCTCCCAGGGAGCTTGATGCCCCACTGACAAGCTGGGCGGCGAGGTAATCCTTCAGCACGGGAAGGTCCTCGTTGGAGAAATACTCTCCGAATTTCTGGAAGAAATCAGGCTCGGCCACGACAAGTTTGTCTTGTGCAGGGATTCCGCGGGCATCCAGGTAAGCCTTCCAGTCGAAGCCGGGGAAACTGCTGGCGAGGGTTTCGCTGCTGTAGACATTGTACTGTGCCTGGACATCCCTCTCCTTGACGCTGTCCCATGAATTAAGGGCAAGGACATCTTCCACTGCGAGAGCATTGTCAGCGACCTTTGCCGGAGAATCGATACCTGCGAGTCCGATGACTTTGGCCAGATAGGCCCGATAACCTTCCTTGATCGCAGAGTTGGAGGCCTCGACATAGTAGTCACGGTCCCCTATTCCCAGGCCACCCTGGCCGAAATAAAGGATCTGGCTGTCGCTGTCAGTCATGTCAGAACTGACATAGGCCCCGAAGAAGCCGCCCTGGCCGTTGTTGTGCATCTTGGCAATGAGTTCGACAAGCCCAGCCTTGTCAGAGACTGAATAGATATCGTCGAGATAAGCCTTGAGCGGAGCAGCACCCTCACTGTTGAGCCTGACAGAGTCGAGTCCCTGCTTATAGAGGTCGGCAATCTTCTGTTCCACAGAACCCTTGACAGTCTTCATGGTAGTCATGGAGGCGAACAGGTCATTGAGTCTCTCAACATTGTTCTCACGAAGCTGGTCGAAAGAACCGAAACGTGCGAATTCAGGCTTCAGGGGATTGTTTTTCTGCCATCCACCTGTAGCATACTGGTAGAAGTCGACGGCCGGAGGAACGGTCGTGTCAAGGTTGGAAAGGTCGATTGCAGGAACCTTTTCCTGCTTCTGACCGCATGCCATAAAGGCAATAGCTGTAGCCATCATCAAAAACGCTTTTTTCATATCGCTTGACTTTATGAATATTCATTATGCCAACTTACAAAGTTATCAATTATTTTACGATATTTGCACTCCGTTTTTTAGGAGCATGGGAAGAATCATCACTTTCTTGAAGAACTGGATGCTGCCAGTGGCGATCGTCACCGGAATCCTGCTGTGTCTGGCCGTGCATTTCATCACCGGTCCCGGCAGCAATGCCGAACAAGATATCACGGGGGTAGTCAAGGAACTGCAGCCTGTACTGGTCGCCTTGATGCTCTTCCTTCAGTTCAACAAGATCTCCCCTTCCGACCTCAAGCTCAGAAGATGGCATCTCTGGATCCTCTTGTTCCAGATCCTGACTTTCATAGCCCTGGCCCTGGTCACAACCGCCATACCTCACGGCAACACAAGGATCCTGATCGAATGCACAATGCTCTGTTTCGTCTGCCCCACTGCAGCAGCGGCCGGAGTGATAACCGACAAACTGGGAGGAAGCCTCTCTGAGACCGTGACCTATGTAGTCCTGATCAATTTCTTTGCAGCTATTGTCATTCCTCTGGTCATCCCTATTGTACACCCTTCAGGGGAAAGCACTTTCTTCGTCAGGTTCGCCTCGATCTGCATGAGGGTTTTCCCACTGCTGGTTTTCCCACTGCTGGTCGCCTGGCTCATCCGTTACACCATGAAAAAGTTCCACGACTGGCTGGTGCAGTTCGCCGGGTGGGCCTTCTATGTCTGGGGAGTTACTCTCTGCCTTTCGATCTACCTGGCTACAGGAGCACTGCTCAAGAGCGGAGTCTCTGCATGGATGTTCCTCATGATCTGCATTGTCTCGCTGATCTGCACGTTCATCCAGTTCAAGTTCGGAAGGAAGGTTGGAAGGACGATCAATGGTGACCCGATCACTGCAGGCCAAGCACTCGGCCAGAAGAATTCCGGATTCCTTATCTGGCTGGGTTACTCATGGATGACACCGGTGTCTTCAGTTGCCGGTGGCCTATACAGCATCTGGCAGAACCTATTCAATGCCCTGGAGCTGTACAACCAGAGACATCAGAAACAAGGCTAAAGATTAGAAAGGCGGACCTGGGAAGCTGCCCTTTCTGTTTCATCCTCCGTGACCTTGATCAGCATGGGAAGATACTTCTTCTCCAGTTTCACATTCTTGTCATTGCGGGCCAGAAGGACACAGTTCTTGATTGTAGCGTAATCGTCCGGTTTTTTCTTGAGTACCTTGTTGTACACCTTCAGGGCATTCTTGCTGTCATGCTTGTACACAAGGTAGTAGGACCCGATGTTCGTCATATATTCATAGGAATCGGGATAGTAGGAAAGCATCTTCTCGGAGAGTTCCTTGAAGGCTTCGTACGACGAGGGTGTGCCGATAAGGAAGAAAGAGTAGCAGCAATCCTGCATCAGGGAAGGGAACAGGTTCTTGTCAGATTCATATCCCGGATACTCCCATGCCGGATGGCTGTGCCCGTCGTAATCTATGATGGCTTTCAAGCTGGAGAGAGCCATGTCGGGGCTGTCCTTCTCATAGTCCAGCAGGGCCGAGATCTTGTAGAGCCGGAAATCCAGGCGGTTCTGGTTGAGTTCTATAGCCTTGTCGATCGCCTGCGTGGCAATCCCGAAAAGCTCATCGTCATAGGTGTTGATCTGAAAATAGTTGACATCCTTACCGAGGGAATCTTTCAAGGAGATCGCCGGAGCTTTTCCAAGGTATCGGTTCCCTTCCCTGACTTCATAGCTCTCGGTACGGCTCTTGGAAAGATAGTAGGAAAACTTTCCCAGAAGCATGTCAGTGTCTTCGGGAAAGTCTTTCTCCCAATTCTTGAGGTGTGTTTCAATTCCTACCCCCTTGGGGCCGAGCTTCGACACCAGAAGATTATAGCGGTCGGAATAATCCTTCTGCGTGGGTTTGGTCTGGGCGGCTGCAGGCAGCAAGGAGGCGATTGCAGCAACGATCAATACTATTCTTTTCATTTTCATAAGTCGATTCTTATCCTTCTGTTCTGGGGATGGAGGTTGTTCCACCTCCGTCCGATATTCTTGACGAAGCCGAGAGGATGGCCCTCGTGGCAGACGATCAGGAACCCTTCGGGTTGTCCTTCAATGAATATGCCATCGCGGTGAAGGAACCTAAGGGAAGTCTCCCTGTCCAATTCAACCGTCGTATACTGATCCAATGGAGGGAATATACTTAGTGCCCAGTCGGCAGAGGGCACAAGGTCCTTCCCTTTCATGACTCCTTTATCAAGGCCGCTTCGGAGCGGATGAAGGATCCCGGGATCCTGTCTTGTAGATCCTGAAGGCGAAGTCTTCCCAATCACCGAAACGAACTGGCCTTCCCCTTCAACGAAGCCGGGAACCAGAAGGCCGCCTGTCCGGGTCGGGATCACTCCCGGGAGGCTTGAATAACCATATTCCTCGACCTCCGCTCCAAGTTCGGAGGCAGTCCATTCGACGTTTGAGTCGTTTTCTGCTTCCTCGAAGGTGCAGGTCGAATAGACGAGAAGTCCTCCCGTCCTTAGGGCGGGCCATACGTCGGCAAGGATCCTTTTCTGTCTTGCGGCACAGAGATTGACGGCTTCGGGCGACCAGTCTTCGACTGCCTTGGGATCCTTGCGGAACATTCCTTCACCAGAACAAGGGACATCGGTGACGATAATGTCGAAGTAGCCTTCAAGCCTGGCGAAGGCCTTGGGGTCGCAACTGGTCACGATCACGTTGGGGTCGCCCCAGACTGCTACGTTGTCGCAGAGGACAGAAGCCCTCTGGCGCATCACTTCATTGGCTACCAGTTGGAAGCCATCGCCGAAGCGTTCCCTGAGCGAGGCTGCAAGGTCGGTTGTCTTTCCTCCGGGAGCTGCGCAGAGGTCAAGTACCCTGACGGGACGGCCAAGGCCTTCGAACCGGTCCAGATGCTCCCGCACCATGTGGCCGACAACCATGGCGGATGAATCCTGCACATAATAGCAGCCTGCGTGGAACAACGGATCCATCACGAAGCGGGGCCTTTCCCCCAGCATCACCCCATACCTGCTCCAAGGAACCTCACGATAGTCTGACCATGGTTGATCCTTTCCTGAAGGCAGTGACCACTCGGACGCCTCGCTGCGCTCGGCCCCACCGCTCGCTCCACTTCGTTCCGCTCCGGTCCCCCCTCTAGTGCCGAGGGTGGCATTGTCCTCGTTGGTCACTGCCTTCAGGACCAACGAATCTGATTTTTCCGGAACAACTGCATGACTTTGGTCATTATCGGGTGCGGTACAGTTCCGGGCAGACGCCGGGCTTAGGCCGTACTCAGCCGCAGCGAAGCGAGGATGGACTCGGCCGGGCACGGACGGTTGTAACAACTCGGAGCTCGGCGACTCAGGGAGTCTGAGGGGTCCGCCCCTCAGTCCCCCCAGGGGGTGCAGGGGGGTTGATAGAATCCGTTCAGATGCGGAGCATTTGAACGGATTGAGACGGATAGAGACTGAAGGTGGAAGGGAAAAGGCGGGGAAGGCGGCACGGGCGCGTTCCAGCCCGACCGCACGGGACAAAATGTCCATCAGCACCCCGTCATCCAACCCCAGCATCCTACTGCCCCTGTCTCCTGGCAAGCTCCTCCTGCATCCTCCGCATGGTCTCCTCGTCAATACCCTCCGGCATCTTGCCCTCGGAGACTGACACAAGACCATCCACGACCTTGTCAAGAGCCTCACGGATCTTTCCGGAAAGCATCATCTTCATCATGAGGTTGAGGTCGGCGTGGAACTCGATGTGGAAATCCGTCTTGTTAGGTTCCGAGGGGGCGGCATCGAAATGCAATGAGCCGCCGAAACTGAACGGAGCCCCGCTGTCTATGAATTCTATCCTTGAATACGGTACCCGGTCCTTGACCATGATGCCGATCTTAAATCCCTGGACCGTAGCAGTTATGGTGTCGTAGTCTGCCACGACGTCCTGCCTTTTGTCCTCAGGAAGCATCTGAACGAAATTCCTCATGTCCACGAAGGCCATGTAGAGTTCGAACGGCGACTTGGACACAAGTCCGTGCTTGCTTGTTATCTCTGTTGACATATTCCTTGATCTTATCTGTTCCATGTTGACGGATTCTCACGCCAGCGGCCAAGCACTTCGGCATCATCCGGCTTGATGTACCCTGATGCCGCGGCTTCCTGGATGAGGGCTCCGTAGTTTGACAAGGTGGTCAGGGAGACCCCCTTGGCGGCGAAAGCTTCTTCCGCGACCCCGAATCCGTAGGTGAATACGGCCACCATGCCGAGCACCTCGGCTCCGGCAGCCCTGAGGGCATCAACCGCTGCCAGGCTGCTCATTCCCGTGGACACAAGGTCCTCGATCACAACCACCTTAGCCCCCTCGGGGAGAGTCCCCTCGATCTGCGACTGGGTCCCGTGATCCTTCGGCTTGGGACGGACATAGACGAACGGCTTGCCCATCCTGTCAGCGGCGAGTACGCCATGGGCTATCGCCCCGGTAGCCACTCCGGCCACGACCTCTGCATCAGGATAAAGCTCGGAAGCCTTCTCCGCCAGAGACTCCGCCACGAATGAACGGAGAGCCGGATCGGAGAATATCCGGCGGTTGTCGCAATAGATGGGTGAATGCCAGCCGGACGCCCAGGTGAAGGGTTCATCAGGCCTGAGGAGTACGGCTCCGATTCGCAGCAGGCCCGCTGCCAGTTTTCTCTCAATGGAATCCATGTTCTTTCAAATGATTTGCTAAATTTGCAGCCTAGCTTACAAATATAGCAATTTTATACCTCAAGATGCACAAGATCTACCTTGAAAAGAGATGTATCCTGATCTGCCCGCCCGATGATCCGGCCCTTTCCGACCCCAATTCGATCGAGCTGCATCTGGGAACGGCACCGGACATCGCCTCTATCGTGGATATGTTCGAGACTTCAGCATCCCTTTCTAGGGTGTATATTCCTACTGATGACATCGAGGAAACTTACCACGGCTTCTGCGCCCAGTTCAAGGAGGTGAATGCCGCGGGAGGGCTAGTGTCCAACCGCAGGGGCGATGTACTGCTGATCAGGAGGAACGACCTCTGGGATCTTCCGAAAGGGCATCAGGAACAGGGGGAGGACATCAGCGTCACCGCCCTGCGAGAGGTGCAGGAAGAGACCGGAGTCCTGAACCTCGAACTCAAGGAACTGATTTGCATCACCGACCACTGCTACCGCCGCGACGGCATCTGGCACCTCAAGCACACATGGTGGTACGACATGCTCTACATGGATCCGGTGGACCTCACGCCCCAGCGGGAAGAAGACATCACAAAGGCGGCCTGGGTCGCCCGCTCAGGTCTCTCACCCTATCTAAAGAACACCTATCCCTCGATCGTAGAGGTCTTCCGTGAGGCAAGGGGATAATCTTCCAGGCATGATGAAACATTTTTCCGGGAAGAAACGTATATTAGAGGTATCGGAAAAATTATATGAAACTTTCTCAATTCCAATTCCTCCTTCCGAAGGAGCGCGTGGCCCAGGAGCCTACAAGGTGGCGCGACGAATGCAAACTCATGGTTGTCCATAAGGACACAGGCGAGATCGAGCACAGGATTTTCAAGGACATCATCGATTATTTCGGAAAGGGCGACACCTTCGTGTTCAATGACACCAAGGTTTTCCCTGCAAGGCTCTACGGCAAGAAGGAAAAGACCGGAGCAGACATCATGGTGTTCCTCCTGAGGGAACTCAACCGCGAGCAGCATCTCTGGGACGTAATCGTGGATCCTGCAAGGAAGATAAGGATTGGCAACAAACTCTATTTCGGTGACGACCAGAGTCTTGTGGCTGAGGTAATCGACAACACCACCTCAAGGGGACGTACCCTGAGATTCCTCTATGACGGTCCTTATGAGGACTTCAAGCAGTCACTCTTCAGCCTCGGCGAACTGCCCGTGCCGAAGTGGGTAAAGAACAAGGTAACCCCTGAGGATAACGAGAACTACCAGACGATCTTCGCAAAGAACGAAGGCGCCGTGGCAGTGCCGGCAGCCGGAACCCATTTCAGCCGTGAACTCTTCAACCGAATGATCCTCAAGGACATTGAGAAGGCTTTCATCACAGTCCACATGGGTATAGGTCAGTTCCGCAGGGTTGACGTGGAGGACCTCTCAAAGCACAGGATGGACTCTGAAAGGATCATCATCCAGCCTGAGGCATGCGAGATCATCAACAAGGCCAAGAATTCAGGCCACAAGGTGGTCGCCATCGGAACCACGGTTGTCCGCGGACTTGAGACCTATGTGACTACGACACACGAAGTCAAGCCCTACGACGGATGGACCAACAAGTTCATCTTTCCTCCCTACGATTTTTCCGTCCCTGACGCCATCGTCTCCGGATTCCATCTTCCGGAATCAACCATGCTCATGACAGTGGCCGCGTTCGGAGGATTCGACAATGTCATGAATGCCTACAAGGTCGCGCTCGACGGGGACTACCGGTTCGGACCCTATGGCGATGCGATGCTTGTAATCTAAACTTCAATCTAAACCAACTTATTATGGAATATGGAAAACTTCAACGACGAGAAAGTGTGCCTGTGCGCACTCAACCGGATCTTCGGGTTCGAGCCGAAGATCGGACGGATGCTGGTGGAAGCCTTCGGCGGTGCAGCCGAAGTCTTCCGTCAAACCAGTAAGGATATTTCTGAAGCCCTAGGGGCATATTCAAGGACCAGATACGCTTCGGCAATCACCGTGAGTGCCTGTGAGTCTGCAGCCATGGAGCTTGAAAAGCTCGATGGCGAAGGATTCACGTTCATGGGCATGGGTGAACCTGGCTACCCGTCCTTGCTCCTCGAGTGCGAGGATCCTCCCCTTGGACTCTATTTCAAAGGATCTTCCCTGCCTGAACATGTTTTCGACCGGAGGCCGCAGGTGGCGATAGTCGGGACAAGGAGCATGTCCTACTATGGCAGGGACTGGTGCCGCATGATGGTCGAAGCAATGTCCAAAGCAAAGGTCAAACCATTGATCGTGAGCGGCCTGGCAATAGGTATCGATGCAACCGCCCATAAAGCGGCACTCGACTTCGGGCTCCCCACCGTCGCTGTGATGGCCACCGGGATCGACCTGATCTATCCACCCAGGAACAACAGGCTTGGTGAAAGGATAGCCTCTACCGAAGGCTGTGCCCTTGTCACGGATTATCCCCCGGGGACCGAGGCTGTCAGGATCAATTTCCTCCGCAGGAACAGGATCATCGCAGGGATCTGCAAGGCTACCATCCTGGCAGAGTCTAAGATCAAGGGAGGAGGAATGATGACGGCCAGGCTGGCCGGTTCTTACGACAGAGACGTATTTGCCCTCCCGGGAAGGGTGGACGATCCTCTCTCCCAGGGCTGCAACCTATTGATAAAAGAGAATATAGCTGCGCCGATAGGGAACCTTTCCGACCTTGTCTCCAAGCTCGGGCTCGGAGACTCCGGCATCCGGCGGAAAGAAGACTTCAGGACAGCGGTGGCGGAATGCTATTCGGAGATTCCTGATGAGGAGAGGGAGGACCTGCTGAAAGCGGCCATGAAGATAAAGGGCAGCAGAGGAATCGCCGTGGACGAACTGTGTTCATCCCTTGGCTGGGCCTACAGCAAGGCTAGCAGGATCATAACCACCCTCGAGTGTGATGGATTCATCTCCGTAGACCTGCTTCAACATTGTTCCCCGAGATTGGACAAGTAATCGGGAAAATGAGTATCTTTGAAGACATGTTCTTCATCGACACCCATTGTCACATCTCTGACGAGGCATTTTCCGGCGAGGAGGATGCCTATATCTCCCGTGCTCTTGAGGCAGGCGTTAGCATGATGCTCCAGCCGGACGTAGACAGCTCTGAAAGGGACGCCATGTTCGCCCTTACGGACCGTCATCCCGAAGTCCTTCGACCCATGCTCGGGCTGTACCCGGGATCCGTGGACGGCAACTGGAGAGATGAAATCGACAGGATGCTTGAATATTCCGACCGCCACGTTGTTGCAATAGGCGAAATCGGGCTGGACTACCATGAGGGCCGCGAATTCGAGAAAGAGCAGAAAGAAGCCCTCAGATGGCAGTTCGAATACGCCAAGAGCAAGGGTCTGCCGGTGAACATCCATCTCAGGGATGCCATGGGCGACTTCCTGGATGTCGTGCGCGAACACCCCGGGCTTCGTGGGAACATGCACGCCTACAGCGGAAGCTATGAGAGTTTCCTGGAACTCCAGAGACTCGGGGACTGGTACATCGGTGTCGGAGGCGTGGTAACATTCAAGAACGCTTCACTCGCCGAAGTAGTGAAGAAGGTCCCTCTTGAAAGGATTGTCCTCGAGACCGACGCTCCCTACCTCACCCCGGTTCCCTACCGGGGAAAGAGAAACGAGAGCTCATACATCCCGATAATCGCCGCAAAGGTGGCGGAACTCAAAGGCATCTCCGTCGAGGAGGTCGCAGAAACAACCACGAACAACGCTAAAAATCTTTTCGGAATATGACAGGCTCCTCAATTCTGATGATCTACACCGGTGGCACCATCGGTATGAAACAGGATCCCAAGGACCAAACCCTGAAGCCTTTCGACTTCAGCCAGATCCTCGAGGAAGTACCCGAGCTGGGCAAATATGCCCTCAACATCGATTCCTACACCTTCAATCCCCTTATCGACTCTTCCGACGTGGAGCCGTCGCTATGGCAATCGCTGGCGACTCTCATAAAGGACCGATATGATGAGTACGACGGATTCGTGGTCCTTCACGGAACCGACACGATGGCATATTCAGCTTCCGCACTGAGTTTCATGCTGGACAACCTCACGAAGCCGGTGATTTTCACCGGAAGCCAGCTTCCCATCGGTGTACCAAGGACGGATGGGAAGGAAAACCTCATTTCTGCCGTGGAGATTGCTGCAGCTAAAGACGAGGATGGTCATTCCCTGGTTCCGGAAGTCTGCATATTCTTTGATTCCCAACTCCTCAGGGGCAACAGGTGCACAAAGGTCAGCTCAGAGGAATTCCGAGCCTTCCGCTCGCCTAACTACCCTGCCCTCGCCGAAGCCGGGATCAACATCAGATACAACCGCAAGGCGATTGCCGAACCACAGGACTGGTCAGCCCCAATCCGTATTTCGACCAACCTGGACACCAGGGTGTCGATCCTCAAGGTCCACCCTGGGATCACCCCGCAGGTGATGAGGTACTTCCTCTGCGGAGACGGGACAAGGGCAGTCATCCTCGAAACCTACGGTTCCGGGAACGCCCCTTCAAGCCAGTGGTTCCTGGACATTGTGAGGGAGGCTGCAGCCATGGGCAAGGTTCTGATGAATGTCACCCAATGCCTTTCAGGTTCCGTGGATATGGACCTCTACGCCACTGGAAAGGCTCTGGAAAAGATAGGCGTGGTCTCCGGCAGGGACATAACGACGGAAAGCGCGCTGGCAAAGCTGTTCTGCCTGATGGGGAACAGCAAGGACAACGAATGGGTAAAGAACCGGCTCGGGGACAATCTTAAAGGAGAAATTTCGAAGTAACCCTTGCCTTTTGAAAATAAATTAGTAAATTGCAACGGTTTTTTGGAGGGTTTCCCGACCCCCTCAATGAGTCAGAACGAATTAACTATTTAATACTTTATTAATTAAAACACACGAAAACGGTTATGAAAAAGTTTTTCATGTTCTTGGCAGTAGCAGGTGCTCTCACCCTCTCTGCTAGCATCGCGTCCGCACAGGACCAGGCCGCTGCAGCTCCTGCTACCGAGCAGGCCGCTCCCCAGCAGCTCTCCGCTGAGGATCTCCTCAAAGGTACCGGCGAGGATGTTCCTTTCCACCAGCAGATCAAGTCCTACTTCATCCAGGGAGGTCCGGCCTTCATGTCCGCAATCATCCTCTGCTTGGTCCTCGGTCTTGCTCTCGCAATTGAAAGGATCCTCTACCTGTCGCTCGCAAAGACCAACACCAAGAAGCTCATCGCCAAGGTCGAGGAAGCTCTCGCCGAAGGTGGTGTAGAGAAGGCAAAGGACCTCTGCCGCAACACCAAGGGTCCCGTCGCCAGCATCTTCTACGATGGTCTGCTTCACTATGATGAAGGACTCGATGTGGTCGAAAAGAGAATCGCTTCTGCCGGTGGCGTCCAGATGAGCCTTATGGAGAACAACCTTTCCTGGATCTCCCTGTTCATCGCAATCGCCCCTTCACTCGGATTCTTGGGAACAGTTATCGGTATGGTCAAGGCCTTCGATGCTATCGAGGCTGCGGGTGACATCTCCCCGAACATCGTCGCTGGAGGTATGAAGGTCGCCCTTATCACCACCGTCGGTGGTCTTATCGTGGCTATGATTCTCCAGGTGTTCTACAACTATATTCTTTCCAGGATCGATGCTCTTTCGATCGACATGGAGGAGGCTTCCATCAACCTCGTCGACGCTCTTGCAAAGTACGAGAAGAAGTCCAAATAATTATAGTATAGTTAGAATCACTCTTTAGAATCTGTTGAAATGAACAAATTATCCAAGATAATCGGCTGGGTGCTGGGTATTGTAGGCATCGTGCTGGGAGTCTGGTGTCTTGCCAAAGGCGAGGCAACAAACGAAGGCCCGGTGAACGTGCTCCTCAGGTACAGCTACTTCCTGCTTATCGCAGCGGTAGTGATCCTGCTCGGACTTGCCCTCATCATGGCCGCTAAGAACAATCCGAAGAGCCTTATCAGGGCGCTGATCATCCTGGTCGGCATCGCGATAGTCGTAGGCATCGCCTATGCCCTGGCTCCCGGCACTCCTGCCGCCAACGTGAGAGAGCAGCCTAGCACATCACTGCTCAAGCTTACTGACACTTGGCTTATTCTGGTCTACATCCTCGGAGGTGCAGCAATTGTGTCCATCCTCTTCGGTGTTATCAGAAACGCTATCACCAACAAATAATTTTCGGCTATGGCTAAAAAGAAAACTCCGGGTCTGAACACCCAATCAACAGCCGACATCGCTTTCCTTCTGTTGTGCTACTTCCTGATGGTTTCCACCATGGACCAGCAGTCCGGTCTTGTACGCCGTCTGCCCCAGATGCCTGACAAGAACCAGAAGACAGAAGACACGAAGGTCAACAGGCGCAATATCATCATCGTGAAGATCAACTCTTCCGACAGGCTGTTTGCAGGTGACCAGCTCATGGATGTTAGCCAGCTCAAGGACAAGATCAAGGAATTCATGACGAATCCCAACGAAGACCCTAACCTTCCTGAGAAGGAAGTCAAGAACATCGAGGGATTCGGTGATTATCCGGTTACCAAGGGAGTCATATCTCTTCAGAATGACCGCGGAACAAGTTACAAGGCTTACATAGCAGTTCAGAACGAACTCGTAAAGGCTATCAACGAGATCCGTGACGACTTCTGCCGCCAGAACTTCGGAAGGGTGTACAACGCCTGCTCCGAGGATCAGCAGAAGATTGCCAGGGAAGCTATTCCGCAGAACATTTCCGAAGCAGAGCCTAAGGACGTAACCAAAAAGTAATTCAGGAGGATAAGAATATGCCTATTTTCAAAAGAAGTGGTAAGAAAGACATGCCCGAGCTTGGAACAAGCTCCGACATCGTGTTCATGTTCCTGTTCTTCTTCATGGTGACCACCCAGATGCGTTCCAGTGAAGTGAAGGTCAGGGTACATCTTCCTGAAGCTACCGAGGTTGCGAAACTTGAAAGGAAAGACTTGGCATCCTACATCTACATCGGTTCCCCTAACGCCCAGTATCAGGGCCAGTACGGTACCGAGGCCAGGATCCAGCTCAACGACTCCTTCAAGACAACCAATGACATCCGCGACTTTATCGCCGCCGAGCGCGACGCCATGAGCGAGGCCGACAGACAGTTGATGCAGGTTTCAATCAAAGCTGACGAGGATGTCAGGATGGGTATCGTTACGGACGTGAAGCAGGAGCTGAGGCGCTGCTCCGCCCTTAAGATCATGTACGCCGCCCGCAAGGCCGGACAGTAACCCGTCAGGACATAAGAATGAAAAAAGGACGCACGAAAGTGTGTCCTTTTTTGTGTGTCAATCTCTTTGTCTTGGCTGAATTTTATAGTAACTTTGTATGATTATGTAATAATTGGCAACAATGAGCGATATTATCAGGACAAAGGTAAAGGACCTGCTTAAGTCAGCTCCAGGACAAGAGGTTCTGGCTAAGGGCTGGGTAAGGACAAAGAGAGGAAACAAACAGATCAAGTTCGTCGCACTCAACGACGGCTCGACAGTTTACAACATACAGATCGTAGTGGACATGGCCTCATTCGACGAGGCGCTGGTAGCAAAGATCACCACCGGAGCCAGCCTCGCAGTAAAAGGTACCCTGGTCGAGTCTGTAGGCAGCGGCCAGGCCGTCGAGATTCAGGCAAAGGAAATCGAAGTGCTGGGAGAGTGCGATCCTATGAGGTATCCCCTTCAGAAGAAAGACACTTCTCTTGAATACCTCCGTACGGTAGCCCACATGCGTCCCAGGACCAACACCTTCGGTGCTATCCTCAGGATACGCCATGCCATGGCTTTCGCAATCCACAAATTCTTCAACGGCAAGGGCTTTGTCTATCTCAATACCCCCCTCATCACAGAATCAGATGCTGAAGGAGCAGGAGACATGTTCCAGGTCACGACACTGAATCTGGAGAACGTCCCCAAGAAAGACAATGGCAAAGTCGATTTCAGCAAGGATTTCTTCGGCAAAAAGACCAGTCTCACAGTGAGCGGACAGCTCGAAGGTGAACTCGGCGCAACTGCAGTCGGCGAGATCTACACTTTCGGTCCTACCTTCAGGGCGGAGAACTCCAACACTCCAAGGCATCTCGCCGAGTTTTGGATGATCGAACCCGAGATGGCATTCTACGACATCAACGACAACATGGTCCTGGCCGAGGAATTCGTGAAGTACCTCGTCCAGTACGCTTTGGACAACTGCATGGACGACCTGCAGTTCCTGAACAACAAATACGACGAAGGCCTTATCGAAAGGCTTCGCAGCGTCCTTGGCATAGAGTTCCAGAGACTTACCTACACCGATGCAGTAGAGATTCTCGAAGAGGCAGTCAGGAACGGCGTACAGTTCGAGTTCCCTGTCAGCTGGGGAACTGACTTCCAGAGCGAGCATGAGCGCTACCTCGTCGAGAAACACTTCGGCAAGCCGGTCATCCTTACCGACTTCCCGATGGCAATCAAGGCCTTCTACATGAAGCAGAACGAAGGCTGTGCCCCCGGATGTGAGACCGTCAGGGGCATGGATGTCCTGTTCCCGAAGATCGGTGAGATCATAGGCGGCTCCGAGAGGGAGGCTTCCCTCGAGAAACTCGAAAAGAGGATCACAGACCTTGGCATGAGTCGCAAGAACCTCGAATGGTACATCGACACCCGCCGCTTCGGTACCGTTCCTCACAGCGGCTTCGGACTTGGTTTTGAAAGGCTGCTGCTGTTCGTGACCGGCATGGCCAACATCCGTGACGTCATACCCTTCCCCAGGACTCCAAAGAACGCAGAATTCTAATTAACAACAGATATGCTAGTCATAGGAATAGCCGGAGGTTCCGGCTCAGGAAAAACCACGGTGGTGAATGCAATCACGAGCAAGCTCAAGGAAAAGGTCGTGATAATCCCTCAGGACTCGTACTATAAGGATTCGAGCCATCTCCCTATGGAAGAAAGGCAGCAGATCAATTTCGACCATCCTGACGCCATCGACTTCAAACTGCTCTGCCAGCAGCTTGCCGAACTCAAGGAAGGCCACACCATCGAGCAGCCCGTCTATTCCTACATCACCTGCTCAAGGTCCAAGACCGAGACGGTGACAGTGGCGCCGGCAGACGTGATCATCATCGAAGGTATCCTCATCTTCACCTGCAAGGAACTCAGGGACCAGATGGACATAAAGATATTCGTGGATGCCGATGATGACGACCGCCTGATGAGGGTCATGGCCAGGGACATCCTCGAAAGGGGCAAGACCGTCGAGACCGTGATAGAAAGGTACACCAAGACGGTCAAGCCGATGTACCTCCAGTTCATAGAGCCAAGCAAGCGTTACGCCGACATCATAATCCCCCAGGGAGGGCATAACAAGGTGGCTGTCGATGTAATCTCAGCCACAGTCGAGAAGTCCATTCAGGAAAAGAAAGCAGTAAACGAATAAACGAGGCACATGCAGAGCGAAGACAGGGCAGGACTCTACATTACGGTGATATTCCATCTTGTGATTATCATCATTCTCCTGGCCTGCCAAATCGGAGCTGTGCTGAGGCGTGACAACACCTTTGTCCTGGATTTCTCCAAGCAGGAAGAGGTAGAGAAACAGAAGGCAGAAGAGAATTTCAAGGAGGAAGTCAGTGACCGTCTTGACCAGCTGCTTGCATCTTCAGCCGGAGTTCCGATACGCAACATTGCCGTAGACAGGAGTTCCGCCCTTAAAGACGACCGTAATACCAACGCCGAACAACTCTACAAGGATGCAGAGAGGCTGGCCCAGGAACTCAAGGACGGATTCAAGGCTGATGAGCCTGACGATGACTATGTAGCCATCAGCAAGCCTGCCCAGCCAAAAAAGGAAGACCCGAAGAAACAGACCTACAGCGGTCCTTCGGTGGTCTCGTACGCACTCGAAGGGAGAAAAGCCAGCAGGCTTTCCATCCCTGCCTACAGATGTCTTGGCGCAGGCCACGTGACCGTGATCATCACGGTCGACCCGTCCGGGAACGTGATCGGAGCCAAGGTCCAGGAAGACGCATCTTCCAATGACAAGTGTCTCAGGGATTTCGCCATCAGGGCAGCCAGGCTTTCAAAGTTCTCGGCTTCGACCTCGGCGCCCGCCAGGCAACTTGGGAACATTGTCTACATGTTCATCGCGCAATGACCAGAAAAACCCTCTACCTGCTGACCGCACTGGCCGTAGTCCTGATCGCTGGGATTATTGCGGCTCTTACGTCACTCTATTCCGGGACAGATCGGAAATCCCGTCCCGTTGAGACAGGGCAGATTGTGGAACACCACGCTCTTATCGAAGCCGTGCCCTCAGATGCGGCTATAGTGTTCTGCATGAAGGATTTCGGAAGAGCTGTAGACTATCTTTGCGACACAGTGGCAGTGTTCTGGGAACTCACCTCCGGCAAATTCGATTTCCTGGCTGAAGAGTCTTTCGGAAGCATCCGCAGAGCTCCGGCGGTGGTCTCGATCCACTATAGCAAGGACATGCCTCCCCTTCTGGTTGTCAAGGCTCCAGGCGAGATTACGGATTCCACAGCAACCGATTTCAACCGCCTCAAGGCTGCTGCAGACACAGCCGGACTTTTTACCAAAGTGGATGGCAGCCTGCTGCTGATCTCCTCATCCGAGACAATCATCAACTCTTCTATAAGGCACATGGCCGAAGGGCACTCCATCCTCGAAGCCAACGGGTTTGCCGAGATCTCATCCAAGGTAGCCGGAAGCGACATCCTTTTCGCATGCAATTCCTACACGGACAATATCCTGGAGACTTATTTCTCAAGGAAATTCCGGAAGACAGGCACGTTCTTCAAGGAACTTGCCGGATGGACTGCCTTCAGCATCACAAAGCATTCCGAGCAGGAGGTAGTCCTTAACGGTGACCTCCTCTATGAAAGCGATCCGTCCTATTACATGAACGTACTACGCCATGCAGGCACTTCATCGGTCGGAGTCGCAGAGGCTGTCCCTGCCCACACGGATTTCATCATAGATCTCCCGATCGGAAGTATCGCATCTTACATCAAGGCGTACCGCAATTACCTGGATGCCAAGACAAGTCTTGACAAATACGAATCCATCCTCTCAAAGCAGAAGAAAGAGACAGGCAAGTCCGCGGAAGACTGGGCAAAAGCAATCGATCTCAAGGAAGTTGCCGTGGCCAACATCCACTTCGGTGACAAACTAAGGCAACTTCTCCTAATCAAGCCAGGCAGCAAGCAGGACATGGACGGAGTCGTTGACTTCAGTTCCCATGCCGGTTTCACGAAGACCTTGTTCGGAGACATATTCACAGGAGAAGACGAGAATGCCGCAACCCTCATGAAGGGATGGATAGTGGTTGGATCAAGGGGTTGCGTAGAGGAGTATTCAAAACTGATGGGTGAGACTCTCAAGGAGAGACTCTCAGACAACGGTCTTGGTGGGCAGATTCCGCAGAAAGGCTGCGGATTCTGGATGTACCACTCACTCAGCGAGGACCCGAACTTGATCGACGCCACTTTCAGCCCGATGATGGCCAAGGGAGTCCGCAACGTAATCAAGGGCGTAACCTTCGTCCCGGTAACCCTTGCCGCAATGTCCAAAGGTGACAAGATGGGACTCGAACTCATCCTTTCCAGGACCAACATCACCAAAAGCAAGGCACCTGATGTTCAGGCTGCGGACAGAGACACGGCAATCGTAGTTCCGGCAGGTCCTTTCAAGGTCTTGAACAGTGCAACCGGCAAGGAAAACACCTTCTACCAAAACAGTCACCTTTCCCTGTGCCTCCAGGACGAGAACGGAAAGGATGTCTGGGGAATACCTTTCAAGTTCCCGGTCCTTGGATATGTCCAGGAGGTTGATTATTACAACAATGGGAAATTGCAGTACCTCTTCGCTGCTGACAGTAAACTATACCTGATCGACAGGCTCGGCCGCTTTGTAGGAGGCTTCCCCGTAGACTTAGGCAAGAAAATTGCGGTCGGACCGATGGTGTATGATTTCACGGGAGCGAAGGGTTACACGGCTATGGTCCTCCACAAGGACAACACTGTCGGACTTTATGACCTTCACGGAAAGAAAGCTGCCTCCTGGAACGGCATAACGGCAAAAGAGACTATCAAGAGCCTGCCGGAACTTCTGGAAGGAAAGAATAAAAAATACTGGGTGGTCAGGACTTCAAGACAGACCATGGTATATCCTTTCGAAGGCGGGGAACCGCTGGTAAAAGGTGATGGAAACAAGATGATCCGCCCTGACAGCAGGATCACCATAAACGAAAAAGGTGCAGTTTCTGCCAAATGCTACGACGGCAAGGACAGGACCTTCAAGCTGGACAACGAAAAAAGATAATACTATGAGCGAATTCGAATTCCAATCGGTCAACAAGATGATCGAGAAGAGTTTCAGGGACAACTGGGACAGACTGGCACTTTCGAACTACCAGGGAGTGAGCTTGTGCTACAGGGATGTGGCCAGGAGAATAGAGAAACTCCACATCGCCTTTGAGAAATGCTTCCTGCACAAGGGTGACAAGGTCGCCATCTGTGCACGCAACCAAGTCAACTGGGCCGTGAGTTATCTCGCCACAATGACCTATGGAGCCGTCGTGGTCCCTATCCTGCATGAGTTCAAGCCGGGAAACATCCACTACCTCGTCAATCATTCCGAGGCCAAGGTTCTCTTCGTGGACGATGTGATCTGGGAAGGTCTCAGTCCCGACGAGATGCCCGGAGTATACGCTGTCGTAAGGATCAATACTTTCCAGTTGCTCTACGCCAAGAACGACCGCATCATCGAGGCTCGTGAGCACATGAATGAATATTTCGGGAAGCGTCACCCCAACGCCTTCCTTCCGGAGGATCTCTGCTACTACAAGGACTCCCCCAACGAACTGGCGATGATCAACTACACTTCCGGGACCTCCGGGTTCTCGAAAGGTGTCATGATTCCTTACAGGGCACTTTGCTCCAACATCCAGTTCGCGAAGCATGTGTTACCTGAATTGGGCAACACATCCAACGTGGTCTCGATGCTTCCGACTGCACACATGTACGGAATGATGTTCGAGTTCCTCTTCGAGATGACCATCGGAATGCATGTCCACTTCCTCACGAGGGTGCCCAGCCCTAAGATCATCATGCAGGCGCTCCAGGAAGTCAAGCCTAACATCATCATTGCTGTTCCGCTGATCATAGAGAAGGTCTATAAGTCCAAGATCCAGAAGATGATCGAGAAAGGCAGCATCAAGACGATGCTCAGGATACCCGTCCTGAACGACATGGTCCGCAAGAAGATCCGCACCGAACTGGTGAACGCTTTCGGAGGCAACTTCGTCGAGGTCATAATGGGAGGAGCAGCCTTCAACAAGGAGATCGAGAAGTTCTTCTGGGACATTGACTTCCCTTACACCGTGGGCTATGGCATGACCGAGTGCGCCCCGATCATCGCCTACGACCATTTCAACGACAAGAAACTCTATTCCTGCGGCAAGGCAGCCTACAACATGCAGATCAAGATCGATTCCGACGATCCACAGCACATCGAAGGTGAAATCCTCTGCAAGGGGCCAAACACCGCCCTGGGTTACTTCAAGAACGAGGATGCCACCAAGGATCTTTTCACCGAAGACGGCTGGATGAGGACCGGAGACATGGGTATCATCGACAAGGACGGCTATCTCTTCATCAGGGGCCGAAGCAAGTGCATGATCCTGGGTCCCAACGGCCAGAACATCTATCCTGAGGAACTTGAGACCGTGATCAACGCCGTAACCTATGTCGTCGATTCCCTCGTTATCGAAGACAACGGAGGCCTCACAGCCCTTATCTATCCGGACTACCACCAGGCCGAACTGGACGGACTCAGCCGTACCGAGCTTGAGAAGAACATCACGGCCCTCCTTCCCGAGATCAACAAGGAGATTCCCGGCTATGCGCAGATCCGTAAGATCGAGTTCATGCCTGAAGACTTCGAAAGGACCCCGAAGCGTTCAATCAAGAGATACCTCTACCAGAGAAACGGATAGAAATGGAAAAATTCGACGAAAGATACCTTGAGATGGCCGGAATCTGGGCCAAGAATTCGTACTGCAAGAGGCGTCAGGTCGGTGCATTGATCGTCAAAGACAAGATGATCATTTCCGACGGTTACAACGGAACCCCTTCCGGTTTCGAGAACATCTGCGAAGACGGAAACGGCGTGACCAAGCCATATGTTCTCCATGCAGAGGCCAATGCAATCACTAAGGTTGCCAAATCCGGTAACAGCAGCGAGGGTGCAACTCTCTACGTGACTGCTTCTCCATGCCTGGAATGTTCAAAACTGATCATCCAGTCAGGCATCAAGAGAGTTGTCTACAAGGACGAGTACCGCCTTACGGACGGAGTCGACTTGCTCAGAAGGGCAGGAATAGAAGTTGAAAAGATCGACTAGGATGAAACGCTATTTCCCTGTACTGATTGCTGTCCTGGGCATAATCGTAGGCGCACTTTCTGTGGCCACCTACAACACTTGGCTGCAAAAAAAGAATTTCTATAAAACCCAGTACGGGGAGTGGCGGAAGCTCAACCTCATCCTGGAACAGGTCGACAAGAACTATGTCGACACCGTCGACAACGAGAAGGTGACCGATGCCGCCATCGTAGCGGCACTTGCCGAACTTGATCCACACTCGGTCTACATGCCACCGGTGGAACTGGACGCTACCGAGACCGACCTTGCCGGCAATTTCGACGGAATCGGAATCCAGTTCAACGTCCCCAACGACACCGCTATCGTCCTGGAAGTCATTCCCGGAGGTCCCTCCGAGAAGGCAGGCCTTCTTCAGGGAGACAGGATCCTTAAGGTAGGAGACAAGGTGATCGCCGGCGTGAACTTTCCCCAGGACAGCATGGTCCGCAGAATGAAGGGACCTGCCGGATCAAAAGTCGAAATCCTTATCGGAAGGGGCAAGGAACAAATCCTCTTCGAAATCACCAGGGGCAAGGTTCCGGTCCACTGTGTCGATGCAGCCTTCATGGTGGACGACACCACTGCCTACCTGAAGCTCTCCAAGTTCTCCAAGACCACTTACCAGGAAGTCAACCATGCTGCCACGAAGCTCCTTGCACAGGGTATGAAGAAGCTGATCTTCGACCTCCGCGACAACAGCGGCGGCTATTTCGACCAGGCACTCCTTCTTGGAAACATGTTCCTTGAGAAGGGAGATGACATCGTCTATATGCAGGGACTCCACCGCAAGAAGGAAGATTACAAAGCCGACGGAAGGGGTATATTGAAGGATATTACCTTGGACGTACTGATCAATGAATCAACTGCATCCTCAAGCGAGATCTTCGCCGGTGCGATCCAGGACAATGACAGGGGCAGGATTATCGGAAGACGTTCCTTCGGAAAGGGCCTCGTCCAGGAGCCTATCTATTTCAACGACGGTTCAGGAGTCAGGCTGACAGTCGCAAGATTCTACACTCCCTCAGGACGCTGCATCCAGAAACCATATTCAGACGACTACCGCTACGACATCTACAAGCGCTACTCCGGCGGGGAGATGTATGATGCAGACAGTATAAAAGTGGACTCCAGCGCAGTCTTCAAGACCATCGGAGGAAGGACAGTCTATGGCGGCGGTGGAATCATTCCGGACATATTCGTTCCTCTGGACACTACCCGTGCCAGCAATTTCTTCATTGCCTGCAACCGCAAGACCACCCAGATGAGGTTCGCCTCGGCAATGTTCGACCGCTACAGGGAATCCTTATCAAGGATAAGCGACTTCGGCGAACTCGAGCTTTTCCTCAACAAGATGGACATTCCTTCGAAGTTCCGTCAATACGCCTCCGCAACCGACGGCATCACCTGTTCGGACCAGGAATGGAAGGATACCGAAAGCTACCTGCTTCCCCAGCTCCGCGCCCTTGTAGGCCGCTACTCCAAACTAGGGGAGGATGCCTTCTACAAACTCTATCTGGGAGTCGATACTACAGTAAAGAAAGCTATTGGATCGGAGTGACGTAGAGTTTTACGTCCTCTGCGCTGATCGGATTCCCGCCCAGTATCATCAGGCGTTCCACCACATTGTTCAGCTCACGGATGTTTCCGGGCCAGGTCTTCTCCTGGAGGAGCTTTATGGCTTCTGGAGAGAACTCCTTGGCCGGCATGCCAGACTCCGTACTTACCTGCTTGATGAAATAATCCACAAGTAGAGGAATGTCATCCTTGCGCTCGTCAAGCGAGGGGACATTGATGACAATCACACTCAGACGGTGATAAAGGTCCTCCCTGAAATTCCCTTTTTCAATCTCCTTACGCAAGTCTTTGTTCGTGGCAGCGACGACCCTGACGTCCACGACTATATCCTTGTCGCTTCCGACCCTGGAGAGTTTCTTTTCCTGAAGGACACGCAGGACCTTGGCCTGCGCGGCGAGACTCATGTCCCCGATTTCGTCAAGGAAAAGGGTACCTCCGTCGGCCTGTTCGAACTTTCCCTTATGCTGCTTGATGGCAGAGGTGAAAGACCCTTTCTCATGACCGAATAGCTCACTCTCAATCAGTTCAGAGGGGATGGCTGCACAGTTGACTTCGATGTAGGGCATCCCGCTGCGGGTGCTCTGCTCATAAAGGCTCCTGGCCACGAGCTCTTTACCGGAGCCGTTGGGGCCTATGATAAGCACCCTGGCATCAGTAGGAGCTACTTTCGTAATCATGTCACGGATGTGTTGCATCGGCTCGGACTCGCCTATCATTTTCTGGCCATAGACCTTTTTCTTGAGCTGTCGGTTCTCCTTTACAATGCTGACCTTGTCAGTAGCATTCTTTATGGTGATCAAGATCCGGTTGAGATCCAAGGGCTTCTGGATGAAATCAAAGGCTCCTTTCTTGATGCACTCCACGGCTGTCTCGATGTCACCGTGGCCTGATATCATTACGACAGCGGAGTCGACTCCGTCAGCCACGATCTTCTCAAGGACCTCAGTTCCGTCCATCCCGGGCATCTTGATGTCGCAGAAAATCACATCGAACTTTTCCTTGTCAACCTTGGCAAGGGCGGAAGGCCCGTCCTCTGCTACATCCACATCATAACCTTCGTCACCAAGGATCTCCTTGAGGGAATTCCTGATGGCCCTTTCATCGTCAACTATGAGAATCTTCATTTCGGATTGTTTTTCATTCACTCTTTATGCAAATATCGGACATTTTTCTCGGAATTTTGATATTTTTGTCTTTATGAACATACCTGATATCATCATAGCCGTCGACGGCTACTCATCAACCGGCAAGAGCACATTCGCAAAGCTTGTCGCAGAAAAATATTCATTCCTTTACCTCGACTCCGGAGCACTCTACAGAGGCGTTACGCTTTACGCCCTGGAGAACGGCCTTATCGATCCCGAAGGGAAGATCGACGAGGATGGGTTAAGGGCCGCCCTGCCTTCCCTCACCTTGGATTTCAGGCCGGAAGGGACCTTCATAGGAGACCGCTGCGTCGAGAAAGAGATCCGTACCCTGGAGGTTTCCAGCCATGTCAGCCCGGTTTCTGCCATCCCCTTCGTAAGGAATTTCGTTGATGACAGGCTACATGCCTTCGGCCTTCGCAAGAGGGTCATCATGGACGGCAGGGACATTGGAACGACAGTTTTCCCCGAAGCCGAGATCAAGATATTCATGATCGCCACACCCGAAGTGAGGGCACAGAGGCGTTTTGACGAAATGAAGGCCAAGGGGCAGGATCCGGTGTTTGAGGACGTCATGAAGAACCTTCTGGAGAGGGACTATATCGACTCCCACAGGGAGGTATCTCCTCTCTCACGCGCCGATGATGCCTACGTCATGGACAATTCCGACATGACTCTCCACGAGGAAACTGTCTGGTTCCAGGGGCTTTGCCAGGGCAAGTTCGGAATCCTTGAATAATGGCTCTTTCCGTTGAGATAGAAAAACATTCCGGTTTCTGCGGCGGGGTCATAAGGGCTATCGGCCGGGCCGAGAAGTTCCTGGATTCCAACCCGGGGAAGAAGCTCTATTCCCTTGGTGCGATAGTACATAACGAGGCGGAACTCTCACGCCTCGGGGCCAGGGGGCTGGTTACCATAGGCCATGAAGACATCGGGAATATTCCTGATCCTGATGAAGAGACACTGCTCATCCGTGCCCACGGAGAGCCGCCTGAGACCTACGAACTAGCCCGCAAAACCGGCATCGATGTCATCGACTGCACTTGTCCCGTGGTACTGAAACTGCAGAAAGACATCCGAGACGCATATCAAAGGATGAACTCTGAGGGGAGCAGAAGGTGCTGCCGCTCAGACGCCTCGCTCCGCTCGGCCCCACCGTTCGCTCCACTTCGTTCCGCTCCGGTCCCCCCTCTTACAGTGCCGAGGGTGGCATGTTCTTCACTGGCAGCAACTTCTGCTCCCGGAAAGATTATCATATTCGGAAAAGTAGGTCATGCGGAAGTACTGGGGTTGCTGGGACAGGTCGGAGGCGACGCCGTGGTTATTGAGAACATGGGCATGCTCCTATCCGCCCTTGAAAAAGGAGAAATCAGGACAGACGTTCCGCTGGAGATCTTCTCCCAGACTACGAAAAGTCCCATTGAATATTCAGAGATCTGCGCTGTCCTCTCTGAAAAGGCTCAAGCCGGACTGACTGTCCACAACACTATCTGTTCGCAGGTTGCATCCAGGCATGAAGAGCTTTCTTCCTTCGCCCAGTCCCACGACATAATCATTTTCGTATCAGGGGCTTCCAGTTCAAACGGGAAAGTCCTGTGCGACCTTTGCAGGTCGAGGAATCCAAGGACCTATCACATCTCTTCTCCTGACGACATCGACCCGGCCTGGTTCGGTCCCGACGACAGGGTCGGCATCTGCGGAGCCACCTCTACCCCACGCTGGCTTCTCGAGCAAGTCGCGGAAGCTGTGCGCTAAAGTATATTTGGAAGAAAAGTCGCAAATAATTAAATTTGCATGATTGAATATTAGAATTTTAACTCATTAGTATATGGCAACAACTGCAGATTTCAAGAACGGACTGTTCATCAGCTACAACGGCAAGCCTTGCCAGGTAGTCTATTTCCAGCATGTAAAACCGGGCAAGGGCCCTGCTTTCGTCAAGACGAAGCTCCGCAACCTTGAGAACGGAAGGATCCTCGAGAACACTTTCACCGCCGGTATGAAGATCGATGTCATCACCGTCGAAAGGCGTCCCTACCAGTTCCTCTATTCAGATGAGGACGGATTCAACTTCATGCATGAGGAGACTTACGAGCAGATCCATCTCCCTCACGACGTGGTCGAGAATGCCGACCTCATGAAAGAAGGCCAGCATGTGGAGATGATGTTCGTACTAGAGCCTGAGGAGAGGTGCCTCACCTGCGAGCTCCCTACCTATGTCGAGCTTGAGGTCACTTACGCCGAACCCGCAGTCAAGGGCAACACAGCTTCCACCAGCGCTCTCAAGGAGGTTACCCTGGAGACCGGTGCAAAGGTGATGGTTCCTCTCTTCATCAACCAGGGAGAGAAGATCACCGTCAACACTTCCGACCGCAGCTACGGCCAGAGGGTCTAGGAACAATAGCTAATCACAAAAAAACGGGTGGATGATTGTCCACCCGTTTTTTGTAATTATCTTTGGGAATATGAGCAACTTATTACTGGCCATCTTGCTAAGTTTCGGAATTATCGCCGGTTCCAAGGCGACGACGGACGGATATGTCTATCTTGGGCACAATGTGGACTTGAGCGGAGAAAAGATGCTGAACATCTACAATGTACCCCCTTCAAAAAACGGGATGGCCGGATTGTGGTTCGAATTCCCGGGCCGGATCGATGACAGCTATGTCAACGAAAACGGAGTTTGCATAGCTTCGCACGAAACACCTTCAATGGAAAATGGCCGTGCAGGCAGACATTTGTACAAGTTACAGACAAAGGCTTTCAGGAAGGCCAGGAGCGCAAGGGAGGCAGTAAGGATCATAGGGACGGGACTAAGGTGGAAGGCTTGCCAAGAGTCCGGCAGAACCTTTCTGATAGCCGACTCAAGGGAAGGTTGGGTCCTCTCAGTAGTAAAGGGCCGGACATGGGTGGCCCAAAGGGTCCCGGACGACGAGATCATGATCATCTCCGGAAGATTCAACATTCAGGAGACAGACCTTAGGGATACAGCAAATTTCATTGGTAGCAAGAGACTGGTCCGGAAAGCCAGAAGGGAGGAATGGAATTTCGCAAAAACATATTCGGTACCATCTATCTTGCCCGGTCCTGAGAACACCGAAGCCTATGCAAAAGCCAGGAAATTCTTTTTCGGAGACAGCCTGAGCCTGGAGGAGGCTCCATTTTCCAGCAAACCTGTGAGGAAGTTCCATCGGAGGGACCTATCCAAATTGCTTTCTGAAGCCCCTATTCATAACGAGAATACTGCACTCACTACAATATTCACCCTCAATCCAAACTATCCTGCCGCGAAAGGTACAGTGATCTGGGTCGGGTTCCCTGGCCAGGACGCTGCCAACCATAACCAGTGGACTATATTCACTAAGTCTCCTGAATCCTGCCACCGGTACGACGATGCCTCCATGGCGATGGACAAGCATTTCCTGGACACCGGCGGTTTCAGGGAACGTTGGCCCGAACATTTCTACTGGCACTATCTCTTTCCCGAGACCAACATCAATGTCATTCCACATGACCACACTGTCTACGTCCCAGAGAGTCAGCGCGGTGGGCATGACTCATTCAACGACCACTTCCATGTCCTCGGAGACGAAAAGAGAGGGTTGCTTCATGCTTTCTGGACTCAGGGATCGTACGAGGCTGCGGATGACGAGAAGGTGGTGTACTCCAGCAGTGCAGACGGAGGAAAAACCTGGACGGAGCCGGTCATGATCGCTGGTTCGCCTTCCATCGAAGACCCGCAACCCGTGGCTGCCTGGCAACAGCCAATGATCAGCAGGAGCGGGAGGCTCTACTGCCTGTGGAACCAAGAAACTACTGTAAAGAAACATCTATGCGGCCTCATGTTCGGCAGGTATTCAGATGACGGTGGAAAGACTTGGAGCAAGCCGGAACAAGTACCCTTCCCCATCAGGTTCAAGGCCGATCCTGAAGACCCTTCAGTCCCTCCGACCTGGTGCATGTGGCAGAGGCCCCTTCGCCTCGGGAAGGACGGACGCTACATTGCAGGCTGCTCACGTTACGGCTCCGACGGCATAAGCAAGGTGGAATTCTGGCAATACGAGAACATTGATGAGGATCCGGAGATAAAGAATATCAGAATCTCCTTTTTCAATACGGACGAGGATGCATTCGACGCAGGCAAGGTTACAAACGACCACGACTATTCCCCTAGGGATGGCCATAGAGTAGAGGAAGCTTGCTTGACCGGACTCCCGGACGGGAGGCTTTTCGCCGTAATGCGTACGACTATAGGTCATCCTATCTGGTCCGTCAGTTCAGACGATGGCGAAACTTGGAGCAAGCCCGAGATCCTACGTATGAGAGATGATGGGGAACCTATCCTGCAGCCCTGTTCCCCTTGTCCGATCTACGACTACGAAGGCCCTGAAGCCAGAAGCGGAAAGTACTTCCTGATGGTACACAACACCTTCGACTTCAATGGTTTGACATCCTACCAGAACCGTGGTCCTGTCTACAAACTGGACGGAGAGTTCGTCCCTGGGGCCCACCAGCCTGTATGGTTCAAAGATGCAGGCATATTCTCCCCTCGGGATTCCGGGAACTCACTCTACACAAGCTACACTGTCTTTGACCGCGAGGGAGTACTCTGGTTCGGTGACCAGAAATACTACCTCTTCGGTAAGAAGATGCGGTGAAAAGAAGTGAAATAATGCTATATTTGTATGTTATGTCAGACTATATAGTATCAGCCAGGAAGTACCGTCCGGACTCGTTTGAAACCCTGATCGGACAGGACAACATAGCCCAGACCCTGAAGAACTCGATCATCAGGGGAAAGCTGGCACATGCCTACCTTTTCTGCGGTCCCAGAGGAGTGGGAAAGACTACTACTGCAAGGATTTTCGCAAAGGCTATCAACTGCGCCCATCCATCCGAGGACATGGAGCCCTGCGGCGAATGCGAATCCTGCATATCCTTCCAGGAAGGCCGTTCCTACTGTATCCATGAACTGGATGCCGCCTCCAACAACGGAGTGGAAGACATCAAGAACCTGATGGACCAGGTCCAGATTCCTCCACAGGTCGGAAAGTACAGCGTCTACATCATCGATGAGGTCCACATGCTGTCAACGGCGGCCTTCAACGCCTTCCTCAAGACCCTGGAGGAACCACCGGCACATGCAATATTCATACTGGCTACTACAGAGAAACATAAGATCCTTCCGACCATCCTCTCCCGCTGCCAGACTTACGACTTCAACAGGATTTCCATTCCCGACATAGTCAGGAACCTGAAGATGATCGCAAAAAAGGAAAATGTCACCATAGACGACGAATCCCTCCATGTGATAGCCCAGAAGGCTGACGGAGCAATGCGTGATGCCCTCACCATCTTCGACCAAACAGTGGCATTCTGCGGTACGAATGTCAAATACGCGGACGTGATCAGGAACCTGAACGTCCTGGATTATGACTATTCCTTTGGCCTGGTGGAAGATTTCCTGGCCGGAGATTATGGCAAAGCCCTGCTGACCTTCGATGAAGTCTTGTCGAAGGGATTCAATGCCCTACATTTCTGCGCTGCCCTGAGTTCACATTTCAGGGACCTCATGGTGACCAAGAACGGAGGACTGGATTCACTCCTCGAACTTCCCGAATCGCTGAAAAAGAGATATATCGACCAGGCTGCCCGTTGCCCGCTTAAGTTCCTATACGATGCCCTGGGCATCACGACTGCCTGCGAGGCCGGTTACAAGATGGCAGTCAACCCCAGGCTCCACATCGAATTCGCCTTGATGAAGCTCAGCTTCCTCCTCAAGGCCCCAGCCGCGGTTCCTGCAACGACTCCTGCCGCATCGACGGACTCAAGGATCGTGTCTAACCGACAGAGAGTTGAGAATGAGGACGCTGCCGCCCGCTTCACCAGCGGAGGGACCATGAGCGGAACGAATGGTGAGGCCGACCGAAGTGAGGCGTCTGAACCGCTGCACCGCGAACGCCGCAAGCCTCCTAAGAGCGGATCCGCACTCTCGCTCAACGCTATCCTAGAAGAGGAAGAAAGCAAAAAATCCAAGGAAAAAGTCCTTGCAGTCTCCGACGAACTTCCACAGGACGAAAGTATCCTGAAGGCCTGGGCTACGGTACCTGAGGAATATTCATCTAGCCCCAGGCTCGCCAACACCCTCAAGAACGCCGAAGTCGAGATTGAAACCTCCGAAGGCATGAAGGTCTTGACTTTCAAGGTCAGCAATCTGTCCCAGCAGAAATGGATCCAAGAGAACAGGCTCCTGGCACTGGAAGGAAATTTGCAGAAGAAAGTCGGCTCCTCCAGGATCCGCCTCGAAGTCGGAGTGATCCCCATGGAAGAAAAGGAAAGGCAGCCCTACACCGACCAGGAAAAGGCGACAGCCCTCATGGGCAAGAATGGAGAGATCCAGAACCTTATCAAGGATTTCGGCCTTGAAACCAAGTAATTTGAATTAACAGAAAACACAAGATGAAGCTTCGCTGCGAAAACCTAGTCAAGAAATACGGCATCAGGACAGTTGTTAAAGGCGTTTCCATGGAAATCGTCCAGGGAGAGATCGTGGGCTTCCTCGGCCCGAACGGCGCCGGCAAGACCACCAGTTTCTACATGATAACGGGCCAGATCGTGCCGAACGGCGGCAGGGTATATCTCGACGACGAGGACATAACCGACCTCCCGATGTACAAGAGGGCGCAGAAAGGCATCGGCTACCTTCCGCAGGAAGCCTCGGTTTTCCGCAAGATGTCCGTGGAGGACAACATCATGTCAGTCATGGAGATGTCGGACATGACCAAGGAAGAAAGGAGGGAAAGGCTTGAGAGCCTTATCGACGAGTTCAACCTGTCAAAGGTACGCAAGAGCCTGGGCATTCAACTTTCCGGAGGAGAAAGGCGCCGTTGCGAGATCGCACGCGCCCTGGCGATCGATCCAAAGTTCATCCTTCTGGACGAACCTTTCGCCGGAGTCGACCCGATCGCCGTCGAAGACATCCAGTTCATCATTGCCAAACTTAAGTACAAGGACATCGGAGTTATAATCACTGACCACAACGTGGGTGAAACCCTCGCCATCACCGACAGGGCTTACCTGCTCTACGAAGGTACCATCCTGCAGCAAGGTACACCTGAAGCCTTGGCTTCGGACGAGGATGTCCGCACCAAGTACCTTGGCTCGGGATTTGTTCTCAAGAAGTCTGTCTCCGTCGAAAAGGCAAGGGCGGAGTACATGGAACAACTTAAAAAGCAATCACTATGAAAAGTAAACTTGCAATAATCATCTGCCTGCTTGCAGGGGTACTGCTCCCGGCCGAAATGTTCGGACAAGCACAGATCTACACCCGGAAAGAAAAGCTCAAGGACATCACCGCCAAGACCACGAAGGTCGTCCTCAGCGGAGATGAGATGCTGGACGAAGCCATGAAGGAAAGCATTGCTGCCTCATGGACCATGTCACCCTACGAATTCTGCTCCATGGAAGAATTCGAGAAGTTCAAGACCAGCGACAAGTTCTACTTCCTCCTCATCGTCAAGGGCCAGCAGAGAAAAGAATCGGAGCCTGGAATCGACCTCCTCACCCTGGTGAAAGGCGGAGAAGGGGCTTCGAAATCAATAAACGACATGCTGGAAGTCGTAACCTTCCCTCTTCGTTCTGCTAGCGAACCTTCCGGAAGGGAATTCGTACTTTTGCCAGCTTTCCTGACGATCATCCAGGACCATGCTCAGAGTCTTATCAGTTCCGAGGTCAAGGCCTATTCCACCCTGAGTGCCGAGGACACCAAGAAACTGGCAATCAAAAGAATTTATTTCAGCAAGGAGGACTTTGCCCCCCAGGTGGACGATAAGGCCATCGCATCCCTTGACGAGGACATAATTGTCGAAGAAGATGAAGACAAGGTTGACGAGGTGTTCTCGGACGGGACTTACAATGCTGTCATCAGCTATGTGGTAGCCCCGAGCGAGCCCGTCAACGGCTCCGTGTGCTACAAGCTCCTCATCGGAGCCGACAATCACAAACTCTACTGGTACAAAAAGCACCGGATCTCCGCCCGCAGCGGCAGCGGATTCATGCCCGGTGACCTGCGTGCCATAACCCAGATCAGGAAATAATGCTAATCGGCAAGGCAGCCTGCGGGCTGCAATACGCTGTCAAACGAAGCGGCAATGCAGTCGGCTATTGTTCGCTAACTATCAAATGCGGAACCCGCGACGAAGGAGACTTCCACAGCGGGATCGCACATTTTACGGAACACACAATCTTCAAGGGTACCGGGCACAAGAGTTCACGTGTAATCAACGGCTACCTGGACCGCTTGGGAGGAGACCTCAACGCTTTCACTACCAAGGAGGAGATAGTACTCCACGCAACTGTCCTGAAAGAAGATCTTGGTAAAGCCGCATCCCTTCTTCTGGAGCTCGCCACCTGTCCCACTTTCCCGGAGGACGAAATCGAGATTGAGAAAGGAGTGGTAATCGACGAAATCAACTCTTACAAGGACTCCCCGGCTGACGACGTCTACGACAAATTTGAAGAGGCCCTGCTCGCAGGCCACCCCCTGGGTCGACCGATCCTCGGAACAGCTGCCAGCGTGAGGAAGATCACAAGCAAAGAACTCAGGAAGTTTGTCGAAGAGAGATTCACTCCCGGTAACATGGCCCTTGCCGTAGTCGCCGACATAGACGAGAAAAAGATGGAGCAGGGTGTCCTGAAGCTTGCAGAAAAAGTCTTCGACGGTACCTGGAAGGCTTCGCTTGAAAGATCGCTGCAGGAAACAGGAAAGCCGGAAGTGTTCCACCGTACGGTGGAAAAGAGGAATCACGAAGTCAACGCAGTAATAGGCGGACTTGCTCCTTCCCTCTACGACAAGGAAGGGAGGTTCCCCGCTATCCTTTTGGGGAATATAATCGGTGGTCCGGCCTCGAACTCAAAGCTGAATGACCTCTTACGCGAAAGGAACGGATGGGTGTACGGTGCTGAAACATCTTACACACAGTATGCTGAAACCGGAGTAATGGCAATTTCACTGGGATGCGAAAGAGGCAATCTTGAAAAATGCCTCAAGGGAGTGGATAAGGTCATCCGCAAGATGCAGGACGAACTAATGAGCGAATCTACCCTCAAGGCAGCCAAGAAGCAGCTTCTCGGTCAGTTGGCAATCAGCTCCGACAATGGGGAGACCCAATGCCTTTCAATGGGAAAGAGCCTGGTCTCTTTCAGGACGGTATCTACCGACTCCCAGAACCGGGAGGCCATCGAAGCAATCACCCCTGAAAAGTTGCTCCAGGCCGCCCAGGACATCTTCAATCCAGAGACAACTTCTTCACTCATATTCCTTTAGGCAAAAGAATCAGTGAATATATGAACGCCAGAACCATCATCTTATCACTTGCAGCAGTGGCAGTCGCAGCAGCATGCAAGAATGCTCCCGCTCCCGAACCTTACGGTACGATACCTTCTCCCCAGCAGGTCGAATGGCAGAAAATGGAGATGAACATGTTCTCCCATTTCGGTCCCAACACATTCACTGGCAGGGAATGGGGGCTGGGAACAGAGACTGAAGACATCTTCAATCCCACTGACCTCGACTGCGGACAATGGGCTTCAGTCGCCAAGGCTGCAGGATTCAAGGGAATCATCATCACGGGCAAGCACCACGACGGATTCTGCCTTTGGCCCAACCCCATGAGTACCCACACCGTCGCTTCCAGTCCTTGGAAGGACGGCAAGGGCGATGTCTTGAAGGAACTCTCCGAGGCTTGCGCCGCAGAGGGCCTGAAGTTCGGTGTCTACATCTCCCCCTGGGACCGCAACGATCCCCATTACGGCACTCCTGAGTACAACGACGTCTATGTCAAGACCCTTGAGAGCGTACACGACGGCAGATATGGCGAGGTCTTCGAACAATGGTTCGACGGAGCCAACGGCGAAGGTCCCAACGGCAAGAAGCAGGTCTACGACTGGCCTCTCTTCCATGAAACCGTCCTGAAATACAGTCCAAATGCGATAATGTTCAGCGATGTAGGTCCTGGCTGCCGTTGGGTAGGAAATGAGAGAGGGGTTGCCGGCAGGACCAACTGGAGTCTCCTCGACATCGAAGGCTTCACTCCCGGAGCTGGGGCTCCTCCTACCGACACCCTCAACTGCGGAAACGTCCACGGCAATACATGGATTCCTGCCGAGACCGATGTCTCGATCCGTCCGGGCTGGTTCTGGAGGGAGAGTGAGAACGACAAGGTGAAATCAGTCAACGATCTCCTCGGAATCTATTACACCAGTGTAGGCCGTAATTCCCTCCTTCTCCTGAACGTTCCTCCAGACACTACCGGCCGCCTCCATCCTGTGGACTCCGCCAGGCTCCTCGAATTCAAGGATGCCCTCGGTGAAATATTCAAAGAAAACCTGGCAGATGGAGCGAAGGCAACCGCTTCATCCACAAGGGGTCACAACTTCAGGGCACAGAATATCCTGGAAGGTGGTTATGATGCTTTCTGGGCAGCTAAGGACGGCGTCTGCGAATCCTCCGTGACCATCAGCCTCAACGGCAAGAAGACATTCAACAGGGTCATGCTTCAGGAATATATTCCCCTGGGACAGAGGGTCAGGTCTTTCAGCATAGAAGCTATGGCTGAAGACGGCAGTTGGAAAAACATCGCAGAAGAGACCACGATCGGCTACAAGAGAATCGTCCTTACAGAAAAGGTCACCACGGACAAAGTCCGGGTGACCGTCAAAGCCTATGCCCCGCCCGTATTGAACGGATTCGGGCTCTTCATGGACACTATCTATACTGGCCGACCTTGAACTCCAACTTGCGCTGAAGCACGTGATTCTCATTGAAGAACGTCAGCTTGATCTTTGAGTTATCCACGTCAGTGATCATCAATTCCCGGTTCTTGTTGCAGACTACCGGGAATTTTGCATTGGTAGTGCCTGGTTCATAGTATTTGTACTGGTGGATGTGGCCGCAAAGCATGAGGTCTATTCCTGCTTCATTAAGCATGGGAACGAATTTCTCGGCCACGACACGGTTCCCGAACCAGCTCTTGGGATCAGGCTGGATGTGTGAGAACACTATCCTTACCTCCGACTCCTTGAAGTCCTTGCTTTCGAGTACACCCTTCAGCCATTCAGCCTCCTTGTCGGTGTACTTGTCAGTCATTATGACGCCCAAGTTGCGGATGTCACCGTCATATTTGTCTTCTCCGGAATCCAGGAATATGAAGAAAAACTTGCCGTACTTGTGAGTGAAATAGGGCATTCCTCCAGGATTGCTGTGATAGTCATTCCATTTGAGGGCGTCGTTGCCACGGAACTCATGGTTGCCACGGGTGATCATGATAGGAGTGCAGTAACCGAAAAGTTCAGAAGCAGAACTCATGTAGTGTTTCGGAATATCTTCTTCATGGTCGATTGCCGAAGTCATGTCGCCATTGAACACGACGAAATCATACTTCTGCTCTATGACGTCACTCATCAGCATCCTGAACAGGGAATCGCTCTCGTGCATGTCATTCACCATCCCGAAGTGAAGCTTGTCATAATCCTCTGCCAGGGTCTTGCACCATGTGGGGTGGCTCTTCACGTCCAGGCCGTAGCCGGGAGTGAAGATCACTCCTGCCCTGTCGTACTGGGCAGTCACGCCTTCCATCATGATGCGATAACGGTATTTTGTGTCAGGCTGCAGGCCGTCCACCGTGACATGGTGAACCTTTGTGATGGGGCGGCGCCCCAGTCCACGCTCGTCATAAAACTTCTTCCTCTCGCAGTTGTTCCAGTTGGTGCCGTCGTCAGGAGCTATCTCAACCCATGAAACGGCATCCATGTCGGTGGTCCAGATGACAGTGAAACTCGTAGATGTGACATTCTGAAGGTAAGGGCCGCAGGATTCATGAACTTTCACCAGACCCTCCTGAGCCTGGACGCCCAGCAATGAAACAAGGAATAAAATGGTAATGAAAGACAGACGCTTCATGGTCATTAAAGTGTTTGAACTACAATATACGAAATTCTGCGTATTTAGGGATCAGAAGTTCACAATTTCAAAAAAAAAACATATATTTGATTTATCAATAAATGAACGAACGGATTTAGCCAGTTTTACAAACCATTTATTACTTATCTATCACTTATGAACCAAAAATCCTTAAAGGTCGGATCGTGGCTGAAGCATCTGCTCGCCGCCTTCCTGATTTTCGGAATGGCCTTCACAGGGTTTGCCCAGAGAAACACGGTCCGTGGAACTGTGGTCGATGAAGAGGGCAATCCTGTAGTCGGCGCGTTCGTAACCGTCCAGGGCGCCAGCGGTGGTACTTCCACCGATGTCGACGGACGCTATCAGATTGATGCTCCTGCCGGGAGCACTCTCGTGTTCTCATTCATCGGATTCCGCACCCAGCAGGTTCCTGCCAGCAGCGCTGCCAACATCGTTCTGGTCCAGGACCGCACCAGCCTCGACGAATCAGTCGTCGTCGCTTACGGCGTCCAGAAGAAACGCGACATCGTCGGTGCGGTCGAGAACCTCTCCACCAAGGAGATCGAGTCCCGTACAGGCAACACGATGAACATCTCCAGGGCGCTCCAGGGAACAATCCCCGGACTGAACCTGACCTTCTCAGATGGTAAACCTAACCGTAATGCTACCGTCCAGATCCGTGGTACAGTCAACTCAATCGGTTCCGGCGGATCCGCACTCGTGCTCATCGACGGTATCGAAGGCGACATGAACAGCGTCAACCCTGATGACATCGAGTCCGTGACCGTCCTCAAGGACGCTTCCTCGGCCGCCGTCTACGGTTCCCGCGGTACCTTCGGCGTCATCCTCCTCACCACCAAGAGCGGAGGAAACAGCCAGCCAAAGGTCACCTACAGCAACGCTTTCAACATCTACACCCGCACAGTCAAGCCTCAGATGGTGACCAACGGTCTCCAGTGGACCACATCCTTCCTCGAGGCTTACCGCGCACGTACAACTTCCGATCCTGCCAACATCAACAACGTGTTCGCATTCTCTCGCCAGTGGTACGAAAACCTCAAGCAGTGGGACCAGGACAAGACCACTCCCAACTCAGAGCGTTACGATGTCAATCCTGCCAACGGCAGGTGGCGCTACTACGGCAACACCAGTTGGTACGACATCATCTTCCGCGACTACACCTCCGGACAGACACACAACCTGACCGTATCCGGTGGCAGCGACAAGGCCAATTACTTCATTTCCGGAAGATTCTTCACACAAAACGGTATCTATAATGCCGGAGATGAGAAGTTCAACCAGTACAACGTCCGTGCAAAGGGATCCCTCAAGATCCGTCCCTGGCTCAGGCTCGACAACAACACCGACTTCACCAAGCGTGACTCACACCAGCCTCTTGGCTTCACCGGCTACGGTGAGACCCCTGTGAACATATTCCGTATGCTCAACCACCAGGGCTACCCGATGACCCTCGAGAAGAACCCTGACGGGTCATGGACTGAGGCTGCAGTCTACATCGGCTGGGCCGGTTTCAACGAGGGTAACTCCTGGAGGAATGACAACATGTTCAACCTCAAGAATCTGAGCACCCTCACTATCGATCTCGTCAAGGACGTCCTCGTGGCACGTGCCAACTACGCATTCTACTATGAGAATGGCAACAGGAGCCAGGTGGTTGTTCCTTATTTCTCCAAGAACGGTCCCAACCTCTCCGAGGCCAAGCGTCCCGCAAACTCCAGGTACTCTGAGTTCCCTTGGACCAGGCAGCGCCAGACCGCTGACGCCACCCTGACCTTCACCCCGAACCTCGGCCCCAACAACTCCCTCACTGTCATGGGTGGTTGGAACATCGAGGACGTGGTCTACAAGAGAAACCACTTCACCCGCACCGAACTGCTCATGTACGACAGGCCCAACTGGTCCCTCCTCAATGGTGAGGACATGACTCTCGCTGACGGAGGCTCATGGGATTCTGCATTGAACGGTTTCTTCGGACGTATCAGCTACAGCTACAAAGGCAAGTACCTCGCAGAGATCAGCGGCCGTTATGACGGCAACTCACGCTTCCCCTCGAACCAGCGCTGGGGATTCTTCCCTTCAGCTTCATTCGGTTGGCGAATCTCCGAGGAAGGCTTCCTTAAAAATGCCGAATGGCTTGACAACCTCAAGCTTCGTTTCTCCGCCGGTACCGCAGGAAACGGTCTGATCTCAAACGCCTACGCCTACATGTCCACCATGAGCGTGACCAAGTCCTCCGTCCTGAGCAATGGCAACACCTTCTCAAGGACTGCAGCTCCCGCTCCTATTCCTGACGGTCTGACTTGGGAGAAGGCTACCACTTATGACCTGGGTCTCGACTTCGAAGCCCTCAACGGTAGGCTCAACTTTGTCGCCGACGTCTATCGCAAGGCTACCACTGACATGTACGTCTCCGGTGACGAGCTTCCTGCAGTCTACGGAAATGCTGCTCCTAAGGGCAACTACGCCGACATGCAGACCGACGGTTGGGAAGTCAGCCTCGGCTGGAGGAACTCACACTCAGTTGGCGGCCACACCCTTTCCTACTCGATCAAGGGAATGGTCTACGACGCCATGAGCAAGATCACAAGGTACACTTCAAAGACCAACAAACTCCCGTCTATTTACTCAACCAACTACTACGAGGGTATGACCATCGGAGAAATCTGGGGACACAGGATTGCCGGTTTCATCACAGAAGCTGACAAGGCTGCCGGAAACATTGTTCCGATTGTCTATAAGAACAGTTCCTGGAAGCAGGATGTAGGTGACCTTCAGTTCATCGACCTCGATGGTTCAGGTCGTGTAGACTATGGTGACGAGACCCTGGCCAACCACGGTGACCTCGTGAAAATCGGTAACATGACCCCTCGCTACAACTACAGCCTCAACATGAATGTCAACTGGAACGGCATCGGACTCAGCATGATGTGGATGGGTGTCGGCAAGCGCGACTGGTATCCTGCCAAGGAATCCGGTTGGTTCTGGGGACAGTACGGACGTCCTTATTCGATGTCCATGCCTTGGCATAGCGAGCGTGCCGCCATCTACGACGACACCAGCACCACGCTGCTCTCCACCAACTATGATGCCTACTGGCCTCGTCTCGTCAGTTACATCACTCAGGGAGCAAACAACCCTTATGGCCGTGCCAACGACTATTTCCTCCAGAAAGCGAGTTTCCTCCGCCTGAAGAATCTCACCCTGGACTACACCCTTCCGAAGAAGTGGGTTGACGCTATCAACTTCGAGAGCATCAAGTTCTATGTCTCGGGAGACAACCTCTTCACCCTTACCCCTCTGAAGAAACACGCTCCCAACTACGATCCTGAAGGACTCTATCCCGGAGACGCCGACTGGGCTACCAACAACGTCGGTGGTGACAATTACGGTGACGGTGACGGTTATCCCGTCATGAGGGTCTATACTTTCGGTGTGAACATTACTTTCTAAAGAATGAAGATTATGAAAAAGATAGTTATACTCGCATCGGCAATCCTGTTTTTCGCTTCCTGCAGCGATTTCCTCCAGAGGGATCCTGACGCAACGCTCAACTCGGAGACCTATTTCGCCAATGAGACTGCTCTGCAGACCTACATCAACGGCTTCATCAACAGCTACACTCCTACTTCCGCTCTCGCACGCGAGGATGGTTCGGACATCATTGCTGTGACCAGGACCGCCTATTACATCGACGACTGGAATCCCAATGTACAGGGTGGTTGGAGCTCAAGCGACTGGAATGCCATCTACAACATCAACTACTTCCTGGTTCACCTCAGAGATGTCCCAGGACTCTCTGAGGCAACTTACAACCACTATGAGGCTACCGGAAGGTTCTGGAGGGCCCTCCAGTACTGGAACAAGGTACGCACTTTCGGAGGCGTCCCCTACTATTTCGCTCCGATCGACGCTGACGACGAGGAGATGCTTTACAAGCCACGCGACAGCCGCGAGGTTACTATGCAGTATATCCTCGACGACCTCAACTTCGCATGCGAAAACCTTTCGACGGATTCAAAGTGGGTGAACAATGCCAACATCAGCAGGTACATCGCCCTGGCAATCAAATCCAGGATCTGCCTCTTCGAAGGCACTTACCGCAAGTACCATGCAACCAATCCCGAGACCGGAAGCGCATGGACGACCAATGAGGCCAACAAGTACCTCACCGAGGCTGCCGATGCAGCACAGAAGCTGATGGCCACCGGCCGTTACAGCATCGCCACCGACTACCGCGGTATCTTCACCAAGGAAGCTCCAAGCTACACCGAGGGAATATGGTTCCATCAGTACAATACAGCGGCTGCACACACACATGACCTGACATGGTACTTCACCTCCGGCTCAATGGGTTCCAAGTGGAGCGGCGACCAGGACTTCATCCAGTCCTACCTCAACCTTGACGGAACTCCTCATACCACCACAGAGGAGTGGGCACAGGAGTTCCAGAACAGGGACAAGCGACTTGCCGCCACCTTCATGCCTCCGACCTACACCAAGAAGATCGCGGGTGCATCGGTGACCACAGCGCCTGACTTCGCCGTCACCTACACCGGCTACCAGCCCATCAAGTGGAACATCGACGACAATGCCTACGACAATGCGTCCATTTCCAACAACTCGGTTCCAATCATCCGCTACGGAGAGGTCCTGCTGAACTATGCAGAGGCCAAGGCCGAACTCGGACAGTTCACCGAGGCTGACTGGAACAATACCATCGCCATCCTCAGGAAGAACCATGGTGGAATCACCAACACAGCCTATCCTACTACTGCCGATCCTGTCCTTGCAGAATACTACAAGCTCAGCGATCCTGTCCTTCTCGAGATCCGCCGCGAGCGTTCAATCGAACTCGTGTTCGAAGGCCACAGGGTCAATGACCTCATGCGTTGGGCAAGGGCTGACCTGATCAACAAGCAGTGGTACGGTCTGTACATCCCTGAGGTCAACAAGTCCTACGACCTCAACGGTGACGGTACCATGGACATCAACGTCTACAACAAGGCCGACGGCAACGGCGGCAGGGCCGGTACTCCGGTCTTGATCAGCAACGCCAACGGAGGCTGGACACTCGAGAACGGTGACCATGGCAGGCTGATGTACAACCTGGAACGTAAGTTCACCGAGCAGAGGTACCTCCATCCTATCCCTGCGGCTGCTATCGTTCTTAACCCGAACCTTGAGCAGAACGCCGCTTGGAAGTAATCTTCCTATTGAACATCTGATCGGGGGCTGGCCGTCAAGGCCGGCCCTCTTTTTTGTCCGGATCCTGTTTCCGATTATTGGGAATAATTGCTATTTTTGAAAAATATGACAAACCAACACCTATCATAATCATGAAGATCAAGCATCTGCTCATAGCATCGCTGGCCATCCTGGCTGCAGCCTGCTCGACAAACAAAACCGCTGGTCCTATCAAGGTAAACGTACCCGCAAGACCGGCAGGACAGGAGAATGTCATCGCTCTCACAGTCCCGGCGATGGATACGGTAAGGGTAGGATTCGTAGGACTTGGAATGAGGGGGTCAGGGGCCGTTCCGCGCTTTACCTACATCCCCGGAGTCAAGATCGTCGCTCTTTGTGACGTCCTTCACGAAAATGTAGAAAGATCACAGAAGACTCTGGAAGACAGGGGATTCCCGAGAGCTGCCGAATATTCAGGAGACACAGAAGCCTACAAGCAGCTCTGCGAAAGGGACGACATCGACCTCGTCTACATCTGCACTGACTGGGTACACCACGTCCCCGTGGCCCTCTATGCCATGGAACATGGCAAGAACGTCGCCTGCGAGGTACCTATGGCGGCTTCCCTGGAGGACATCTGGGCAGTGATCAACACTTCCGAGAGGACCCGCAAGCACTGCATGATGCTCGAAAACTGCTGCTACGACTTCTTCGAGCTCTCCTGCCTATCGATGGCCCAGGCCGGAGTCTTCGGCGAGATCCTGCATGCTGAGGGCTCCTATCTCCATAACCTCGATCCTTTCTGGGATGAGTATTGGAATAACTGGAGGCTCGACTTCAACGAGAAGCACAAGGGTGACGTCTATCCAACCCACGGCTTAGGCCCGGTTGCCCAGGTACTGAACATACACAGGGGAGACCGCTTCAAGACCCTTGTAGCAATGGAAACCAAGGCTGTAAACGGCCCCCGCAACGTCGAGAGACGTCACGGACGGAAGAGCGAGAACTTCCAGAACGGAGACGAGACCACCACTCTGATCAGCACCGAGAACGGAAAGACCATCCTCATCGAGCATGATGTCATGACTCCCAGGCCATATAGCAGGATGTACCAGCTCGTCGGCACAGAAGGCTATGCCGGAAAGTATCCTGTCCAGCAGATCGTTCTGCGTGGTGACCAGTTCAAGGAGACTCCAAGCATCGAAGACTTCAACACCGAGAAGCACCTCTCAAAGGAGCAGATCGCTGAGTATCAAGAGAAATACCGCAACCCTATCCTGACACCGGAGCTTGAGGCCCTGGCCAAGGAAGTCGGAGGACACGGTGGAATGGATTTCATTATGGACTACCGTCTGGTCTATTGCCTGCGCAACGGCCTTCCTCTCGATATGGATGTCTATGACATGGCCGAATGGTGCTGTCTCGCCGAACTCGGGAAGATTTCGATCGAGAACGGCAACATGCCCGTCGAGGTTCCGGACTTCACCCGTGGCGCCTGGAACCAGCTTAAGGGCTTCTCCTACGCTTTCGCCAAGTAGCAACAATTAAAAAGGAGGCTGTCGCCCCCCGAACCGCCGCTTCGCGGCCCCTCCCAATCTTCGAAGAAGGGAAGAAAACTAAGGTTTTCTTCCCTTCTTCCTCATCTTGGGCCCCTCCCTCTTAACGAGCCGAGGGTGGCAGTGGTTCATGGGGGCGACAGCCTCCTTTGATTAGAAAGCTACTTCGTCGAGAAGGCGAAGCGGCAGAAGCTGTGGTAGGTCTCGCCGGGCTTGAGAAGGGCCGTAGGCCACTCAGGCTTGTTGGGTGTGTCCGGATAGTGCTGGGTCTCCAGGCAGACAGCGGTGCGGAAATTGTAAGTCACGCCGCGCTTGCCGGTGTTGGTACCATCAAGGAAGTTACCCACATAGACCTGGACACCAGGCTCGTTGGTATATTCCTTCAGCACGATACCGCTTTCAGGGCAGTAGAGTTCAGCTGCAAGGGAAGTCTGGTCGCCCTTTGTATCAAGAACCCAGTTGTGGTCATAACCCTTACCGTTGTGAAGCTGGTCGTAGTCGGCATTGATGTCCTGGCCGATCTTCTTCGCAGTACGGAAATCCATGGGAGTACCCTCGACAGGAACGATCTCTCCGGTGGTCATGAAGGTGTCGTCGACAGGGGTGAAGTTCGAAGCGTTGATGTAAAGCTCGTTACCTTCAATACTGTTGTTGCCGTCACCTGAAAGGTTGAAATAAGAATGGTTGGTCATGTTGATGACCGTGGTCTTGTCGGTGGTAGCCTCGTAGTTGATGTCGATGGCATTGTCCTCGGTGAGGGTGAAGGTCACGAAAGCTGTCACGTGACCAGGGAAGTTGGCCTCGCCGTCGGGAGAGTCGAACTTGAGTTTTACATGGCTGACGTCAGACTCGACTACCTCTGCAACCTTGTACTGCCAGCCATTGGGGCCTCCGTGGAGGCAGTGGCCGTAGTTGTTCTGGGGAAGCTGGTACTCTACACCGTCGACAGTGATCTTGCCCTGGTTGATACGGTTGGCGTAACGACCGATGGTTGCACCGAAATCAGTCTTGTGGTTCTCAGGGAAATAATCCTGGACAGTGCTGAATCCGTGGACGACATCTTTGAATTCGCCGTTGCGGTCAGGAACCATGATGGAGACAATGCGTCCACCAAAATTGGTGATGCAAACCTCCATCCCGGCCTTGTTGGTCAGAGTGTAGAGAGCGGTCGTGGCACCGTCCCTCTCGGCGTTGAAGTCTTCCGGATTCAGCCCGGACTTTGTGAGCGTCGTGGCGCTCTTCTGGCCGCATCCCACTATCATGGCAGCGGCTGTGCAGATAGCAAACAATTTCTTGATCATTTTATTAAAATACTGAAAAACAATTATTTCTCTTTGAATACTTCCGGCTTGACAGCCTGGATTTCCCGTGGAAGCCACACTTCCATCTCACCCGATCCCCTGTGGCACCAGGCATAGTAAGGTATCATGGTCAGTTTCACGTCCTTGACAACGAGTCTCCCTGTCCAGTCATAGGAAAGGGCCTGGGCGATCGTGGCTATCTTCTCCACGGGATAACCGAGTATGTCTCCCCTCACGGCAACCATCCCCGGATCGGGTCCGATGAAGACGCTCCTCACGGAGAAGGCATTGTCCGGCCATTCTGCGCAATAAACGACAGGCCCCCTTTCAACTGCTATCCTGCCACGGTCTGCTTCGACCTTCGCATTGGCCGTCACGATCCTGGGTTCCATGTCCAGATGGAGTGATACCTTGTCCCCCTTCTTCCAGTTGCGGGTGATGGTGAAGTAGCCCTTGTCAAGTTCTGAGTGAACCTCCTCGCCATTGACAGTCACCTTATAACCGAGGGTCTTGCCGTCGGCGTAGGAATAGAGATCCCCGGGGACCACCTCCCCTCTCACCCATCCGGGGATGCGGAGTTTGAGGGAGAAAGACTTGGCAGAATTCCTGTCGATGAATAAATCCACATCTCCGTTCCAAGGATAAGAGGTTTCCTGCCTCACCACTACATCCTTACCCTTGACCTTCTGGGTCATAGTGTTAGACATATAGAGGTTGACAAAGAGTTCATCATACTTCAAGGCATAAACATATCCAGGGATGGAAGGGATGAATCGGCAGATGTTCGAAGGGCAGCAGGCACAGCCGAACCAGGGTTGCCTCGAATGCCTTCCGTCGGATTCAAGGGGATTTGGATAGAAAAATCCGTCTCCCTGAAGCGACACTCCTGACAGGAGGCCATTGTAGAGCGTGCGTTCAAGTACGTCATAGTACTTGGAATCACCGTGAAGAAGGAACATCCTGTGATTGACATAGACGTTGCCGATGGCTGCACAGGTCTCACAATAGGCGGAAAGGTTCGGAAGCTCGTAATCGGCCCCGAAGGCCTCACCCCTGCTGGTGGAACCTATCCCTCCGGTTATGTAGAGTTTCTTCCCTACGATGTTCTCCCAGATCCTGTCAATGGCATCTATGTAAGCCTGGTCTCCGGTCAGTGCTGCAACATCGGCGATACCGGAATACATGTATGCAGCCCTTACAGCATGTCCGACAGCCTCATCCTGTTCTAGAATAGGCAGATGGCTCTGGTTATAAGCATCCCTGTGTTCCGTCTTCCCCCTATGGTCGAGGAAGAACTTGGCCTGGTCAAGATATTTCCTGTCACCGGTAACGAGATAAAGTTTGCAGAGAGCCATCTCGGCGATCTGATGTCCGGGGACTCTGACCACCTGGCCGGCTCCCTCTCCTATCTCGCGGCAAACGCAGTCGGCGTAACGGATTGCCAGGTCGAGAAAATTCCTCTTTCCGGTCGCACGATAGTGGGCAACAGCGCCTTCGACCATATGACCCAGATTGTAGAACTCATGGCTGAGTTCCTCCACCAGTTCCCATCTGTGCTCTCCTGCCCAGCCATGGGGATGCTTCGGATTCATCGTACGGGCTGTGTAGAGATAGCCGTCCGGCTCCTGGGCCTTTGCAACTATTGAAAGGACGCTGTCAATGTAGGCTTCAAGCTTTTTGTCCGGATAGGTCTGAAGGACATAACTTGCACCTTCTATCGTCTTATAGACATCAGTGTCGTCGAAGGAGTAGCCACCAACCTCGTATTCATCGCTGGGATGTGCAGCCTTGACGAAGTTGTCGTACCTCCCGGTCTCCTCGCATTTACTGAAAGCCAGCGGTATGGTGACCTCACGGGAAACCTTGAGCCGCTGTCCCCAGAAGTCATCCGTGACTTTCACAGAAGTGAATTGCACAGGTGAAATCGGATAACCGGATCCGATTTCATTCCCCTGCTTGCCGGAAGATGTCAGCAGGGCGACAGCAATCAGGGAAAGGAAAGATATGGAAGATTTTTTCATTGCAGTCATTAATCATCAAAAATAATAAACTTTCACCGTACTTCCAATTCCACCGGATGACTCCTTCCAACCCTTCGATTGCCCCAGGTGGTGCTATTTGAGGACCACCTGGAGCAGAAAGAGTGGAAAAATGCTCCAGGTAGTACCGTTTGAGGACCACCTGGAGCACTGGAGTTGTCTGAACTGGAAACCGGAGATTAGTCCAGCGAATGAATAAACAGTCCGGAACGGAGCTTAGGCTCGAACCAGGTTGTCTTGGGGGGCATGATGTTGCCGGTGTCGGCAATATCGATCAATTGCTGCATCGAAACCGGATAGAGGGCGAAGGCTACCTTCATCTCACCGGAATCTACCCTGCGTGAGAGTTCGCTCAGTCCGCGGATACCTCCGACGAAGTCGATCCTCTTGTCAGTCCTGAGGTCCTTGATGTCTAGGATAGCATCGAGGACAAGGTTGGAGAGGATGGTCACGTCGAGGACGCCGATAGGATCCTTGTCGTCATACCTTCCGGGAAGGGCCTCAAGGGAGTACCACATTCCGTCAAGGTACATCGAGAAGTTGTGAAGGTGGTCCGGATGATATATCTCAGTACCCATCTCCTTGACAGTGAAATCCTTTGCAAGAGCCTCGAGGAACTGTTCCTTTGAAAGGCCATTCAGATCCTTGACCACACGGTTGTAATCCAGGATCTTGAGCTGGCTCTCAGGGAAGCAAACTGCCATGAAGAAGTTGTACTCCTCGTCTCCGGTATGGTTGGGGTTCTGCTCCCTCTTCTCGGCGCCGACACGGGCTGCAGCTGCTGTACGATGGTGACCGTCAGCAACATAGAAAGCTTCGACGTCACCGCAGAAGAGACGGGT